>Ga0116149_1002956_pt1 | contig 18069 bp, 13 predicted proteins | sample AD_UKC057_MetaG_FD_89787 | JGI IMG/M metagenome (GOLD analysis project Ga0116149, IMG submission 89787) | Active sludge microbial communities of municipal wastewater-treating anaerobic digesters from USA - AD_UKC057_MetaG | ecosystem: Engineered > Bioreactor > Anaerobic > Digestate | place: USA... | reverse complement strand
GCCATCTCCGCACGCACCAGCGCCGCCGCAGCGGCGGGGAAAGGGTCTCTTGCCGGGCCACAATACAACAACGCCGACGTTCCGCCCGTGCGGGGGAAGCCGGCGTTGATCGATCGCCCAGCGTCGCTACTTCTTGGCCTTCTTGTCGTCGGCCTTCTTGAAGTACTCTCCGCCGAACTTGCGGTTGAACTTCTCCACGCGTCCGGCGGTGTCCACGAACTTCTGCTTGCCCGTGTAGAACGGGTGGCAGGACGAGCACAGGTCCGCCTGCAATGTGTCCTTGCCGATGGCGGAGCGGGTCTTGAACGTCGCCCCGCAAGCACAGGTCACGGTCACTTCTTTGTATTCCGGATGGATCTTGTCTTTCATGTTCGCACCTTTGATCTTGCCGTCGATAATCGAATCGATCAGTATATCCGATCCCCGCCCGCCCGCAAGTGTATTTTCGCCCTGTCGGCGACTTTCCAGTATCCGGGGGGGGAGGCGGCCCGTACCCCGACAACTCAGCCGACACGGGCGGTTCCATTGAGTCCTCTTCCGGGGTATGTTCTCGCCTGATTGGAGCACAATCATGCGGCAGGAAACCCGGAAGACGCCGTTCCATTGCCCGCACTGCGGCGCCAAGGTGCGGACCCGGATCGAGGATCGCGACCGCTACGCTTGTCCCCGCTGTTCTGCGCAGTACCTGGCCCTGGTGGACGAGGAGGGCGACCGCACGGCCTTTTTCGACGAGTCCGCCCAGGAAACGAGCGAACCGCTCTGGCTGCCAACGGGTTCGATCCGGGCGGTGGTGGCCGGCGCGATGATCTACTGCTGCTGGCACCTGGCCGCCCAGGGCAAGCTGATTCCGCCGGCCCTGCTGTCGCTGGTGCTGACGGTGGTGGGCTTCTACTTCGGTTTCCGCACCAAAGCGGCCATGCTGAGCGACCGGGTGTACGACCCGGCCGCCCGGCGTGAGCAGCCGCTGTTCCTGCCCGCCGGGGTGGTCCGCCTGGCGCTGGTGGGGGGGCTGGCCGCTCTGGGGGTATGGCTGGCCACGCGCGGGCAGGTCCTGGACAACCCGAACTACCTCGAGTTCTTTGTCGTCCTGGGCGGACTCGTACTGGGGTGGATCTTCGGCCAGTACGTCTTCCCCCGCAAACGGACGGCCGGCCACGCCGCTCTAAACCACCTCAAGGGCCTGGCCGCGTTGGCTGTGGCGGGGGGACTGACCTGCCTGTTCGTCGTGGGAGTGTACGAGCAGTTGTCGGAGAAGTGGCTTTCGGTGTTGTGCGCGACAGTGAGCTTCTACTTCGGCTCCCGTGCTTAGCGTAATGCGCGCGTCGTGCGACTACCGTCTTCGTCTTCGGACGTAGCCGCCCAAGCCGGCCAGCGACGCGCCGAGGGCCAGCAAGGTCAGGGGTTCGGGCACCAGTTCGAGTTGGAGGCCTTGGGCCTTGCCGCCCAGGTCCACGATCGACGCCCGCCACTCGTGCTCGCCGTAGGAGGCATCGGCGTCGTCGATCCGCAGGCCGCTGAGGTCCACGTTGGTGATGCCGTTGGCGGCCGTCAGGACGATGAACGGTCCATGGCTCCAGAAGCCGTCGTACCAGTCGATGTCGAGCGTGCCGGCTAGGGTCGCCTGGTCGACGACTTCGATCCAGTCGTAACCGACCCCCTGCTGGGCGCCGCCCAACTCGACGAGCATGGTCCCGCCGGCGTTCTGGACATAGTCGCTGCCCAGGGTGAGGTGCCCGGGGCTGTTGCCGGCAGAGATCACGCCGCCGTCAACGGTGACCGTTCCGCTGACCGACCCGTTGCCGCCGAACATGCCCCCTGCGACGACGACCGGGCCGCTGCCCGTGGCCGAGCCGCCCGTGTTGTTAACCAGCAACGTACCTGCCTGCACAGTGGTCGTCCCGAAGTGGGTCGAGCCGGCGGTGATGGACATGGTGCCCGCCCCGGCCTTGGTGAGGTTGGCGACCGATCCGGCTGGATAGGGCGAGAAACCTGCGGTGACCAGCAGGTCCACATCGGCGGCGCCATCCTCGACGTCGAAGAGCTTGACCGACCCGCCGGTGCCGGCGGGCGACCCGCAGAGGGTGATGCCGCGGCTGATGGTCGCGGTGGTGGCCGCCGCCTGCACCCACAACCGCTGGGTCACGCCGTTGCCTTGGTTGGCCAGCGGGGCCGGGAAGTCCAACGTCGCACCGTTGGCGAGCGTGATCGCGGTGCCGGCGGTGTTGCTGACGTTGATCTGCAGGCCGCCGCTGGAGAGCGTCCCATCCAGCACGGAGATGGAGTTGATAGTGGTGAGATAGGGCGAGCCGCTGGTCCGCCCCAACACCAGCGTGCCCGGCCCGGTCTTGACGATACTGCCGTTGCCGGGCAGGCTGCACCCCGGTACATCGACGAAGGTGAGCACGGTCGCCGGGTCGGACACCTCGATCCTCGCGCTCTGGGCGGAGTTGATGGTGAAGTCACGGTCGGTGGAGACGGACGGGCCCGTGTATTGCAGCGTGCCGCCGTTGAAGACGAGGTTGGCGGCGGCGTTGGTGGAGGCCCCGATGGAACTGGCGGCGCCGCCGTTGGCCATCGTGTTGGCCGACAGGATGCCGGCGGTCAGCGTGGTGGCGCCCGTGTACGTATTGGCGCCGGTCAGGGCCTGCGTGCCGGCGCCCTGCTTGACCAGGGCGACCGGGCCGCTGAGCTTGCCGGCGAAGTCGAAGTCGGCGGACTCGTCGAGGGTAAGGGTGGCGGCCGAACCGGAGTTCTTGAGCTCGCAGGAGCCGGCAGAGGTGTTGGGCGAGCCGGTCCGCAGTCCGGCAACGGTCTGGGAGAACCCGCTCAGGTCCAGCGTGCCGACGGTATTGGCCGTGCCGGTGCTGTCGCCCAGGGTGACAATGCCGCCAGAAGGCAGGACGTTGGCGGCGCCGGTCTTGAACGTGCCCGCCCAGTCGACGACCAGTTCGTTCCACGCGTTGCCGCCGATGGAGAGGGTGGTCGTGCCGGCATTGGTGGACAGCTTCGAACTCAGCGAGATGGGCGTCGTGGTGACGTTGACGTTGCCCTGGAGACGCAGGTTCCCGCCCGTGACCCCGCCTGTCAGCGTCAGGCTGGTTCCCAGGCCGGCGAGGCGGGCATACCCGCCCGTGACCGTGACGGGTCCGCTGAGGACCGTGGTGTTGCCCGAGACGTTGTGGACGGCGCCATTGTAGCTGATGCCATCCCCAGAGACGGTGATCGGCTCGGCGATGGTCAGGTTGCCCGACAGTTCCAGGGCGGCCCCGTTGGCGACGCTCGTGTCGCTGGCGGCGTCGCCCAGCGCGCCGGCATTGGTGACCCGCAGCATGCCTGCCATCACGCTGACGGGCCCCAGGCTGTTGGAGGCGTTGGAGAGCACCCACGTCGCGGCGTCAAGTTTGGTCAGGCTGCCGGCCGTGATCGCTCCGTTGATCGTGCTGGTCCCCCCGTTGCCGCGGAGATACAGGCCGTTGGCCCCGCCGGAGATCGTCCCGTTCAGCGTGATGCTGGCCGAACCGCTGAAGGCTTCCCCCGCGAAGATGGGGCTCGTGCCGGCCAGCACGAAATCGTTGGCGTAGGTGGCCGTCCCGTACAGGATCAGCCCGCCGGGCTGGGCGCTGGTGGCGGCCTCGATGTTCCCGCCGTTCAGCGTGACGGTGCTGGAGCCCAGGCAGCCGGCATTGACCTTGAGCCGGCCCCACTGGGCGTTGGTCCCGGCGGTGTTGACATAGCTCAACCCCCCGGTAAATGCGTTGGCGGTGTTCCGGAAGTTCAGTTCGCCCCCGCCGGCGGTGGTGAAGCGCACCGATCCGTCACCCGTAATCGCCCCGTCCAGGTACACCTGCCAAGTCGAGTTGGACAGGCCCAACGTTGTCGAGCCGGGCACCTGGATGGCGTTGACGACGGTCAGGTTCTGCGCGCGGCTGTGGGCCAGCGTCGGCTGGGTCGCGCCGTCGGCTACGAATTGCAGCGGGCTGCCGGCGATGGAGACGGCCTGATTCTGGGCCGTAGACGTCGTCGCCAGGCGGTTGAGCACGAAGGGGCTGGCGATGTTCTGGTTCAGATTGGCCAGGTTGCTCGTCCCGGCGAAGACCACGGTCGTGGTCGAGGCGCTGACGGGGGCTCCGGCGGCGTCCCAGTTGTCGGCGTTGCTCCAGAGCTGGTTGGCCCCGGTCCCGCCGTCCCAGGTGTACGTGGCCGCCGGGGCCGGCAGGGTCAGCACCAACAGCAGCGCAGCAAGCATCCGGACAGCGCAAGCCCATCGCGATGTTACCATGCGACGTCCTCCGTCTTCTAAGTCGCCCAGCGAGCGCCCGGGCAAGCCGGGCAGACAGTCCTTTTCAAAAGATGCACTTTGAGTATACCGCTGTTTGCCAAAGCGCCAAGAGGGATTTGGCTGGCGTTGGCGGGGAGGTTGGGGCTTGGCAAGCGGCTGTGCGGCGGGTAAGCTCATGCCGGAAGCTGGCTAGGCAACCTAAACAGAAAGGGATTCAGACATGCGCACGACGAGCAGCATTGGACGGATGGTGGCGGTCCTGGTGGTGGGGATGGTCCTTGCGGCCGTGCAGGCGGGGGAGATTGTCGTCAAGGAGGGCGAGAAGATTGCCTTCCTGGGCGACTCGATCACGCAGGCGGGCGCCCGCCCGGGCGGCTACGTGCGCCTGGTGATCAGCGGCTTGGAGGCCAACGGGGTGAAGGCGACGGCCATCCCCGCGGGCATCAGTGGGCACAAGTCCAACCAGATGCTTGCCCGCCTGAAGAAGGACGTCCTGGACAAGAAGCCCGACTGGATGACCCTGAGTTGCGGCGTGAATGACGTCTGGCACGGCGCCCGCGGGGTGCCCCTGGAGGACTATAAGAAGAACATCACCCAGATCGTCGAGCAGTGCCAGGCGGCTAACGTCAAGGTCGTGATCCTGACCGCGACAATGATCGGCGAGGACGACCAGAACCTCAACAACCGCAAACTGGCCGGTTACAATGACTTCCTCCGCTCGCTGGCCCGCGAGAAGAAATGCCTGATGGCCGACCTGTACCAGGACATGCAGATGATCGTTCACAAGGCCGAGGATAAGAAGAAGGGTCACCTGTTGACCACCGACGGTGTGCACATGAACGCCGAGGGCAACAAGATGATGGCCACCGGCGTGCTCAAGGCGTTCGGCCTGAACGACGAGCAGATCGAGAAGGCTAAGCAGGCCTGGGCTGCCCCGGCTCCGAAGAAGCAGTAACAGCATGCGGCGCCGGGCTGCCGCGGGCGGTTTTCGCTTTCGGCGGCTCGTTCATCCCAATCACAAGACAGGGCCTTCCTCTGACCGCTGGTCTGGGGAAGGCCCGTCCTGCTGTATCCACGTCTCGCGATGGAGCAGGCGCGGGCACTTTCCCCACCTGTGGAGAATAGCCCGCTACTTCTCCTTCGCCTGCATCGTCACCTGTTTGCGGTACTCGGCGTTGTACTCGCGGACCCAGCAGCAGCCGCACCGGCAGCCTTGGGGGTGGCCGCAGGTGCCGGCGACGTCCTGCCACTTCGGCTGGGCGATGCAGGCCCCGACCAACTCAAGCATCTTCCGGTAGCCGGGGTCGTCGGTGGATTTCCAGCCGCCGTCGATCTGGCCCCATCCGCCGGCCTGGGTGGCCAGCGGGGCCAGGAGGATGCGGCTCTGGGCAGGTTCGAGACGATTGACCAAGGCCTCGAAGGGTTGGCGGGCGAGCTTCTCGCCCAGGGTCCTGGGCGGTGGCAGGGCCGGCGCCTCGGGAACCTTGGCCTGCGTGACGGTCGGTGCGGCGGTCGCGGGGGCAGGACGGGGAAGCTCGGCCTTCTTCAGGTCCTTGTGACTTCGCAGCAGAGTCTTGACGGCGCTGTCGGCGCCGGTCTTGGTCTTGTCGGCCGCCATCGTCGGTCCGTCCAGCAAGGTCAGGAGGTCCGGATCATCAGCGGGCTTGGCGGGCGGTTTTCCTGTCGCGCCGGCGGGCTTGTCGGGTCCGGCTGCCAGGCTGGGCGCGGGTGCCGCCGCGACAGCCGGCCCGGCCGGCGGGGGCGGCAGCGCCTGGGGAAAGCTCGCCGCGATGTGCTGGCGGAGGGCGTGCTCGGCCTCGGCGATCGGTGCCAGGAACTCCGCGCGGTTGTGCGAGTAATCGCCGTGGTACTGGGCATTGAGATCAAGCCAGTTGGCGATCCGCAGCAGGCCGTCGCGGTCGATCCGCCCGGAGTGGGCCGGATCGGTCATCAGGAACTTCGCCAGCTTGCTCGCGTGGGCGAAGTAGTCGCGCGGCTGGCTGATGGGCGTTTCGCTGTTTCGCTGCGCGAGGACAACCCAGCCGGCTCGTCCGACCAGCGAGGCGTAGGCTTGGCTGCACTCGTCGCCGACGTTCATTACCGGCTGTAGCGTTCGGGTTCCCAGCAGGTTGACCTTGCCGGCGAGTTTGTCCAGGCCGTGGCAGCCGATGCAGTTGCGGTCGAGCACGGGCTGGACGGTCCGGGCGAAACTGAAGGCCCCGGCGTAGTGCGGGCCCGGAGGCCCTGCGAGTTCCTGCACCTTCACCCCCGGCGCCAGTGCGGGCGTGGGCGAGTGACCGGCAGGCTCGTGGCAGCCCGCGCAGCTCAGCGTCTCGCCCGGCTGTACGTACAGGACCGACCGCATGGTCAGCACGGCCATTCCGTTGGCGTCCAGGGCTTGCAGTTGGAGCGGCACGCCGGCCGGGATGCGGACCGCGACCGATCCGTCGTCGGCTACTCGGGCCGTGCCGAGCGTGCCCTTGATGATCTCGTTCTGAGCGGCACTGGCCTGGCGCTTGGACCGCGCGGGCTGGCCGAAGATCTCATTCACCCGGATGGACTTGACGCTACCGGGCTGGAGCCCCGCGACGCGCGTGAGATTAACATTCTGGATGAACAACACGCCGGTGGCGTCCTTGGCCATCTCGTTCTGGGCGACATGGCTGGGCAACACGGGCGGCACCGCACGCGGGCGCAACGGGATGGGCGACCAGCAGGAGATGTCGTCGTCGCGATAGATCAGTTCCCGCCCGCCCAGGGTGTCCACCAGGTAGATGCCATACGCCTCACGCTCCTGGACCTGGCCCTGGTGGGCCATCCTGTTGGGCTGCCAGGCCGCCAGGAAGAGCTGCTCGTTGATCGGCCAGGGGTTGGCATATGTGCCGGCCGGGTAGCCTTCGGTCTCGGGGAAGGCGGTCTCCGGCGTGACCCGTTCGATGGAGTCGATCCCGTCCTCGCCGCGGTCGGCGGAGATCAGGATGATCGAGCCGGTGGTGTAGCTGTGGTGGGCCATGGCCGTGGCCACAACCTTGTCCGAGCCGGGCACGGCGTGGGCCTCGGCGATCATGCACGGGTTGCGCGTGGAGTTACCGAAGAAGTGCTGCGTCCGCGTGCCGTCCGGCCGAATCGTCCACAGGCTCTGGTAGACGGTGTCGTGGCGGTTGATATAGTCCCAGCGGGTGTAGATGATCCGCCCGTCGTGCAGCACGGCGGGATCCCACTCGTTGGCCTCGCCGAAGCTCAGCGGGCGGACGGTTCCCGCGTCTGATCCGGTCATGCGGTAGACCATGTAAGCGGGGGTGTAGCGGCTGCCATGGCAGCGTCCGTAGGTCTGGTTGCGGGTGGAAACGAAGACGATCCCGCCGTCCGGAAGGTAGCAGGGGTCCCAGTCCTCGATGAGCACGGTCTGGCGCCCGTCGCGCCCAGCCAGCGGGTCGGCGGGCGTGCCCGTGATCTGGCGGGCCCGGCCGCTCGCCAGGTCCAGCTCGTACAGCCAGAAGCGTCGGTGGCGGCGATCCTGGATGGTGCAGTCGTTAAACGCGAACACCACCCGCCGTCCGTCGAAGCTCAGATCCGGGCGGAGCGTGCAGCCCTCGGGCAGCTTGTCTTTGAGCAACTCGACGGACTTGGGTTGACCGCTCTTCCAGTCGTCCAGGCGGACCAGGCCGGGGCCCGGCTCGTTATGCTGGGCCAGGTACTGGTCGCACATGTGGCTGTAGTTGGTGGGCGGGCGCTTGTTGATCAGCAGCGAGGCGAAATCCAGCTCCGGGTGCGACAGGATGATCTCCCGCCTCAGCCACCGAAGCTGGAGGTAGAACTCGCGGGCATTGTCGGAGGGCACCTTGCCCGCCTGATGGTGCTTCTCCATCTCGTCCAGGCGGCGGGCCAGCCCGGGGCGCTTGGCTGACGACTCCACATACTCCAGCGTGCGGCGGGCCAGCTTCAAGGCGTCCAGGATGCGATGGTCGTACTGAACCGACCAGCCGGCGGCTTGGCGGAGCTTCTTGGGGTCGACGGTCTGCGTCGACCACTGGCTGGCCGACGACTGCGTGGCCGGGCGGGACAGGGCGACATTGAGGTCGCTGCCGATGGGATACACCTCGACCTCGTTGAGATGGAGAAAGCCCTTGGGGATGCTCAGGCGAACATAGCGCGCCTTGGGGCCGTCCAACTTGACCGTCAGCGGTTCTGTCCCCGGTTTGCCTCCATAGAACGTCGTTCCGCCATGCTGGTAGACCTGACGCCAGTTGCGGGCGTCGTCGCTGAGCAGGATAATCAGGTTTTTGGCGTTGCCCTCGCTGCTGTTGCGGTTAGCCACGATGATCCGCCCAATGGCGACCTGCTCGCCTAGGTCCACCTGCCACCAGGGGTTCTCCTCATTCTGCGTGTGGAAACCTGTGGCCTGGTGTCGCACCCCGTCGACCGCCCCGGCTGCGTCCACCTCCGGCGCCATCAGCGCCGGACGATCCTTGGTAGCCTCGACCATCACCGGACGGTCGATGTATTCCTGCTCGATCTTCTCACGAAGTGTCAGGGGCTGGCCAGCCGCTGCGCATACGGCCATCGCGCCGGCGGCAACAACAAAGATAATCGGACGTCTCATATTCTCTCCCGAGGGATCGCCACTACGCCGACAGGGCTCCTCCTGCTCCTGCCGGAAAGTCCCACAGGGAAGAATGCGTGCGCAGCTCGCCCTATTGCCCCGAATCAGCGCCTACCATACGGACCCCGCCGGCGCAGGCGGCGGAGGCACTGGAGTCAGAAGGCGCAACACGTGCAGAAGGTCATCTCGGTCCACCCGGACGGCATAGCCTTTGATCAGCACCGGGTCCTGGGAAAGAAGTGAGATCGTGTCATAGCTTTCGTCGTCATAGAGGATGTGGATAGCCCCCGTGAGGTTTGTTCCTTCATTCCAGTCCCGCAGGATCTTCCCTTTTCGCAGCACCTCCAGCAGTTGCTGTCCGCGAAACCTGTCCCCTGTCGCGTCATACCCAAGCTCGCGATTGTCGTAGTACTTAACCCCGGCAACGCTTTGAGAATGATTCGTCAGCAGGTCGTCGACCGTGTCGGGAATCTGGCGAACCTCCGAAATAACGAGGGCGACAAGGGCGATGCCCTCCAGCACCACGAAGAACGCCAGCCTCTTTCGACTGCGAGCCATTGCCCACCTGGACGTATTGTACGTGCCCCCCCAAAATCGCGGCCACAAGAGTCTCACTCCCTGCGGACGGTGACGTAGTAGGCGCTGCAAAGGGCCTTGCCGGCCTTGTCGAGGAGCGTCGCCTCGATGTCCGCCGGACCGGCTTGGAGGTCGCACGTGAAGACCGCCGCCGTGTCCGCCGCGGAGACCTCCGCTTCCTTAACGAGATCGCCGATCTTCAGCCGGGCCTTGGCGACGGGTAGCACCTTCCCGCCGGCGCCGTACAGCAGGCCCGTGACAGGCTGGCCGTTCAGGAACGCGTCGGCGGTCTTGCTTTCACGGGCCAGGCCGGTGATCGGCGCGCTTAGCGACTCCGGCCAGCGACGCAGCTCGATGCGGTACGTTCCGGCTCGGTCGACGCGGACCGGCCAGCAGCCGAACGCCGCCGCGCCGCGGGCCACGGCCGCCTGGTTCCACGGGCAAGAGCCCTGCGTCGTCTGCCAGTCCTCCGAGCACAGCTCGACTATCGGGGCCTCGACAGAGCCTATGATCGGCCGGCCATGCCAGCCCTTGTCGTTGGCGCTGACATCCTCCCAGTACTTCCGATAAGCGGCCTGGAGTTGGTCCACCACTTCAGGATGGGTACGGGCCACGTCGTCCTTCTGCCCGGGATCGGCGGTCATGTCGTAGAGCTCCTGGTTGTTGACCAGGCGCCAGCGGTCGGTCATCACGGCGCAGTTCTGGCCGAACTGCGGCGTCGGCGCGTTGGGGCCGACGTTATTGTGCGGCGTCCCCAATACCAGCGTCCGATCCGCCCACTCGGCGCGGGGGTTGGCGAGCAGGGGCTTGAGGCTCGCGCCGTCGAAGCGGACCGGTCGGGGCAGCTTCAGGCCGCATAGGTCCACCAGCGTTGGCAACAGGTCCAGGTGGGCCGTCAGGCGGTCCACGACGAGCGGCTTGTCCAGCCCGCCCCCCGGCCAGCACAGGAAGCAAGGCACACGGTGCCCGCCATCGTAGGGTGAGCCCTTCTTGCCTCGCATGCCGGCGTTGAATACCTTCTCGCCCGCGGCCGTGCCGTTGTCGGTGAGGAAGATCAGCAGCGTGTTGTCGGCCAGGCCTTCGTCCCGCAGGAACTGTCTGAGCCTTCCCAGGTTCTCGTCGATGCGGGCGATGGTGGCGAAGAAGTCGCCGGGGACTCTCCGCCCGCCATAGGCTGCCGCCCATTTCGCTTCCGGGATGCTGCACGGGCCGTGCGGGTTGTAGAGGGCGAGATAGGTGAAGAACGGGCGGCCCTTGTTGTCGCGGATGAACCGCATCGCGGCCTCGAAGAACACGTCGCACTCAAAGCCCGGCCGCGGCTGGTCTTCCCACCCGCCGTTGAGGATGTAGCGATCGTTGACCCGGTCGTTGCCCCAGAAATCGGTGGCACACCCCGTGCCTCCGTCGCCGTGCCCCAGCCACCGGTCGAAGCCGCGGTCGATCGGGCGGTACGGGTAGTTTGTGCCCAGGTGCCATTTGCCGAAGTGGCCGGTCCGGTAGCCGTTGTGACGGAAAACGTCGGCCATCGTCAGCTCGCCGTCTCGCAGCATGTTGCGCCCGTTGACCGTGCCCCAGCCGCCCACACGGTGGCAGTAGCGGCCGGTCATCAGCGCCGACCGCGTCGGCGTACAGTAGGAGTCCACGTGGAAGTTGGTGAGCTGGACGCCTTCACGGGCCAGGCGGTCCATATTGGGCGTCTTAAGGACCGGGTTGCCGGTCAGCGAAAGGTCGCCGTAGCCCTGGTCATCGGTGAGGACGATGATGACATTGGGCTTGCCGGCGGGCGTGTCGGCTGCGCAGACAGCGGCGCCGGCGGCGAGCAGGGCAAGCATGGCGGCAAGAGATCGGATGAAGGGTTTCATGTCTCCTCCGGCAGTCTATGCGTCACTTGTCCTTTGCCTGTTCGCCGAGCACGACCGCGTCCAGGCCGAAGAAGTAGCCCTTGGACTTCTCGTTCTTTCCAGCCACCACGAACTTGAGCCTCAGCACGTTGCCGTCGGGTACTTGCACGCCCAGGTCGATGGGCTTTCCTGGGCGCGAGGCGGGATCGTAACCGTCCCACTTGGCGACCACGAGCTTGTCGTTCACGTAGATGTCGAGCAGGCCGTAGTCGTACGAGACAGTGGGGTAGAGCGTGACTTGCCTGGGCTGGTACTGCTCAAGCAGCGTGAAGGCGGCCCACTCGCCCGGCTTGGTGGCGCGGGCCCAGAACTGCGACTCGCCGCTCCAGCGGTGGGGGGGCAGGGCCAGACCGATCTTCTGCACGCCCGCACGCAGGCCGGGCGAGAGCTTGACTTCCTTCACACCCTCCATCTCGATGGCGTCTTTGATGGCGAAGGCCTTGGCGGCCGGGGCGGCGGTTGCTGCGGCGGCGACATCTTCAGTCTGCGGGACGCTCTTGGCTGCCCAGTCGGGCATCGGCGGGCGGTTATGTGTGGCAGCCGGGTCGCCGTACCAGTGCGTCACCAGGGCGTACTGGAGGTAGGCGTCCGGGGTTCCGATCATGTTGAACGCTTCCATGTCCAAGCGGAATCGCTTCTCGAACGGCGTAGCGTCCAGGCTTCGGGTACGGGTGCAAATGTTGTACCCGTGTGTGTAGGGTTGCTTACCGGCCGGCCAGTCTCGCTTCTGTCCGCCCACGCGGACGTTGGCCAGGAACGGCATGCAGAACTCGTCCCTGCGCGTCGGGACCTCGCCGCCCGCCCAGCCGTAGTAGTCCTCCGAGCCCGTTCCGAAGTGCGAGGGGAAGCGGTGGTCGAAGTCGCCGTCGACGTAGATCTTCTCGTCGCCCTCGCCCCACCAGGACCACAGCGGGTTAAGCACCACCAGCGTGTCGCCCACGTGGACGCCCCGCCCCTTGACCTCGATGAACGTCATGTCGCGAGGCGGGCGCGGCGGGTACGGCACGTCCGTCCACCAGTTGGTGCGGAAGTGCAGCGAGTCCTTCGTCCACTCCTGCGCCGAGACGGCCGCCTTCAACTCCGCCATCACGGGCGCCGCGGCCAGGTTCTGCAGGCGGACGCTACCGCCCGTGCGGTAGGGCATGACCCAGCGGCAGATCATCGTGCCGTCGGCCTTCACCTCGCGCTGCCACGTGCGGAACGGGTCGATGCCGTTGACGTTGCTGAAGAAGTCGCCCACCGGACACCAGACCGCCTGCACGTCGTCGAAGGTCATCTCCAGAACGGTGGATCGCAGCGCCTGGGCGAGGTTGTCCGCCTGTAGGCGAATCTCCAGGTGACGGACCGCGCCGGGCCCGGGCGGCAGGTCGAGCGACTCGCTCTGCTTGGGCTGGATCGACTTGGCCAGGGACATGCCCTTGCCCCCACTGAACGCCGACGGGTCGGTCAGCTTTTTGCCCGTCTCTTCCATCAGGGCCTTGTGGCGATCGAGCATCTCCGGGCGGAACGACTCCACCCTGGTCCCGTCCGCGTAGGCGCGGTAGTTGATGATGTAGTAGAAGGCCCCTTCTTCCTGAGTGATCCTGCAACTCTTGGCGAAGGGGATAGGCAGGTACAAGTCGCCCGCCCGCACGGTGTACTGGGCGAAGGGCGGTTTGACCGCGCCCTTGCCGGTTACCAGCTCGATGAGGTTCGCGGTCAGGCGCGGCTCGGCTTCGCCGTCGATGTAGACGCGGACGTTGGTGCCCTTGCGGTTGCCCATGGAGCGGTAGAAGTACGGCGTCCAGACGCGCGTGATGACGCCTGGACCGTCGTGTTCCATGAGTATGCATTCCTTGCGCCCGGAGTTGGTCTCGGTGCGGATGACGAACCCGCAGTCGCCGTTGGTGAACCAGCCGCCCGGCTCGTCGGGCGTCTTGGCGGCGCGGTTGTAGCTGCTGGCCTGGAGCGAGCGATAGGGCGGGACAGGCCAGCGGGTCAGCGCACTGCGGTCGGCCATCTCGCGCAGGAGCGAAGCGAAACTGACCTCGTCCCCCGCCCGCACGGTCCCAGCCAGCAGCACCCAGGCCGTTGCCATCGCGGCCACCTGTCGCACGAATCGTGCCGCGGGTGCATGCCACTGCCGATGCACTGTACCGTTCATCCCGCACTCCTGGTCCAGTGGGTGTTGAGCCAAGGCGACAGAACGCACAACCACGCCGCACGCGCGGCCGGCGCTCAGGCCGGATCACTTGCCGTCAGTTGTCAGGCCCATCGCGGCGGCGATTTTCTGCTGCACGTGCGTGTTGTCGCAGAGACCGGTGAACGTCTTCTCGCCCACGCCGATGGCCGATACGGGCACCGGGATCCCGGTGTGGGCATAGGAGCCCCAGTTGATGCCGGCCTTATGGTTGAGGATGCGGATGGCCTCCACGGCGAACGGCTCGCGCCCGCCGTAGGAAAGGTCGGGCTGGTACTTGGCAGGGTCGGGCGTCGTGGTCTTGGGCTTAGGCAGCAGCTTCTTCATGCTCGCATCGAAGGCCCGCTTCATTGCCTCCAGTTCAGCTGGTGCCAGGACCATCGCCACCATCTGGGCGTACTCGACCTTGGCGTCGTCGAAGTCGTCCTCGGCCTCCTCCCTCGCCTTCCCGGTCAGGTTCTTAAGGGCCTTCTCTTGCTCGACCAGGTCGGCCAGGGCCTTTGCGGCGGCGGCCTTGTGCTCGGGCGTCTGAGGCACCAAGCCGGTGGCGTCCTTCAACAGGTCCAGCAACTCCTCGAAGCGGGCGGTCTCATATTTGCGGGTCTTGCGGTAGTCCGAGACCTTCTTCGCCAGCACGCCGAGGGACATCTTCTGGGCGGCCAGCCGTTCCAGGTGGAGCTTGTAGCCGGTGGCGCTGTAGCCCAGGGACAATCCACCGGTCTCGTGGTCGGCGGTAACGACGATGAGCGTCTCGTCCTTGTGGCGCAGGTAGAACTTGAGGGCCTCCTGGACCGCGCGGTCCAGGGCCAGGGTTTCCCGGACGGCCGTCGCGGCATCGTTGGCGTGGCAGGCCCAGTCGATCTTGCCGCCCTCGACCATCAGGAAGAAGCCCTCAGGCCCCTCCAGGCACTGCAACGCCTTGCGGGTCAGGTCGGCCAGCTAGGGGTCCTCGCTTTTGCGGTCGATCTCGTAGACGACCGACTTCTCACTGTCCAGCGAGGGGTGGATGGCGAGCACCCGACCCGACTGCGGACCGAGCTTGGCAAGGTCCTCGGCCGTGCGGCAGACGGTGAAACCCGCGGCCTCGATCTCCTTCATGACGTCGCTCTTCCTGCCGTCCTTGCCCTTGGGCTGTTTGAGCCCGCCTCCAGCGAAGAAGTCCACCTTGCTGGCGGCAAGCTGGCGGGCGATGGAGTAGTAGTCGCTTCGCCTGGCCACGTGGGCATAGAAGGCAGCCGGCGTGGCGTGATCGATGGAGGCTGTGCTCATCACGCCGACCTTGCGTCCGTTGGCCTTGGCCAGCTCGGACAGGTTGGTCATGGCCTTGGTTTTGCTCGCGTCCACGCCCAGGACGCTCTTGACGGCTTTGCGCCCGGTGGCCAGGGCGGTTCCCGCCGCCGCCGACTCGGTGATCACGGCATCTGCGCCGAAGGTTGTGGCCAAGCCCTGCGCGGGCAGGCGGTTCATGACCAAGCGGAACGCCCCAGCCTGGGGCAGCTTCGACTCCATGGCGTCCATGTACAAGTCGGCCGCCATCCGCTGGGCCAGACCCATCCCGTCGCCGATAAAGAGGATCACGTACTTGGCCGGGGGGGCCTTGTGCGAGGTCGGCTGGAGGGCCTCTCCCGATGGGCCTTCGGCTGCCCACGCCGGGGCTGACAAGACCAGAACCGCCAGGGCCAACCACGCCCGTCGCGCTACACGACTGCTGATAACGTTCATGACAATTCTCTTTCAAAAGAAAAACGAACGAATATCCCCTTCTTGTAGCCGCGTGGGCCGGAAATGGCAAGCACAGGTATGGGCGCCCGCTCTACCTTCTTGGGTCTGTCCGCGGGCGGCGGTCTTCGAATCACCGTAGGAGGGCGTAGATGACAATGGCGATCAGGGCCAGCAGGAAGGCCAGAACGATCCAGGCGCCGATACGGCTGCCCCGGCCCGCGGACGTTGTCATGTAGTGCCCGCATTTGGGGCAGCGGTCGGTGTCTTCGTAGATCGTCCCGCCGCAGTTGGGGCATCGGTCCACGTCGGTCTCGTCCGTCGGGTCGATGTCCGATTCGTCCGGGCCTTCGTCCAACTCGTCATCCTGGTCGCGCGGGTCACTGGCCATGGTGGCTCCTTGGGATTGCCGACCTTCGACTGTCGATTCGGCGACGGCCGAACTCGGCGATCATCCGTTTTCGGTCCGTCTGTATTCTAGCGTGTCATGTGCTATACTGCCCGGATTATGAGCGTCATTGATATCCACGTGCACGCCTGGCCTGACGACATGGCCAGGCGCGCCATTACTCAACTCGAGGCGATCGCCGAGTGGCAAGCCGTGGGCAAGGGTACCGTGTCGGGCCTGCTGAAGTCGATGGATGCCGGCGATGTCGACGTCTCGGTCGTCTGCTCCATTGCCACCAAGCCCGCGCAGGTGAAGAACATCTTCGACTGGAGCCGCAAGATCCGCTCCGAGCGGATCGAGCCGTTCCCCTCGGTCCACCCCGACACTCCCGACGCGGCCGGATGGCTGGCCCGCTTCGTCGACGAAGGCTTCTGCGGCATCAAGCTCCATCCGATGTACCAGGACTTCACCGTGGACGACGAGCGGATGGACGCGCTGTACGCTGCCGCCGCCGAAGCGGAGATCGTGGTCGAAATGCATTGCGGGCACGACATCGGGTTCCCGAACGATGAGCGGGCCAACCCCGAACGCATCGCCCGGGTGATCGAGCGCCACCCGGCCTTGAGGCTGGTGGCCACGCACATGGGCGGCTGGACGAGTTGGGACGACGTGGAACGCCACCTGCTGGGGAAGAATGTGTTCATGGAGACGTCATTCACGCTCAAGTGGCTGGGGCCTCAACGGCTGATGGAGTTCATTGGCCGCCACGGCGCCGACAAAGTGCTGTTTGGCACGGACTGGCCTTGGGCAAACCAGAAAGAAGAAATCGCCGGCACGAAGGCCCTGGGGCTGGAAGAGGGCGACCTACGGAAGGTCCTTTGCTCCAATGCCGGGCGGCTGCTGGGGTTCTAGTTCGGCCGTGCAGACCTGGAGAACAGTCCGCAGGTCTCGAAGGGCCTGCGGGGGTTGTACGTCCCGTTTGACGACAACGGGCATACCGTGAGGAGAACCTGATGAGTTTCGCTCGCAGCGCGTTCACATGGGTCCTGCTGTTCTTGTCGACGGCGGCCTGTCTTCCGGCCTCTGCGGCGGACAAGCCGGCAGCAGCGCCCGCGGACAAGCAGTACCGTCGCATGCCCTGGCACCTGATCGACGTGTGGTGGGACCTGGGCAAGAACCAGGAGTTCGAGAACTACAGCATCGACGTGGAGTTCTCGGACGACGTATCGTCGGATGTGAACCTGTATGTGGCCCTGGTCGGGCTGGGGCATCTGAGCGGGACGGCCTTCTACGGCGGGATCCAAACCCAGTGCGACGGCTATACCGCGCAGGAGCGACGCCTGCGCAAGCTCGGGCCGGGGCTGCTCATGTCCATGTGGGGGCAACGCAGCCTGGACGCCATCCGTCCCAGCGACGGCGGATACCTGCAGAGTTCCGGGCACGAGGGCGACTTCGTCAGCGTCCGTCGCCCGTACCAGTGGGGCAAGGGCAAGTACACCTACCGTGTGGTTCGCATGGACCGCGAGGAGGTGCAAGGCAAACCCTTTACGTGGATCGGGGCATTCTGCTATTCGCACGCCAAGAACGAGAACATCTTCGTCGGGGCCTTGCGATTCCCGGGCGAGAAGCTCACGCTTGATCGCAAGATCGCAAGTTTCGTGGAGGTCTACGGACAACCGCGCCCCGTCAACGATATCCCGAGACTGACGGTCACCTTCGACAATCTGCGGGTCAATGGCATGCCCGTCGAGAAACTCAGTGCGACGGCTATTTACCCCAAGGACGTGCCCGATTTCGCCCAGGCCGAAGCCAAGGGGAGGGGTCTGAAGGTCACGGTCGGCACGTTCGTTGAGAACCGCAGCAGGCGACAGGAGAAGTATGATCTGAAATGACTGCCACGGGAACTCCATAACGCATGATATTCCAGGAAGTTGAGAACGCGAAGATTTTTGATTTTCTTGAGCCTGAGTTTCCCGATAGAGCTTAGTATAAAGGAAACCGTTGTCCTGCGGAGGCCGGCGGGCGGCTGGTCGTTCGGTCAGGCGCTCGCGATTGTCGGCGCAGGCACGAGTTCATTCTGGGAGCCGTTCTATGAAAGTAGCAAGCGTTCTGGGCTTTCTGGCCGCAGCGGTCCTGTTAGCGGGACCGGGATGGGCCGAGGATCAAGCCCCAGCCCCCGAGAAGCTGACGGGCGCCATCTGCAAGGTTGATGGCGCCAAGATCAGCGTCAAGTGCGACAAGACCAAGAAAGTCGTAGAGGTCGTGACTGACGATCAGACCACCGTCACCCTGGACGGCAAAGCCGCCAAGGTGAGCGACCTGAAGGCCGGCCAGAAAGTGGTGGTCACTCCCGCGACGGGGACAGCCACCAGGATCGAGGCCAAAAAGGGCGGTGGCTGAGGGCGCAGATAATCCGGGATGCTG
>Ga0116149_1002947_pt1 | contig 18098 bp, 6 predicted proteins | sample AD_UKC057_MetaG_FD_89787 | JGI IMG/M metagenome (GOLD analysis project Ga0116149, IMG submission 89787) | Active sludge microbial communities of municipal wastewater-treating anaerobic digesters from USA - AD_UKC057_MetaG | ecosystem: Engineered > Bioreactor > Anaerobic > Digestate | place: USA... | reverse complement strand
GAAGACGTCGCGGACGAAGCAATCTTCGCAAGGCGTCTCGCGACCGGCGATCAGGCTGTAGCACGGGCGGTCCAGCGGTCGGCCGAACCGTTCCACAAACTGCTTGTTGGCGAACGGGATGGCGCCCGTGCGGCTGCGGATGGTGACCAGGGCGGGCAGCGTCTGGAGGACGGCGAACAGCCGCTCGCGGCTGGTGCGCAGCTCCTCCTCGACGCCGAAGCGATACATGGCCTCGCCGATCAGCACCGCCAGCGATTCCAGGAACTCCACCTGTTCGGCGGAGATGGCGCCCGCCCGGGCGTCGGCCAGGTGGACCATGCCCAGCATGCGTCCCTGGTAGCGGATGGGGATCATCGCCAGCGAGCCGAAGCCCTCGCGGAAGCACGCGTCGCGGCAGCGTTCGCGCTGCTGGGTCGTCAGACCCTCCCAGAAGGCCCGCACGTCGTCGCAGCGGAACGAGCCCCACGGCGTGGCGCAGGCCCGCTCCGCCTCGCTCAGTTGCTCGCTCAGCAGGCGGGTGCAGATGCACGCGTCGGCTGGACGCAGGCACCCCTCCTGCCGGAAGAAGTCGTCCGACAGGCCGACGCGGGCCTCGTAGACGGCCTCGCCGCGGCTGTCCAGCACCCGGATGCCGCCGCACCGGCAGCCCACCCAGTTCCGCATCAGCTCCAGCACCCGCGCGAGGTACTGCGGGCGAGTCTTGCAGGCGGAGAAGGACTCCAGCAGGCGAAGGGTGAACTCCTCCCGCTTCTGGCGACGCGTCCGCTGCTCGATCTCCTCGCGGAGCAACTGGTTCGAGCGGGTCAGTTCCGCCGTCCGCTCGGCCACGCACGCTTCCAGGCGGTCCCGCTGGCCTCGCAGCGACTCCTCCGCCGCCTTCAGGTCGCGGAAGAGCAGGCTGAACGGGTGCTCCAGGGCCGTCACGATCAAGGCGCGGTACAGCAGGTAGAAGGAGACCAGGATGGCGTAGTGGCCCAGAAGGTTGGCGGTGTCGAAGGGCGTGCGGTAGAGGGTGAAGAGGAACTCGCCGATCGCGCTGGTCAGGATCATCCCCAGCATCAGGGCCCAGACGGGGTAGGCCAACCGATTGCGACGGGCGTACAGAAAGGCGCCGGCGCCCAGCAGCATGGCGAAGATCAGGTACTCGCTGATCACCTTGAACGGCGTCAGGCCGCCGCGCTCGATGAAGCAGTCGGGGAAGATCCGCCAGACGAACACCGACAGCAGGACCAGGGCTGCCGCAGTTGCATAGGCGCAGGCGACGCTCGCCAGGCGGAGGCTGCGGCCCAGCATGGCCGGGGCGATCAGCAGGGTCAGGGCCAGGGCGTACCGCGAGGCGATCCAGAGCTGGGTGGCGGCATTGGCGCCCCCTCCTGGCAAGGCGTTCATGCCCTCGTAGGCCAGCAGGTGGACCGAGCCCAGAGCAGCGACGAACCCGGCTCCCCCCGCAACCAGGACGAAGTACGCCTCGCGGAAGAACCGCCGGCTGTGCCAGGCGATGATGAAGATCGCGCCGGCCACCACGGCGAAGAACACTTCCACCAGGACGTGGAACAGAAGATAGCTGACCTGGCGGGCGGCGTACAACACCCCCAGCACTCCCAGGGCGATCAGGACGCGCAAAAACCCCGCCCGGATTTGCCCGGCAGAACGGCCCGTCCGCGCCTTCGGTCGTGTTACCATCTTGCACGCATGTTCGATGACATCGAAGCAGCCAATGGTAGCGCGCAGGGCGGGTCTTTCCCAGACCCACGGCGAGGAAAAATGTGCGCCGCTCGCCGCCCGGCCCCCTGCCGTTGTCCGGGGCGTTGTCCGCCTGGGGCGGGCAGGGTAGGATATGGGCATGAAAACGCAGACGATTCTCCCCATCCTCCTGGTGGGCTTGTTGGCGGCCACGCCGGCCCGGGCCCAAACGTCCGCTGCCCCAGCCGAGGAGCCCTGGGGGTCGGCCAAGTCCGGCCTGCAGTGCCAGCTTTCCGCCGCCACCGCGTTCAAGGTGGGCGAGCCCTGCCGCTTCCAGGTCGCCCTGCGCAACGTCGGCAGCGAGGCGGTCAGCCTGGGCGACACCAAGAAGGCGTTCGTCTGGTTCATGATCGCACTGGGCTCCGACCGCAAGGCGATCTTCTCCGAAAAGGTCCCCGCCGCCGCCGAACTCAAGAGCAACTGGCTCGAGGGCGGCAAGCGGCTGGACCTGCCGCCCATCCAGGTCAACGATCTGGCCGCCTACGACTACCAGGCGGGCATGAAGGTCCTGGGCGGCTACGTCACCGGCGAGCTGCCCAAGAGCGTCGCCTCCATGGGCCGGGCGATCCCCGCCGGGACCATCAAGGCGCGCGCCCTGGTCTATCTGGATCGCGGCGACCAGCCGTCGGTCCTGCTGGTGTCCAATACAGCCGACGTGCTGGTCCAGCCGCCGGCGTTGGCCTCGCTGGACGGGGCCGAGCGGCTGGCCTTCGTCAACCAGCTCCTGGCCCGATTCGACAAGGACGCCTGGGCGGGCATGTCCGCCCACAGGGACGCGGTGGCCCTGGGCCCGCAGATCGTGCCGGACCTCCTGGAGGCCCTGGCCAAGCCGGGCCGGCCCGCCCACTCCCAGATGTGGCTGGCCACCGCCGTCTGCGACATCCGCGACCCGAAGGCAGCCGCGGGCCTGGTCAAGCTGCTGGCTGGGCCGGTCTGCAGCGTGACCCACGTGATCGCCTATCACGGGCCCAAGCAACAAGACGCCGCACTGGACAAGGCCATCGTGGCCAGGGTGGTCGAGGTCGGCGATGCCCGCATGACCGCCCTGGCGATCCTGGGGTTCCTGGGCGCCCGCGGCTCGGTCCCACCGGAGGTCCTCAAGATTGGGCTGGACAGCGACGACCCCCGCGTGCGGGCTCAGGTGATCTCCGCCTTCGCCCAGACCGCCGATCCCGCCGCCGTCCGCCGGACAGCCGATCTGCTGGGCGACAAGAACGAGCGGGTCCGCATCACGGCCGCCCGCGTCCTCAAGGGCATGAAGAACAATTCGCCCCAGGTCCTTGCCCGCCTGGTGGGCGCCCTGGACATGGAGGGCGACCAGGCCCGCGCCGCCGTTTGCGACGCCTTGTCCGCCCTGTCGGACAAGGCCATGCCCTACGACGCCAAGGCTGCTCCCGCCCAGAAGGCGGCCACCGTCAAGGCGTGGAAGGACTGGCTGGCGGGGCAGAAGTAGACGCACAACCGGTACGCGCATAGAAAAGCGGCGGACGGGAGTTCCCATCCGCCGCTTTGTTCTATTGTGGATTGACGCCCTGGATCACTGAAGTGACCAGGCCGTTACCGTGCGTATTCGACGCAGCGCACCTCGCGGACGAGCGTGACCTTGACCTCGCCGGGGTATTCCATCTCTTCCTCGACGCGCCGGGCGATGTCGCGGGCGATCTTGGCCGACAGGCGGTCGTCGACCGACTCGGCGTCGACGATGACGCGGACCTCTCGCCCGGCCTGGATGGCGTAGGCCTGCTTGACCCCGCCGAAGGCGGTGGCGATCTCTTCGAGTTTCTGGAGCCGCTGGACGTAGCGTTCGAGCGTTTCGCGCCGCGCCCCGGGGCGGGAGGCGCTGATGGCGTCGGCGGCGGCGACGATGGGCGTGAAGATCGACTGGACCTCCAGGTCGCCGTGGTGCCCGCCCACGGCGTTGATCACCTCGTCCTTCTCACCGTATCGCTTGCACAGGTCGGCCCCGATCTGCGGGTGCCCGCCCTCGACCTCGTGGTCGACGGCCTTGCCGATATCGTGCAGCAGCCCGCAGCGGCGGGCGGTCTGCCCGTTGAGCCCCAGCTCCTCGGCGATGATCTCCGACAGGAACGCCACCTCCAGCGAGTGCTTCAGGACGTTCTGCCCGTAGCTGGTGCGGAAGTGCAGCCGCCCCAGCAGCTCCACCAGCTTGCTGTGCATGGAGCGGATCTTGGCCTCGACCAGGGAGGCCTTGCCGAACTCGATGATCTGCTTGGCTACTTCCTTGTCGGTGGCGGCGACGATCTCCTCGATGCGGGTGGGGTGGATCCGCCCATCCTGGATGAGCTTCTCCAGCGAGCGCCGGGCGACCTCGCGGCGGACGGGGTCGAACGCGGAGACCACGACCACGCCGGGGGTGTCGTCGACGATGACGTCCACGCCGGTGGCCTTCTCGAATGCCCGGATATTCCGCCCCTCCCGGCCGATCACGCGCCCCTTCATGTCGTCGGAGGGGATGTCGACGGTGGAGACGGTCGACTCGCAGGTGTGGTCGGCGGCGTAGCGCTGGATGGCGGTGACGATGATCTCGCGGGCCTGGCCTTCGGCGTTTTCCTTGGCCTCTTCGAGGCGGGTCTGGATGAGCTGGGAGGTCTCCCGCTCCAGGTCTTTCTCGATCCGGCTGAGCAGGAGGGTCTTGGCCTCGTCGGCGCTGAGGTTGGCGACCTTCAGGAGCTGGGTCTTCTGCTGGGCGATCAGCTCGTTGAGCTGTCGATCCTTGGAGGCCAGGCCCTTTTCCTTCTCCGCGACGGCCCGTTGGGCGGCCTCCAGCATGCGTTCCTTGGAGTTGAGGGTTTCGAGCTTCTGGTCGATCATGTCCTCTCGCTTGGAGAGGCGCTTTTCCTCGGTGCGGAGTTCTTTTCGGGTGGCCTCGGTTTCGTTGTCGAACTCTTCGCGGCGTGTGATGAACTCGCTCTTGGCCTTGGCTTCGGCCTGGGCGATGATCTTCTGGGCCTCGGCGTCGGCGGCGGTCTTGGTGGCGGCGATTTCCGCCTCGACGCCGCTGCGTCTGGCCCGCTCGATGAGCTTCATGATCGCCGCGGTGAGCACGAAAACCACGATGCCCACGGCGAAGTACATGGCGACCTCGAACGCGCCAGCCATCATCGTGTAGGCTTCCATTTCTGTCGTACCCTTTCTATATGGCGCGGCTGCGAGGAAGCGGTCGAAGGGACAAGCAGGCGTGCCGGACGCATACCCAATGCGTCCGCCGGTTAGGTCATGATCCACCCGAGCCAGAGAGGTTGCCCAGCCGAGGAGGCCGGCGTCAGGATTCTTTTGCCAGCGGCCCTGTCCAAACGCATGCGATCATCGCATGGGCCCTTTCCAAACAGGCGATGGGCCCAAGTTCAGCGGCCACTGTTTTTTATCCAAGATGGTCCTGCAATGGCTCATGTGAATTCTATGACCCGAAGGCCTCGCCCGAAAACAGGGACGATTAATCGATATCCCGCGCCGGGGCATCCTTTTGCCGTCTTCCCCATCCGGGGCGATCCCTGCGACGCCACATCCCGCAAAACCGGGATGTCGGATATCGTCTGCCCGACGGCCTGCTTGTCTGGCTGCCTCGGCCGTCGCTACTTGTTTACGTCCACCGCGACCAGGGAACGAACACGGATTTCTCCCGTGGCCTGCTGTGAACACCCTATCATACCCCGCCAGGACCTTAGCGGTCAAGAGGACACCCCGCCGCGCCAAGCAAATTTTGTTCCACGCCGCCGACCAGGCGATGCCCGAACGGGGCGGCGCCGGCCCGGGAGGGGGGAGCGGCGGATCACTTCGCGGCGACCTTGCTCTCCGGCGCAGCCTCGATTACCACGCGGAACGAGACGTTGTACACCTGCTGCCAGGACGGGTAACCCCACCGCCAGGCCGAGCGCGACTCCTGGGGCCGGTCGCGCCACGACCCCCCGCGAACGACCTTGCGGTCCGCGACAGGCCCGGCGCCTGTCGTGCCTTCGCGGCCGTCGGCGCCGTCGTAGGGGTAAGGCTTGTACGTCGAGAGCGTCCATTCCTGGGCGTTGCCGTGCATGTCGTGCAGGCCGAAGGGGTTGGGCTGATAGCTCCCCACCGCCACCGCGACCATGCCCTTGTCGTTGAAGCGCGTGTCCTTGGGGAGGTAGTCGTCGTAGCGGCTCTTGTTCTTCATCGCCCCGTACAGGGTGTAGGGGTTGGAGGCGAAGTCCTCGAGCTTGGCGTCGGCCAGGTTGGCGAAGGGCGAGAAGTCACTGTCCAGTCCGCCGTAGGACAGCGGGCTGGCCGTGCCGGCGCGGCAGGCCCACTCCCACTGGGCCTCGCTCGGCAGCGAGACCTTCGCGCCGGTCTTCTGCGACAGCCACCGGCAGAACTCCATCGCCCGCCGCCAGCTCACGCGGACCACAGGCTGGTCCGGCTCGTTGGCCGGGTAGCCGTGCACGCCGAACTGGTAGGCGAGCTTGTCTTCCTGCTTGGAGTCGTGGAAGGGATCGAAACAGGCGTACTGGCGGTTGGAGATCTCGCAGCGGCCCATCCAGAAGGGCTTGTCGATGCGGACCTTCGCCAGGGGGCGTTCATCCGGCTCGCCGTCCGCCTGGCCCATGACGAACTCGCCCGCGGGCACCAGGACCAGCTCGAGCGTCACACCCTCGGCCAGCTCGACGGTCTTTCGCGGGGCCTTGCCTTTCTCGATCGTCACGTTCAGGGCGGCGGCGGCCTGGGCCTGTTTCTGGGAGGCCGCGGCGGCGTCGAAGGGCCAGCCGGCCAGCTCGATCTTGTTGGCCGGCGGCAGGGGCTTGGGCGCGACGAACGCCACCGGCTTGTCCGCGCCGGCCGACTTGTGCACGGCCTCCGGGTCGTCCACGACGCCGGCGTACTTCTTCAGCAGCTCGTTTCGCCGCTCGCGCTGCGCGCCGGGCTTGGCCAACTCCTCGCCCCAGGTCCCGTGGAACGGGGCGTTGAGGACGATCCAGGTGTACAGCCTCTCCCAATCCTCACGGGCGAGCTGCACGCCCTGGTGGCCCTTGCGGAGCTTCTGGACCAGCAGCGTGGTGTCGGCGTGGAACTCCTTGGCCGTCAGAACGTGGTAGTCGCTCTCGACGCCGGGGTGGCGCAGGTAGCGGTGGAGGTTGACGTAGCCGACGGTGAACTTGCCTCCGCGCCCCCCGCCGTTACCGGGGGTGACCATGCGGAAGTCCTTCACCCGCTCGGTCCCGCGGAAGTCGGGCAGGGCCCGGCCATTGCGGGCCTGGCCGCCGGGCGGTGAGCTTGTCGAACCGTCGTGGCAACCGACGCAGTGTTTGTCGATGACCGGCTGGACCTCGCGCGCGTAGCTGAAGCCTCGCGTGGGCCCGTACCAAGGCGCGATCTCGGCTGGGGGCTTGCCCTGGGCCAGGCTCATCGAATTGGGCGGCACGGTGTTTTGCTTCTCGTGGCAGCCGGCGCAGGAGACGATCTCGCCCGGCATGGCCGTCATCCAGCTCCGCATGATCTGGAGGGCGGCGCCGTTCTCGTCGAGCGGCTGGATGGCGAACGGCGTGTTGGCGGGCACTCGGAACAGGGCCGAGCCGTCCGCCTCGACCGGTACGGTGCCCATGATGCGCTTGATGTCCCAGGGTCCGTCGACGCCCACCACGCCCAGCAGCCCGCCCATGCCCTGGTAGCTGAAGTGGTAGGTGAACAGGCGCAGCTTCTTGACCGTCCCCGGCGGGATGCCGCGCATGGCCTCGCCGCGGTGCACGTCGGTGATGTAGACCACCGCATCGTTGCGGGCGAGGTCCACCTTGTCGCGGATGACCGGCGGGACGGGGCGCTGGTGGATGGGCGTGGGCTCGAACATGGCCTGGCCGTCCGCCTCGCACAGCAGCAGCATGTTGTCGAACACGTCCACCAGGTAGATGCCCCACTTGGCCCCGGCCTTGGGCATCATCGAGACCAGGAAGTACTTCTCGCTCAGCGGATAGGGATGGAGGAACTTGGGCCAGCTCGCGTTGACCAGGGCGTCGGCGACGACCCGCTCGACCTTCTTGCCGTAGCCCGGGATGCGCTGAACGGCGCCCTTGGCCTCGTGGCGGTCGACCGCGGGGTCCAGGATCACCAGCTCGCCCATGCGGGGCACGCCGTGGTGACCGGTGACGACGGCGGCTACCTTGGTCGGATGGCCCGGCACGGGGCGGGCGTAGAACATCGAGTTGGGCCAGTAGCTGTTGGACCCGTAGTACTCCAACTGTTCCGTGCCGTCGGGGTTCATGTGGAACAGCAGGCGGGTGTTGCTGTGCGGAGTGTCGGAATACTCCCACCGCTGGTAGAGGATCCGCCCGTTGTTGAGCACGGCCGGGCACCAGTCGTGCTCCTGGTCGAAACAGAGCTGGCGGATGTTCTTGCCGTCGGCGTCGCACGTGTAGAGGTTGGTCACGTGGCTCGATCCGTACACGCAGGGCACGCCGATGAAACAGGCGGTCGAGTTGAAGATGATCTTGCCGGCGGGCGTGTAGCAGGCGTCGTAGCTGTCGATGTCCGGCTGTTCGCCGGTGATCTGGCGGAGCTTCTTGTCGGCCAGGGTCATCTCGAAGACCTGCCAGCGGCCCTTGTCGTCCAGCGACGACAGGAGCATGCGCCGGGCGTCCCAGTGCATTTCGAGGTCGCCGACGAACAAGGGCTTGGCGGGCTTATAGAAGGGTTCGAGCCTGCCCTCGGGGCTGACGGGCGAGAGGACCATCAACTCGTTGTCGATGCCGCTGCGGGCGATGGACGAATTGCTCTGCCAGTTGTGGGGCAGGGCGAGGTTCTTGGCCGAGCGCCGCAGGACGATCAGGCGGTCGAAGTCGATCAGGGGGTTGGCCAGCAAGGCCTCCTGTCGCAGTCGCCTGAGCCGCTCGGCCAGGGCGGTGATGCGCTGATCGGCGGGAGCGGGTTGGGCGGCGGGTCCGGCCTTGGCCTTCTTGCCGGCCTTCTTGGCGGCGGGCTTGGCGGCGGCAGGTGGCGGCGCAGGCGGGGCGTCCTGGGCTGTCAGGGCCAACTCCTGCTCCAGCTCGTTCAGACGGGCCAGGTACTCCGCCCCCTTGGGATACTTGGGCCCGAAGGTCCTGACGAGGTCCTCGATGGCCAGCCGCAGCGCGACCAGGTTCACATCCTTGACCAGGGTCATGGCCTCTTCGACCTGGCGGCTGCGGTAGTACAATTCGCGGACGGCTGCGACGCCGGCGGCGTCCTTGGCGGCCTGGGCCAGCGGGGCAGCCTGGGCGGGGAACTGTCCGCGGGCGGCTTTGGCGTATCGGCCGGCCAGATCGGCGTCCGAGGCGACGGGGGCGTCCCAGATGTGGTCTTCCTTTTCCCAGGCCATCTGCCTGCGGGCGATGGCGTCGGTGAAGTCCCGTTCCAGGGCCTGCCAGACCTCCAGCACGGGCGAAGGGGCGGCCCCCTTGAGGGGATTGGGGGAGACGTGGAACGTCACCGCGCCGGGGCGCGTGCCGTCCACGCCGACCTCCGCGCGGAACTTCGCCTGCGGGGCGGCCAGGCGATAGTGGATGGTGCTCTTGGCGTGGGTGCCCAGGCCCCGGTCATACCGCTTGCCGCCGATGACCATCGCCCCTCCGACGGCGCTCTTCTTGTCCAGGCGGAAGCTGCCCCACTCCTGGCTGGCGGAGGTGGGCTGGATGGTGTCGAGGAAGGTTTCCTTGCCCACGGCGTCGACCAGGCGGGCGTTGCCCCAGTTGGACACGTCATGGTTGTAGCTGCCCGCGTCGCCGACGACCAGGTACAGGTCCTTCCACCCGGCGATGTCCACCTCGATGGCGACGGCTTTGTCGCCGCCCTTGATCACGGCGGTGGAAAACGACTTGGTCTCGCTCTGCGGGGCCGCCTTCAGCGCCTCTTCCAGGGCTGAGCGACTGGCCAGCATCGACTCCTGCCAGGTGTCCTTCTTCACGTAGGGGCTCGGGGCGGCCGACAGGGCACAAACCACCACCAGCAGCACCGCCCCAGACAGGCGGAGCGTCGGGACGCTTCTCATAGGCCATCCTTTCGATCGGATATCTCTTATTACTATACCCGATCCGGCGGAGAATATTGCCGAGAGGATGGCGTAAGACAGCCTGACCGGCCGCTACCGCTTCAGTTTCTCGGCCAGCAGCTTCATGTAATACCCGCCCACGACGCTGCGGGCGCGGAAGCCGCGGACCTTGCCGTCGTGCGTCCAGTGCCAGTCGCTGGCGGGCACCCGGCTGGGCGATTCGTGCAGGTACTTGTAGACGGGGGCGACCAGGCGGGCGAAATCCTCGCGGCTGTCAGCCAGCGTAGCCGACCAGAGGATCCAGTCGCTCTTGGTGTACTTCTCGCGGCTGTCCAGGGGCAGCCCGAACGGGGCCTGGACCTTGAGATAGTGGGCGACTTCCTTGCGGGCGATGGCGGGGTCGAACAGGTTCAGGCCCAGCACCTTGTCCCAGACGAGGTTGTACTTCTGGCTCCAGGTGCCCTTGCGGTCGAAGGTGAGGCTGTAGTGGTCGCCGTCGGCGGCTTCCCTGGCCCAGCGTCCGGCCAGCTCGCGGGCCAGGGCAGTGTACTCCTGCTGGGCGTCCTTCTGGCCGAGCATGCCCGCGAGCATCCCGTAGCCGCCCAGGGCGACGATGGCCTTGATCGACAGGTTGGTGTTGTGGGCCAGGTGCCCGGCGAAGTCGTCGGTGCAGAGCTGGTTCTCCGGGTCGAAGCCCTTGTCCTTGAGATAGCTTGCCCATTGCGTCAGGGCCTTCCAGTGGGCCTTGGCGTAATCGGCGTTGCCCTCGACCCTGGCGATGGCGGCGGCCAGGATCAACATGTTGCCGCACTCCTCGACGGGCATGTCCCCGCCGTAGACCTGCCCGTTGGCCAGCGGGTAGGTGCCCAGGTCGTGCGGGGCGAAGGGCTTGGTCCACCGCCCGCTCTCGACGTAGTGGAAGATGCCGTCCATCATCCCCTTGAGCAGCGTCGGGTTGCACGCCAGGAACAAGGGTGCGGAGGGGTAGGTCACGTCGACGGTCATGATGCAGCCGTTGCTGAAGTTCTCCTTGGAGAAGAACAGCGGCTGGCCCTCGGGCCCGGCGGCGAGCTTGTGAGCGGCGACGGCCTGGCGGTAGGCCAGCGAGCAGACCCGTTCGTAGGCGTCCCCGCCGGCGGCCTTCAGCTCGGCCGACAGCTTCTTGTCGAAGGCGGCGCAGCGGTCGAAGAGCGCGGGGTAGTCCTTCTCGGCGGCGGCGAGCATCTTCTCGGCGGAGGCATCGGGGCCTCGTCGCCACCAGGCGGGCAGGTTCTTCTTGAAGTACTGGATGGCCAGCACGTCGTCGTAGGCGATGAGGACGTGCCGGCTGACGGGCGCCTGCTCGACCTTGCCCAGGTCCATCCGCAGGGCCAGCACGGGCCAGTGGTCGCGGACGGGTCGCGGCTTGGCGGCATCGTCGTCGGACGGGATGCTGCTGTTGGCGACGAACCGCCCGCGGGCGTCCGTGTCGGCGGCGATGACGGCCTGGCTGTCGGCTTTGGGGGCGGCCAGGTAGAACTGGCCCCACTCGATGCGGAGGTTGTCGCCCGCGCGGGAGAGCACCTTCTGGTCGCTGCTGCCCATCCGCAGGACGTTCAGGCCCTCGACGTCGGCCCGGCCCCACGTGACGTTCTGGTCGGGCGTGTTGACCGCCCACTCGCCCGAGGCGTCGAGGTACAGGCAGACCTCGTGGGCCTTGGAGTCGCTCGAGCGGACGTCGAAGCGGATGTACGAGGCCGGGCGAGACATCACGTCCAGGTCGTCCATCAGCAGGGGCGAGGTGAAGGTGACGGTCAACTCGACCCCGCCGGCGTCGAAGACGTAGATCGTCTGCGTGGCGTTGACGGTGACGGAGGTCTGGCGAACCGTGTCGGCGAGTTTGTCCCACCCGCCCATGAACCTCATGCACCGCCCGTCGACGCGGACCATGCCGCACAGGGCCTGGATGGCGCCCGTCCAGTGGCGCGGCCAGCCGCCGAACAGCTCGTTGGTCGTCGACCAGCAACTGAAGTACGGGTCGTGCGTGACCAGCGGCACAGCCGGGGGACGCAAGGGCTCGGCGGCGCGGGCGAGGGGCGAGACGAAGCAGGCGACGGCCAACAGGATCGCGACGGTCATGACGATGCGAAACATGGAACCTCCAGCAGGCCCGAGACGTTCGGGCTGGTGTGCTGGTCTACCATTGCGGCTGGCGAAAGGCAAGCGCGGGTGCGCGACCCACGTTTGGCCGGAGGAAGGAGTGTCTATGAACGCTATTCCATCCCGGTCTCCTCTTGTGATTCTCCTGGTTCTTGCGTGCGGCGGTGTCCTGACGGCTGCGCCGCAGCAGAAGCTGGTGGTCTACCCCGCCCCACCGGCGGGGAGCGTCAAGGCGTCGGAGGACTACCGCGTCCACGTCAACGGGCGGGAGGTGTTCGTGCATACCGCCCAAGTGCTCCACGGCGGGCCGGCATCGTTCGCAGCCTTCGACTTCGCCGGGAGTGTCGACGTGACGATCACTCCCAAGGGGGCGCCCCAATCGGTCGTCGTCAGGCCGCTGTCGGCAGGGGTGAAGGCGACGATCGACGGGCAGGCCGTCCGCTTCACGCTCACCAGGCCGGCCAACCTGAGCGTGGAGATCAACGGCTGGGAGCGGCCGCTGCTTCTGTTCGCCAACCCGATCGAGACCGACGTGCCAAAACCGGGCGACCCCAACGTGCTCTACTTCGGCCCGGGCGTACACGAGATCGGCACGACCCAGATCAAGAGCGGCACGACGGTCTACCTGGCCGGCGGGGCCGTGGTGCGGGGCAAGCTCATGGAGGGCGAGGAGCCTCGCGGCCTGAGCTTCATGAAGAAGAAGACCTACCGTCCGCTGTTCGAGATGACCGGGGCCAAGGGCGTGGTCTTCCGCGGGCGGGGGGTGCTGGACATGAGCGGCCTGGACTGGCACGCCAAGACGACGTTCGTCTTCCGCGACTGCTCCCGCTGCCGCGTCGAGGGGATCATCGTCCAGGACGCCCCGGCCTGGGTGGTGGCGATGTTCGGCTGCCGCGACATGCACGTGGACAACGTCAAGCAGATCTGCCACCGCGAGAACAGCGACGGCGTGGACGCGGTGAACACGCAGAAGGTGCTGGTGGAGAACTGCTTCCTCCGCAACAACGACGACGAGATCTGCGTCAAGACGACGGCAGGCCCGCCCGCCCAGGAGTCCCGCGACATCCTCGTCCGCAAGTGCGTGATCTGGAACGACCGGGCCTACGCCCTGGGCGTGACCTACGAGACGCGGGCCGACGTGAAGAACCTCCGCTTCCAGGACTGCGACATCATCCACGACCACGGGATCGGCTCGCTGGCCATCCACGTGAGCGACTCCGCCACCATCCAGGACGTGGTCTTCGAGGACATCCGCATCGAGGACACCCGCAACCGCCTGATCCGCGTCTGGATCGGCAAGGACATGTGGGGCAAGGACGACCGACGCGGCCAGGTCCGCGACGTGACCTTCCGCAGGATCGCCATCGTCGATGGCCTGCAGGCACGCGTCGAACTGCACGGCCACGACGCCGCGCACCGCATCGAGAACGTGCTCATCGAGGGAATGACCGTGCGGGGCAAGCCTGTGAACGACCTGGCCGGGGCGAAGGCGAGCGTGAGGCATGCCCAGAAGGTGGTGGTGAAGTGAGAGACCGAGACGAATGCAGTGTGCTATAGTCGCCTACCGGGCCCCGATAGTATGCACGCCAGAAGCACTGATGGGAGCTTGGAGATGATTCACGATCCTGTTGTCGAGGAAGTCCGATGCGTCAAGGAGAAGATCGCAGCCCAGTATGGTTACGATGTGCGGAAGATAGCCAAAGCCATGCGGGCCCAGCAGCGGAGGCAGGAGCGGAAGAAAGCGGCTTCTGCCCCTCCTGCCAGGCGATCCAGGAAGAAGTGATCTCGTGATAGACGACCCGATCGTTGAAGAAGTCCGGCGCATTCGCGAGGAGTTCGCGGCAAAGCACGGCTGCGACGTGCACAGGATCGCCGCGGCCCTGCGACGGGGAGAGAAGAAGCGGCTCGGGGGAAAGAAGAAGACGAAGGCGCAGAAGCTGACCACTTCTCGATGAGTCGCCATGGCGGCGGGAACGGGTGGTTTGGGAAAGGGGGTGGACAATGGCGACATAACTAAAGCCGGGCAAGCACTCCCAGTAATTCAGGGCCAAACGCCTGTCTATTACCTTATCAGCCCCTTTCCGTCCAGGCCAGCGCCGGAAATAGCGCCGCCATCGGCATCTCCCGATGCAGCACTCAGCATTCTCTCGGCTATGAACGAGGAACACCCTTCATAACTTTCCATTCGGACGAAGGAGGAAGATGGAGGTTGCACTATGAGCAACCGCGTTGATTTGTCGCTGCGGTATAGAAGGCCTCCTTCGCTAAGATACACGTCACCGGGGCCTATGCCCCATACGATCCGATAGCGGGTAATGTCCTTGATGTCCCATTGCTCACTGCTCATCGGCGTCTTGATATGAAGCCCAATCGAGTTGCCCAACAAAGGCGACGCATATCCTTCAGCTACCAGATCATTCCAGTCATTGGGTAGCCGCCCCTGGTGCGATGAAGCATAGGACACGAGGGCATTCGCTATGTGCTCCAGGTCTCGCAATTCGTAGCCGCAGGCCAACTACACACGATTCAGATGAATTATGTGAATTATGCCCGCGATTAGAACTGCGAGCGCACAAACCGCGATGATCTTCTTCGGTCCTGTGTTGAACATCCGCATTGTCATCGCCTCTCATCGCGAATCGTTGGCTCCGAAGGCGGCAGCCGTGCTACTTCTTCAACCCGCTCCAGGTCCCGCTCCAGGCGGTGCAGTCGGGCCCGGCCTTGGGGGTGGGGCGGAAGTCCGGCTCGTCCTTGAAGCGGATGTGGCGCTTGCCTTCCCACGTGCCGTAGAACGGGGCGTTGGCGTCGATCCACGTGACCAGGCGGATGAACTCTTCCTTGGAGAGCTTCACGTCGTTGTGGCCCTTGCGAAGCTGGGCGACCAGCTTGCTGGTGTGCGAGCCGTAGGTCAGCGGGTCGGTGGACTCGATGTGGGCGTGCTTGCCGCCGGTCCCGCTGCCGCCGATCTCGTCCACCCACTTGCCCGCCAGCCGCCTCTTGAGCATGTTCTCGTAGGAGACGCTGAACTGGTTGGTCATCGTGCCGGCGAGGTCCAGGTCGGCCTTGGGCTTGGCCCCGCCGTGGCAGCGGACGCAGTGCTTGTCCAGGATGGGCTGGACGTCGCTGGGGTAGTGCATGGTCCGCGGGACGACCTCGCCCGGCTGGGGGCCCGGGCGGTCGGGCGAGCGCCGCGCCGCCAGCGGCATGGCCGTCATGGCGGGGGCGACGGCCTTCTCCTCGTGGCAGCCCACGCACCCGCGGTACTCGCCCGGGACCATGTTGATGAACGTCCGCATCCGCTGGAGTTCCATGTAGTTCTCGTCCAGGGCCTGGAAGAAGATGTTGCGGTCGGCGGGCACCTGGAAGCAGGCCGACCCGTCGGCCTCGACCGGCACGATGCCGTGCTCGATCTTGCAGGCGAGGTGGCCCCACATGCTGACCACCACGTGCTGCTGGCTGACGCCCCCGTCGCCGCCGTAGTCGCGCCGGGCCGCCCACGGGCGGGGCACATCCTCCATGACCCGCAGGTACTTCACGCGCCCGCGCTCGATGCCGGTGAGCCCGACGTACACGTCCTGGAGCAGCAGCGTGCCCCAGGCGTCGGCCGTGTAGGGCTGGCCGGTGCGGGCGTAGCCGGGCTGGCCCGTGCCGGCGGGCGGGATGACCGGGGGGCGCCGGCGCGGGCGAAGCGGCATGGGCTGCCAGCAGGACCACTCGCTTTCCTTGTAGACCAGCTCGCGGTTGTTGAACTCGTCCAGCAGATAGATGCCGTAGCCGGCGACGTCGTTCCACGGCTTGTCGGGGTTGTAGGCCACGAGGAAGTACTTCTCGTTGAGCGGGTACGGTTCGCGGGCGAGCGGCCCGACCAGCTCGCGCACCCAGGTCCCGTTGCGGTAGTGGCGGAACCCGTGCTCGTCGGTCGCGTCGATCTCGGGCGTGAGATAGTGCATGGGGTCGCGCGTCCGCAGCGAGAGAACGGTGTTCAGGCGGATGATCGTGCCCACGCCCAGCGGCATGTGGGGCGTGCCGGCGACGACGATCTGGTTGCCCGCCCCGGGGATGTCGCGGGCGTCGATGAACGTCGTCGGGTGGGCGATGTTGTTGGCGTAGATCTCCACGCTGTTCGAGCCGTCGGGGTTCATGGCCCAGATGCACTTGCAGGCCGAGCCGCCCTTGTCCACGTACTCCCAGCGAGTGTAGAGGATTCGCCCGTCGGCCATGATCGACGGCGTGGCCTCGCTGACGGAGTTGAAGGAGATGGCGCGGAGGTTCTTTCCGTCCCTGTCCATGCGGTGGACCGTGGTGGAGGTCAACACGTCCGGGGCGTCGCAGAGGATGCCCTTCTGGCAGCGGGTGGAGACGAACACGATGTCGCCGTCGGGGAGGTAGCACGGGTGCATGTCGTCCACGCCGGTGATGTACGGCGTGCCCGTGGGCGTGCGGACGGTGCGGTACTTGCGGATGAGGTCCTGCTCGTCGTCCTGGTCGAACGTGAGCTGCCGCAGGCCGCTGCCGTCGATGTTCACCTCGAAGATGCGGAAGCCCGTGTTGATGTCCTTCTTCCAGTCGAAGACGACGCGCCTGGCGTCGCAGGACAGGTCGAAGCGCCCGAAGATGCCGTGGGCCAGCGAAGGCGCCAGGTCGGTGGTCTTGAGCGTCTTGAGGTCCAGGATGCAGACGTTGCCCCCGAAGTGCTTGCAGCCGTCGATGTACTCGGTGTAGTAGTGCGAGGCCTGGTAGGTCTTGCGCCGCACGAAGAGCAGCTTGTCGCAGGCCAGGTGGGGGTTCCGCTCGACCAGGGCCTCGCGGCGTAGGGCCGCCAGGGCCTCGGCGGCCCGGGCCAGGGCGGCGGAGGCGTCGGCGCCGTCGCCGGTCTTTTCGCGCGCGGCCAGCAGGGCCTGCTGGATGCTCTCCAGGCGGGCCAGGAGATCTCGCGCGGGATACGACTCCGCCGTCTGGCCCAGGTCCTCGATCGCCAGGCGCAGCGGGCGGAGGTCCAGGTTGTCGAGCTTGGCCAGTTCCCCGCGAATGGCCCGCGAGCGGTGGAAGGTGGCCGCCAGGGCGTCCAGGTCGGCGAGGCTGGCGACGGAGGCTGCCTGGCGGGCGGCCTGGTCACCCAGCGGTTCGCCCTTCAGGGCGGCGGCGAAGCGACCGGCCAGGGCCTTCACGTCGCCGGCATTCCAGTCTTCTTCCCACAGGCCGGCGTCGCGCTCGGCCTGCATGTGCCCGGCGTCGGCGGGGAAGTCGCGCCCCAGCAGGGCCCACAGGTTCTGGCGCGGGTTCTGCGTCGAGGCGACCGTGAGCCGGTTCTTGCCTTTCAGGCTCAGGGCCTGGCCCGAACGGCCGGGGACGAAGGCGGGCTTGCCGGAAGGCGTCGCGTGGTTGCGGTTGCCGCTGGCATCGTCGAGGGTCTTGTCCATGGGCCAGACCGCCGTGGCGCCGCCCACGTCCTTTCCGTCGGCCAGCGCGGCCATCTCGGCCTCGCCGAGGCGCCGGCGGTACACGCGGACGTCGTCCAGGGCCCCGGACAGCGCCGAAGGGGCGGGGAAGTTGTCCGAGGTGAAGCCGATCTTGACCACGTGGCCGGACTCGTCGCTCTTGCCCTCCAGTCGCCCGCCGCCGTCGGCCTTGCCGTCGACGAAGAACCTCAGCTCGTCAGGCCCGGTGACCGCGACGTGGTGCCACTGGGCGTCGGCGACCTTCGTTCGCCCGCCGATGGCGGCGACCCAGCCGATGTCGTAGGCGAGCTTCCCGCCGCGGATGAACCAGCTCTTGCCGTTGGGGGCCCAAGCCCCCTTGGCCGGGGCCTTGGCCAGCAGCGTGCCGTCTCCGGCGGTCTTGACCCAACAGGCGACGGTAAACGGGTCCTTGCCGAGGTCCGGCAAGGACGCGCCCGGCGCGTCGGGCGTGCGGACGATGGCCTCGCGAGAGGCCAGCAGCGTCTCGCGCCAGGCGGCCTTGCGGACATACCAGGCCGGGTCAGCCAGCCCCTCGGGGGCGACGGCGGAGAAGCAGACGAGGACCAGCAGGCCGATCGACAGCGTACGAATCATCAAGTTCTCCTTGGACCTGCCCCTGAGGGCAGATGCGTACAGGATAAACGCCGGTCCGCGGACGACGAAGAGGACTTTGAAGATTTTGGCGAAGGGCCATCGCCAAGACCACAGAGACCACAAAGGACAGCCTTTGTGGTCTCTATCTCTTTTCGTTGTGG
>Ga0116149_1002946_pt1 | contig 18098 bp, 15 predicted proteins | sample AD_UKC057_MetaG_FD_89787 | JGI IMG/M metagenome (GOLD analysis project Ga0116149, IMG submission 89787) | Active sludge microbial communities of municipal wastewater-treating anaerobic digesters from USA - AD_UKC057_MetaG | ecosystem: Engineered > Bioreactor > Anaerobic > Digestate | place: USA... | reverse complement strand
GATCATGTCGGGGACACCATGGAAATCGCAAACACCAACCTATAAAAATGGTAAAGGCCCCTTAAAAGTTACTGTTATTGACCCGCTCAATGTACCCGAAGACTTCTATACATTTAAAATGTATGAAGCTGCTGTATGGAGCTATGGGTTAATTAAGCCCGGTGCCAAATGGTTTGTTTACAATACAGTACCTGACACAGTATTTAGCGACAAAGCCCTTAGTTTCATGGGCGACGAGCAGCTGATTCCCGAATGGGGTTTGGCCATCAATGTTCGGCAGTGCGACTATGCAACCAACAAAGAGAAGGCCGATAACAATGGGTATCTTGAAGCCACCATGGAGTATGCCGACGATAGCAAACCCTGGCTGTACTTCCTTCCCGATCAGGATGGCAACGATGCCTTCAACTGGATACGTTCGGGTATGTACGAAAACAAAGTTGGAGAACCCAACGAAGATAAAAATTACGACGACTATAAAGGTTGGGACGAAAAACAGGTGTACGAAAAAATTCTTGGAGGAACCTGGGCTCCCATCAAACTGACATCAGATTTCAAATACGGCCCTGCATATAAAGCAGCCCGTTCGATTCAATCAATCGAAAAATTTGAACCTGTGAGCAGTGTCGATCTCTACATTACCAGCGATACGAGCAAATGGACACGCAGTTGCGTTGTCGAAATGTGCGAAAACGAATGGGAACTTGATGACTATGGCCGCGAAGTAATGGTTACACCCAACGTAAACTATCTTTCGGAAGGTAACGCATTACGCTTCACCCTTAGGAAATCGGCTTCGGTTGATAAACAAGGAAATCCCCTAAACGATGGTACTATTGGTCTGGGCTGGTTCCCCGGCTATGCCATTGACGTGAGAACAGGCGAACGACTGAATATCGTATTCGGTGAAGACAGCTGGCTGGTTGGCGAAAACGGCCGCGATATGAAGTGGAATCCCTCCTCGGGAATTTATGGAACAACAGGCCCCTTATTCGGTGGAAAACACTATATCTGGATTATGGGACACAACCAGAATATCACCAACCCACAATTCCAGGCAACACCATACGATAGCTGCCGTTTCATTCATGAACAACTCATGCAGTACAACAACACGGGTTCTGTTTTACCTGTAAGAACAGCATGGACAACAGCCATGTGGACTGCAATACCGCTTCAGAATCCAAGTTTTGATTTTCTGGCTTCCGATGTTAAAATCCGCCTGAGGGTCGCCACTCCATTACACATGGCACAAGGTGATTTTGCAATAGAAGAACCTGTGAACGAAAACCTGCCGATGTATACTTTCAATACCTACGATGTAAAAACCATAACCAACAACAACGAGCAGGCAGTTAGCGCACTCGATTTAATCAATATTGTGCCGAATCCCTACTACGGACACAGCTGGTACGAAACCAATCAGTTGGAAAACTATGTAAGGATCACCAACCTGCCACGCAAGTGTACCATTTCGATTTACAATGTATCGGGTACATTGATTCGCCGTTTCGAAAAAGACAGCGACATCACGTATATTGACTGGGATTTGAAAAACTCAAGCAATATTTCGATTGCCAGTGGTTTATACATAGTGCATTTTAATGTTCCGGGAGTTGGCGAAAAAGTGGTACGCTGGTTTGGCGCACTTCGTCCGATTGACTTGAACAATTTCTAGAATTATTTCGAATTTAATAAAACCAGATAGTATGAAAAAGTTTTCAGGCATAGTATTAATAATCATGATAGCAGGAATGCTTCTGATGCCAACTTTTGGATTCTCCGGTAACGAACAGCGTGCCGGCTCGAGTGGAGGTTCAGAACTCCTGATTAACCCCTGGGCACGCAGTTCCGCCTGGGGAGATGCCAATGTTGCTTGTGTTATGGGTCTCGAAGGTCTATACCAAAACGTAGCCGGATTAGCCTTTACCCGCAAAACCGAGTTAATGTTCAACAATACCCAATGGATGGTTGGATCAGGAATTACTATAAATAGTTTCGGTCTGGCCCAGAAAGTCGGAGAATCCGGTGTTATTGCTGTCGGTGTTATGAATATGAGTTTTGGCGAAATCGAAATAACTACCCCCGAATTACCCGAAGGAGGTATCGGAACCTTTTCGCCCAGCTACTCGAACATTCAACTGGCATATTCCCGCGAATTTTCCAACAGCATTTACGGCGGTATCAGCGTTAAAATGATTAACGAAGGTATTGCCAATGCTTCGGCTTCGGGATTTGCGATTGATGCAGGAATACAGTATGTAACCGGATTAGGTCGTGATAAGGCAGGTAACCGTAAACGTGATAACCTGCGTTTTGGTATTGCAATGAAAAATGTTGGTTCTACCATGAAGTTTAAAGGCGATGGTATGGCTTTTACAGGCATTGTGCCCAATGGAACCACAATGACTGTGGAACACCGTTCTCAGGAATTTGAGTTGCCTTCGTTGATTAAAATAGGATTGAGCTACACGATTAATCTTGATGCCAAAGTTGATAGTGTAAGCGAAACTGTTGTTTCGAATCACCAACTTACCATTGCAGCCAATTTTACTGCCAATTCGTTTACAAAAGACCAATACCACATCGGTTTGGAATATGGCTTCCGCAATATATTATTCCTGCGCGGAGGTTATATTTATGAAGCCGGTATCACTGACGCAACTACCCGCACCACAGCCTTAACGGGACCAACAGCCGGTGTTAGCATTCAGATACCGATGAATAAAGAAAAGAAATCGGTTATTGCCATTGATTATTCCTATCGTGCCACACAACCATTTGCCGGAGTACATACTTTTGGGGCAAGGGTAACATTGTAACCATACTATCAAACTATAAAAAGGGGTTAATGCCCCTTTTTTTGTGCCAATTTGTTAACATCCGATTATGTTTAAAAATAGCCTAATTGACTTGCTATTAAAATTAAATGTGTATCTTTGCATTAAGAAACCCCTTTGCTAAAAGGGGGTTTCTTTTCTTTTATATCTGTTGTTCATTAATTTATGAAGTATGAGTAAGGTAATTTATCTCACCGAAGAGGGCCTGAAGAAATTAAAAGATGATCTGGAGCAACTCACCACTGTTGAACGCCCCAGCATAAGTCGTCAGATAGCCGAAGCGCGCGATAAAGGAGATTTGTCGGAAAATGCAGAATACGATGCTGCAAAAGAAGCTCAGGGAATGCTCGAGATGAAAATAGCAAAACTGCAGGAAACCATCATGAATGCACGCGTAATTGATCCTTCAAGGATTGACAACAAGCGGATTCAGATAATGAATAAGGTTAAAATTAAAAACCTGAGCAACAATTCAATTCTCGAATACACCCTCGTTTCGGAAAGTGAAGCCGATCTGAAACTTAAAAAAATATCGGTAAGTTCTCCCATAGCGAAAGGGCTTATTGGTAAAAAACTTGGGGATGTTGTAGAGATTCAGGTTCCGGCAGGCCTGATGAAATTCGAAGTGCTCGAAATATCGATGTGATATGCCCGGAATTTTTTCTAAAATCATTGCCGGCGAAATACCGTGCCACAAAGTGGCTGAGAATGATAATTTCATCGCCTTTCTTGATATTCAGCCGCTAAAAAAAGGGCATACCCTCATTGTACCGAAGCAGGAAATCGACTATATCTTCGACATTGACGATGCCATGTTGGCCGAAATGATGGTCTTCGCAAAACATGTGGCCGTTGCTTTGAAAAAAGCCTTTCCCTGCACTAAAATAGGTGTGGCCGTTTTAGGTCTCGAAGTCGCCCATGCCCACATCCACCTCGTACCCATCGATAAAGAATCAGATATTCGTTTCTCAAATCCCCGACTGAGTTTCTCGCATGAAGAATACAGCGAAATAGCCAAGGCTATAAGGACTCACTTATAAATCAAAGCGCTCAACATTGTTCTGTTGATAGAAACCCGTCAGTCCTTCAATTTTTGCTGCATACTATTAGTAATTTCGCTGAAACTTAATTAAAGTTGCCGACAACTGAAACTCCTATATTGATTTATACCGATGGCTCCGCCAGCGGAAATCCGGGACCGGGTGGTTATGCTGCCATACTTAAATCTGGATCCCATACCAAAGAAATCAGTGGAGGTTTTCGAATGACCACCAACAACAGAATGGAACTTCTGGCCGTAATCAAGGCTCTGAAATGCCTGAAAAAACCAGGGTCACAGGTACTGGTTTTTTCCGACTCAAAGTACGTAGTCGATGCCGTCGAAAAAAAGTGGGTATTCGACTGGGAACAGAAAAATTTTAAAAACAAAAAAAACGAGGACTTGTGGAGGGAATTCCTCAACATTTATCGTAAACACAATGTGCGCTTTGAATGGGTAAAAGGGCACAGCACCAATGAATTCAATAACCGTTGCGACCAGTTGGCGGTATTGGCAGGCAAAAACGATTGTTCGAACATCGACAGTGAATACGAAAACCTCAACCAAACCCCCGGTTTATGATAATCGCCAGTTTCGATATATCGCACAAAAAATATTACGACATCTGTCTGTCCATCAGAACACAGGTTTTCGTTGTAGAACAACAGGTTCCCGTGCACCTCGAATGCGATGAGTACGAAAACTGTTCACAATACTTCCTGGGTTTTCTCGAACATACTCCGGTTGCTACCGCCCGAATCAGGCAAACAACCCTGGGAATTAAACTTGAACGTTTTGCAAGCTTGCCGGAATACAGGAATAAGGGCCTCGGCAAGGAATTAATGCAACACATTGTTCATTACGTTACTGTAATCCATCCTGGCAAAATCCTATACCTTAATTCACAGATAAGCGCCGTAGGGTTTTATACTAAAATGGGCTTCGAAACCGTTGGAGAAATGTTTATTGAGGCTTCTATTCCGCACTATGTAATGAAAATATCCAGCCATGGTTAGCAATCCGATAAAAAAACTGGCAGGTCAGACGGCAGTGTATGGCCTGAGCTCCATCATCGGGCGTTTGCTCAATTATTTGCTTGTACCACTCTATACGCGGCTGTTTTTGCCCGAGGTGTATGGTGTGGTTACCGAATTGTATGCCTATGTAAGTTTCCTGCTGATTATTCTCACCTATGGTACAGAAACCGGATTCTTCAGATTTGCCCGCGACAACGAAAACTTCAACAAAACCTATTCGGGTTTACTGGCATCACTGACCCTGACCTCGCTGCTCTTTGTACTTCTAATTTACCTGTTTATTGAGCCATTGGCCGCTGCCATGCAATATTCGCTGCACAGCGAATACATAATTTGGATGGCCTTAATTGTAGCACTCGATGCCATAATTTCGCTGCCTTTTGCCCGGCTGCGCCTCGAAAACAAGGCCATGCGGTTTGCCATGCTGAAACTTCTTAACATTGGAATCAACATCGGAATGAACCTGTATTTTCTCCTCTTATGTCCGTATCTGGCAAAGACCAACCCGGATTCACTATTTCTGCTGGTATGGTCGCCGCAGATTGGTGTAGGGTATGTGTTTATTTCGAACCTGATTGCCAATCTGGTAAGCCTGCTGTTGTTTATACCCGATTTTTTCAGACTCAGAACCGGAATCGACCTTAAATGGCTCAGAAAAATTCTTTGGTATTCGCTTCCACTGCTCATTGCGGGTCTGGCCGGAATGGTCAACGAAACCCTCGACAGAATTCTGCTGAAATACTGCCTGCCTGATGGTGTTAATGCCATGGAACAAATTGGTATTTACGGAGCAAACTATAAACTGGCCATTCTGATGACGCTTTTTGTACAGATGTTTCGCTATGCTGCCGACCCATTCTTTTTTTCGCAGGCTAAAAATGCCGATGCGAAGCAAACCTATGCAAGGGTGATGAACTACTTTGTCATCTGCGGTCTGATTATATTTCTTGGAGTGATGCTTTATCTCGATATAATAAAATATTTTATTGCACCGGCCTATCACAGCGGACTTAATGTGGTTCCCATTCTTTTGCTCGCCAACCTGTTTCTGGGTATGTACTACAACATGTCGTTCTGGTATAAACTCAACGACAAAACCCGATATGGCGCTTATATAGCCGTAGGAGGAGCCATACTGACCATTACACTCAACATCATCATGATTCCCTTGCTGGGGTTTACCGGTGCAGCATGGGCAACTTTTGCCTGTTACCTAGCCATGCTGGTGGTTTCGTACCTGCTTGGGCAAAAACATTATCCGGTAAAATATCCGGTAAAATCAATTGTTTTTTACTTTGCTGCAGCACTGGCTATATATTTCATAAGCCTGTATATTCCCGAAACCGGCAGGTTTCTTCATTATACAATCAATACCGTATTGATGCTGGCGTTTATTGTCATTGTTACTCTCAGCGAAGGATTGTTTAAAAGATTTCTAAAACGCGCAAAGGGTTAAACCCTGAATAGCAAAAGTTTTTACGTATTTTTGAAGCCATAAAAGTAACGAGATGAATAAAACTGTTGTTAAAATTGTAAATACATCGAGAAACCCTTTACCTGAGTACGCTACAGCATTTTCAGCGGGAATGGATCTCAGGGCTAACCTCAGCGAACCCATCCTGTTGAAGCCCCTGGAACGTCGCCTTATTCCTACCGGTTTGTTTATTGAACTTCCGGTTTCGTTCGAAGCACAAATCAGGCCGCGCAGTGGCTTAGCCCTAAAGAAGGGAATAACCGTTCTCAACACTCCGGGAACCATCGATGCCGACTATCGTGGCGAAATAGGTGTAATTCTGATTAATCTTTCGAATGAAGATTTTCTTATCGAAAATGGCGAAAGAATTTGCCAGATGGTTATTGCAAAGCACGAAACGGTAGCATGGCAACAGGTCGAAATATTGAACCAAACCGAGCGTGGAGCCGGAGGATTTGGTCATACGGGAAAAAAATAATAATCCACACAAAAACCGCAGCATTATGAAGATCATTATACCCATGGCAGGCTTAGGAACAAGGATGCGCCCGCACACGCTTACTGTAAAAAAGCCCCTGATTCCGCTTGCCGGGAAACCCATTGTGCAACGATTGGTCGAAAATATTTCGCGGGTACTCAACCAGCCAGTTGAAGAAATTGCTTTTGTAATCGGACGTTTCGGCGATGAGGTCGAAAACGAGTTGAAGCTGATTGCAGAAAATGCAGGAGCAAAAGCCTCGATTTATTATCAGGATGTGGCGAAGGGCACCGGCCATGCTGTGTGGTGTGCATCTGAGTCGCTGAGTGGTCAGGTGGTGGTTGCTTTTGCCGACACCCTGTTTTATGCCGATTTTGCCATACCCGAAAATGCCGACGGTGCCATCTGGGTACAAGAGGTAAACAACCCGGAGTCGTTTGGCGTGGTTACCACAAACGATGAAGGTATCATTAACGGATTTGTTGAAAAACCAAAAACTTTTGTTTCGAACATGGCCATTATCGGAATTTACTACTTCGGTGATGGTGAGATTCTTCAAAAAGAACTTCAGCGGTTGATCGACGAAGATATCAGAGGAAATAACGAATATCAGCTTACCGACGCACTTGAGAATATGCGCCGTAAAGGCTACCGTTTTGTCCCCGGAAAGGTGCGTGAGTGGCTCGATTGTGGAAACAAAGATGCCACAGTAATTACCAACCACAGGGTGCTCGAAAACGAACCGCAATCGCCCGTAGAGAGAGAAAATGTAAAGCTGATCAACAGTGTTGTGATTGAGCCTTGCTATATCGGTAAATCGGTTTGTATCGAGAATTCAGTGGTAGGACCCTGGGTTTCGGTGGGCGATGGAACACGCATTTCGGGAAGTAACATCGCCAATTCGATTATTCAAAACAATTCTTCGCTCACCAATACGTTATTGAGAAACAGTATGGTCGGCAATTGTGTGAGTATATCCGGGAAACCTGCTGAACTGAGTGTAGGAGATTATAACAGCATTCATGAATAGAAAAACGTTTATAGGTCTTTTTGCAGCAGGCTTTGTTGTGGCTTCGCTCCTACTGTTTTCGGGCTGCGCCGGATTAAAAAGCAATGGAAAGAAATCCGGTGATGAGATGTCGCGGGAACTTCGGTTTAGCTTCTTTAACGAATTACTCGAAGGAATTAAAAACAAAAATGCAGGTAATTACTACGCAGCCCTCGAGTGTTATACCCGTGCCATGCGGATTGCTCCCGGAGAATCGGTAAGTTACTACGAAATTGCAACCGTTTTAGCTATTAACAACGACTTTACCACTGCCTTGGAATACGCCCAAAAAGCCTGTAAATTATCGCCTGACAATTACTTTTATCATCAGCTTACTGCCAATATCCTGCGTTCGAATGGCATGATAAAGCACGCTGCTTCCTATTATGATGAATTGATTCGGCTGAAACCCGAAATTCTCGAGAACTACTATACACAGGCTGAACTTTATATGTCGCTCGACGATGTAAGCAATGCTGTGAAAGCTTTCGATAAGGCCGAAAAATATTTTGGTGTAAGCGATGCCGTGAATACCGAAAAATTCAGGTTAGCTACTTCGACCAACAACTACAAACTGGCGTATCGCGAAATAGATAAGCTGATTGCGGCCTTCCCCACCGACGCACGATACAGGGCTATGCTGGCAGAACTATACATCAGCCAGAAAAAGTACCGTGAAGCAGAAGTTACCTTTGCCGAAATCGAAAAAATGCCCATCGAAAACGGTCTGGTTTATATGTCGCTTGCTGAATTTTACCGCATAAAAAACGATATTGACAAGGTGTTTTACTATCTCAACCTTGCGTTTGAATCGGACGACCTCGGTCTGGACAATAAAATCGAAATTTTGTATAACCTGATTGGTAACGGACAAAATGCCACTATTACCGGGCATACCTACACCCTGCTCGAAACACTGGTACGCGTTCATCCTGACGAGCCCAAAGCCCATACAATTTATGCCGATTATCTGGTGCGCGACAGCCGCTGGAGCGAAGCACAGGGTCGTTTCAATATCGTGCTGGCTTCGGTAAAATCCTTGTACGAATTGTGGGATCAGGCATTATATATCGATAACCAGTTGCACGACTGGCAGTCGATGTATCAACGGAGCAGCGAGGCAATTCAATATTTTCCGCTTCAGGTGATGCCCTATATGTACCGAACCGTTTCGGCATCGATGTTACAAAAATACGATGAAGCGGTATTATCGGCCCAGAGCGGGCTAAAATACAGTTTGGGCAACACGCGGCTGCAGGTCGATTTTTACACTTACATGGCTGAATCGCTGCATAAGCTGGGCAAAAACCAGGCATCCGATTCTGCCTTCGAAGCCCTTCTCCGCATCGATTCGCTGAATGTTTACGCAATAAATAACTACGCGTATTTTCTGTCGTTACGAAACGAAAAAATCGAAAGGGCACTGCAGCTATCGACGCAATTAATACAACTACAACCTGCAAATGCCAATTACCTTGACACCCGCGCCTGGGTACTGTTCCGAAATAAAAACTACGCCGAAGCCCTTTTGGTTATTGAGTCAGCAATCGAAAAAGGAGGAAGCGGAAACCCAACCATACTCGAACACTACGGCGATATTTCATACTTCAATGGAAATACCGATAAGGCAGTGGAATATTGGCAAAAAGCACTGGATGCAGGATCTGATTCGAAATTGATAAACGAAAAAATAAAACAGCAGAAATATATTGAGTAAAACACAGACATATCTGTTACGCGGAATAGCACTTTTTCTGTTGCTATTGTTGTTCTCGTGCCATAAAATATTTTTCAGCGGGGGCGAAAAGCAAAACATGAAGCCTTCGAAGCTCTTCGAGAAGGTTCAGGAACATCAGATACAATACAAGAGTTTTCTGCTGAAGGCCGATGGAGAATTTACCTGGAACGATAACAAGCAAAGCTTTCAGCTGCATGCCCGCATTCAGCACGACAGCGTTATCTGGGTATCGCTGCGGATGATGGGAATCGAAGGTATGAGGCTTTTAATTACACCCGACAGCGTTTTCATGGTCGACAGAATAAACAACAGTTGGTATGCAAGTAATTTCGAAGAGCTAAACAATAATCTTGACCTCGATATAACTTTCGACATTTTGCAGTCGGTGCTTACCAATTCTTTCTTTTTCTACCCGCCGACAAACGACACGGCCAAAACCATTCACGACTTCAATACCTGCAAAGACAGCGCAAACTATTGCATCAGCACCATCAGCGAACGTAAATACCGTAAGCTGAGCGACACCACCAACAACCGTAGAGTCGAACGCAGACTGAACCGTGAACAACAGGAATCAGACGAGGCGGAACAGAAACCCGATTACATCATGCAAACAGTAAGGGTTTATCCCGAAATATTCAAACCTTCGTATGTGTATCTGGGAAACATGCTGAAACGACAATCGCTCGAAATTGTATATAATAAACCGGTACTTTACACCAACGAATATTTCCCCTCCGAAATCGGGGTGGATTGTGATGCCCCGGGGTTTAAGTTTTCGCTGGTTTTACGCACCGAACGAATCGAAATCAATACAGAGCAAAAATATCCGTTTAAAATACCCGAGAATTACAACCGAATGAAATAATTCATTATTTTGTGTAAACAATAAACCGATGAAGAATTTGATCAAAATATACTTACCTGCGGCACTCCTGATGCTGTGCATGGCTTTTTCGCAGGCAGGGTTTGCTCAAAACAGGAAAGAACTCGAAAACAAAAAGAAGAAAGTGCTTCAGGATATTGAATACACCAACAAACTCCTGAAAGAAACCGAAGCCAGCAAGAAAGATTCTTACAATAACCTGGTTCTTATTAATAAAAAGGTCGAATCACGACAACAACTTATTCTCACCATCAGCGAAGAAATTGCACTGATTGACCAACGCATCGAAGATAACAAAGCAATAATTGAACTCATGGAAGCCGATCTGAAAAAACTGAAGGACGATTATGCAGCCATGATTTATTTTGCCTATAAGAACCGGAAAACCTACAATAACCTGATGTTTATTCTGTCGTCGCGCGACTTCAACCAGGCTTACCGGCGGTTGAAATACTTGCAGCAATACACCGAATTCCGCAAGAAACAAGTGCTGGCAATTCAAAGTACCCAGTTGATGCTCGACACGCAGATTGCAAGACTCGAAAAAGAAAAGCAGGCAAAAGAGTTGCTGTTGAACGAGAAGAATGTGGAAACCAATAAGCTGAAACAGGAACAGCAAGACCAGACAAAAACCCTGAACAACCTGAAATCGAAAGAAGCCGACCTAAAGAAGAAACTGAAACAGCAACAGGAAAGTGCATCAAAGCTGCAACGCGAAATTGAAAAAATGATTGCCGATGAAGCTAAAATATCGTCGGGTGGAAAGTCGAACAATTACGTGCTGACGCCATCGGAGAAACTAACATCGACCAATTTTGCCAACAACAAAGGAAAATTACCCTGGCCGGTCGAAAAGGGCGTAATTACAAGTCAGTTTGGGAAGCAGGCACATCCGGTGCTGCAGAACGTTACCATTGACAATGCCGGAATTGATATCAGCACCAATTCGGGCGCTGTGGTGAGGGCGGTTTTCGAAGGTGAAGTACGGCGCGTGTTTGCCCTTCCTGGGGCTCAGAATGCTGTGATAATACGACATGGAAACTACCTGTCGGTTTACACCCACCTGGCCAGCGTAAAAGTGAAAGCCGGCGACAAGGTGACAACGAAACAAGCCATCGGAGTGGTGTATACCGACAATGAGGAAAATAAAACCATAGTTCATTTCGAAATTTGGTATGAAAGTACCAAGCAAAATCCATCTACATGGTTGGCTAAATAATGATTGATGCAGATGGAAAACGGATTACAGCAGATATTACTCAAGCTTGAGTCATTCATCAGGAAGTACTACCTGAACAGTATGCTCAAAGGGGCTATACTGGCGGCCAGTATTTCGGGGCTGTATATTCTCGGTGTAATACTGGCTGAATATTTCGGGCATTTTACCAGCACGGTACGAACGATTATGTTCCTGCTGAGTATGGGAATTCTCGTGTTCGTCTGGGTGTATTATATTATTATTCCCTTATTGAAACTGTGGGGATTGGGCAGGCGCATGAGCGAAAAGAAAGCCGCACAACTGCTGGGTCGTCACTTTCCCGAAATGGGCGACAAACTGCAGAATACGCTGGAGCTTGCCGAACTGGCTGCACTGTCGCCGGCCTCAGCCGATCTGATCATTGCCAGCATAAGAAAACGCTCGGAACAACTGCACCCGATTCCATTCCGTAAGGCCATCGATTACCGGAAAAATGTGAAGTACCTGAAATATTTTTTGCCAGTGGCGTTTATTTTTACGCTTCTGCTGATTGTATGGCCCGGCATTATCAGCGAAGGTTCGCAGCGAATTATCCGGTTTACCGAAGAGTTTATCCCTCCCCCACCCTTTTCGTTGCTGATTGATAACGACACCCTAATTGTAAAGAAAGGTGACGATTTTGAGGTAAAAGTACGGGTTGAAGGTAATGCGGTTCCCAATGAAGTAAGTATTGTAATTGGTTCGAATAAATACCTGATGAAGAAAGAAAGTCCGCGTGAGTATTCGTACCTGATAAAAAACCTGAACAACAACATCAGCCTGAAAGCCGTATCGGGCGAAATAAGCTCAGCGGTATGCGAAATTAGGGTTTTGCCCAGCCCTTCGATTCTGAATTTCAGCATTGGGATTAACCCACCGGCCTATACCGGCATTGCCCCGTCGTTTGTAACCAACACCGGTGATTTGTCGGTTCCGTATGGTTCGGTGGTAGCATGGCAGTTTAACACTTCGAATATAACGACCTTGCAGGTGGTTTTCAACGACAGTATTCCGGTGGCAACCGAGAAGAAAGAACGTTTGTTTTCGTTTCGTAAGCAGATGCTGCAATCGTCGAAGTACAGTGTGTCGGCATCGAACGAAAATTTCAGCAATCAGGCTGCTTTCAGTTATTCGATAAACGTAATTCCGGATTTATTCCCCTCGATTTCGGTGAAACAGTTGCAGGACAGCACCGATTTGAATGTGTTTTATTTCAGCGGGGCGATTGACGACGATTACGGGTTTCAGTCGCTGACGTTTTATTACAAAACCGACAGCCTGCACAAGGTTGTTTTGCCGGTGAGCCGCGGTATGAGCACGCAGAATTTCTATTATGCCTTCGATTTTTCGAGTATTGATATTGTGGGTGATAAGGTGGTGTATTACTTCGAAGTGGGCGATAACGACGGTGTAAGGGGCAGCAAGCTGACACGTTCGACGGCCTTTGAATTTGTGGTTCCGGGTATCGAAGAAATAGAAGCCCGTTCGGAAGAAACCAACAAAAGTGTAAATTCGAAAATGACCGAAGCACGTCGTCTGGCCAACGAAATACAGCGCGACGTAAGCACTATGCGGCAGCGTATGATGAACGAAAACCTGTCGGAGTGGGAACGCAATCAGATGATGAAAGAAATTGCCGATAAGCAGGCCCAGATGGAGAAACTCATTAATGAGGCTGCCGAAGAGCAAAAGAAAATGAATGACTATAAAAATAACTTCTCCGATCAGGAAAAACTGATGGAAAAACAACGTCAGATTGAAGATTTGCTGGAGCAGGTGATGGATGAAGAGATGCGCAAGCTGATGGAAGAACTTCAGAAACTGATGCAGGATTTTGATCCTGAGAAATTTGAAGAGCTTACGAAGGATATGAGCATGAACTATGAGGAAATGTCGAAAGAACTCGATCAGAACCTCGAATTGCTGAAGCGGATGGAAGTGGAAGAACGGGTGGAAAATACGATAGATAAACTTGACGAGCTGGCTAAGGATCAGGAAGCACTTTCGGAAAAGAGTAAAGACCCCAAAGCGAACAAGGATGAGTTGCTGAAAGAGCAGCAGGAGCAGGAACAGCGCATGAACAGCATTGAGGAGGAGTATAAAAAAACCCTGGAGAAAAACGAATTGTTGAAAGAGCCTTATCAGCTTGATGAGTTCAACGAAGATTTTAATGATATTGATAAAGAGATGAAAGAGGGTGAGCAAAACCTTCAGGAGAACAAGAACAATAAGGCATCGAAAAACCAGCAGAACAGCTCACAGCAAATGAAGCAACTGGGTGAGAAGATGCAGAGCATGATGGATCAGAATATGCAGATGCAGGCAGCCGAAAACCTCGATGATTTGAGGCAGGTGCTCGAAAACCTGCTTTCGTTCAGTTTCGATCAGGAAGATATATTGCTCGAAATAGGCAATGTGGGCGCACGCAGTCCGCGATACCGAGAGCTGATAGCCGGGCAGAAGAAACTGGTTGATGATTTTGCGATTATCCGCGACTCGCTGAATGCACTGGCACTGCGGATGCCCGAAATAGACCCCATTATGCGGAAAGAAATTAATATGATTAATCAAAAACTGAATGAGGTTATGAATCAGTTTTCGGAATCGGGGCAGCAAAATCTGAAAGCAGGGCAGCAAATGGTGATGACATCGGCGAATAATCTGGCCTTGCTGCTGGCTGAGCTGATGCAGCAAATGCAGCAGCAGATGGCGATGCAGATGCAGGGGAATCAGAATTGCAAAAATTGTAAATCGAACAGTCAATCGCAAATGGGGCAGCTGCGCGATCTGCAAAAAGGTATGAAGCAGCAGATGCAGCAGATGATTGACCAGATGAAGCAGGGCGGTGATAAGCCGGGGAAGAATCAGGGTAATAGTAAAGAACTTGCCAAGATGCTGGCGCAACAGGAAATTATGCAGCAAATGCTGAATGAGATGATGACGAGCGGCCAGTTAAGTCCGGAATCGGCTAAAATACTGAATGAGATAAACCGTATGATGGAAGACAACCTGAATGACCTGATTAACGGGAATATCACACCGCAAACTCTGCAGCGACAGGAACTAATACTGACGCGTATGCTGGAGGTTGAAAAGAGTGAACACGAGCGCGAAATTGATAATAAACGCAAATCGAATGAAGCCCGCGATTATAAGATCAGTAATCCGGATGGAGCCTTTGATGAGAAGGAAAAAGAAATGCGATTTAACGAGTTGCTGCAATTGGGGAATGTGAAGATTAACCAATTTTATAAGCTGAAGTACAAAGACTATCTGCAAAACCTTGAAAAGTAAGACGCTATGGCCGTACAATTTTTTTCGGAGCAAACCGATATGCCGGATTTCGATAAGAAAACTCACAAGTTGTGGATTGAGAAAGTGATTGCCCTACACGGTAAAAAATCGGGGAGCATCAATTATATATTTACGACTGACAGCTTTTTGCTCGACATTAATAAAACCTATCTGCAGCACGATTATTTTACCGATATCATTACGTTTAACTTCTCGGATGCCCGCACGTTGCATGGCGATATTTATATCAGCACGGAACGGGTTCGCGAAAACGCTGCGGCACTGGGAACCAGCGCCAATGAGCTGCAACGGGTAATGATTCACGGCATATTGCACCTGCTGGGGTTTGATGATAACAACGACGAGAACAAAGCCACAATGCGCAAGGCAGAGGATGAATGCCTGGGGATGCTTTGAGGGCGTGAGCTTTGTGTAAGGGGGAATGAAGATTTTTTGGGGAATGTGCATTGCAAATGCTGAGATAAATACACCCGCGTTGCAAACGCGGGCGATAGAGGGGCAGGTTATTTTTAAATGGTTATTCCTAATATGCGAAACTCAAACGATTATAAAACCGAATATCGTTTTGACGACAACAATAGGATTGCCCAAATGTCATAAAGAATATTGCTGGCTAATAGAAATTATAACCCAATCCCACACCAACATTAAAACTCGATCCATTACTAGAAACGGTATAATTATTCATCACTCCATCTTCGTTAATTGAAATACTATTATTCTCCCAAACTTTATTTATCCCTGAATAGTAATTAACGATAACATTTATTTCAAACTTAGATTTTACTAAATATGAAATTTCAACTCCATTGATAAATCCACAAGACCAATCATTTTTGAAATTATAATCTGAAATAGTACCTGTTAAGCTACTTGTAGAAGCACCAATTACACCATTATAATGGTACGAATTGCAGAATGCTATTGAAAGACCATTATCAATATAGATGCTTAAGTTTTTGATTTTCAAAACATTTGTTTTTAAAATAATGCCGAGTGGAATGTCATTGTTTTGAAAAGATGATATTAAAGAATTTGGCAATGACAGATGGTTTTGACTATAACCAAGACTAGCTTTTAAATAGTATGTTTCGTTTAATTTATAGTCAAAGAAAAGACCATATTCCCAACTTTGAAACATCTTTCTATCTGATTTTAAGAATTCAGAGCCGTTCAGATAGGTGGCAACTTGATTACTGGAACAAAAATATGCCCCAATTTTAAAGTTTTGAGAAAAAACCAAAATGCTGATTTGGCATAATGCGAGAAATATTACTGCTTTTTTCATATTTATAAGTTTTAATTGCAATTCTTCTGATGTAATGAGAGAGCATTGTTACCTGTACTTGTTCCATCATTATCTTTTACATAATAACCAGAAAATAAACTATTTTTCCTTACTCTTAATGGAGTGTGTGTTTGATAATAAGTATATGTTGCTTTATTTTTATTATATTGTACTTCTCCTTGATCAACAGCGGCATAATCTGTACAGTTTGTTGCATAAACAAATCCGGCAATCGTCGTTGTTATTTTATCGGCTTTCTCTAATGCTAAGCTTCCATTGTTTTTTACCCTATAATTTATAGTTTTGCTTGCAAACCCATGCACAGGCCAAACATTTACAATTTTAATTACCAATTTTGCTTTTCGTGTGCCGCTAGCATAAGTCCTTGTTGTGTCTTTTTCTTTATCATACATGACACAACAATCTCCTAAACCAGATACGTGTAGTGTTGATTCAAAACTATCTGTGCATCCAGCATCAGTAGAAATAACTAATTTTACAATATAAGTTCCATCTGCAGAATAAGCATGTGATGGACTTTGTGTGGTTACATGAGGAGTGTTATCACCAAAATACCAATCATAAGAAACAATATTACCAATGGAGGCAGTAGATGTATTAGTAAAATAGTACTTTCCAACAATATCTTGATCAGAAAGAGACGTGAAATTTGCGTTGCAACTTCCAACTATAATATCTTTCTCTGTGGAAAGCCCGCTCCCCCCATAGGTAACAGTTAGTTTCACACTAAACACACCAGATGTTGCAAAAGTATGAGTTGGTTCTCTCTCTGTTGAAGACTGACCATCATCGAATTGCCAATAATAAGAAAAATGATTTGGATTTTCATTAGTATAATTAACAATAGGTGTAAAGCGGTATGACAATGAATTATTATTAATATTTACATAATAAAAATCTATTCCCATTGTTCGCAAATCCATGTCTGCTGGTAGCGTTACAATATCCCGTTGTAAGCATAGTACTGCAATTCCAGAGACCCCAGACTTCAAATATGCAGCATGGACATCTCTTAGAGCGTCGTAATTATAATTATGAATTCCTACTGTTATAGAATCTAAATAAACACAAATAATATCTTCTACTATTAGTTCGCGATTTGGGGTTAAAATTGAACGAAAGGCATCGCCAACAATTTTGTCATTATCAGGATCGTTAAACTCAGTTAACATATCAAGATTTTCTAGATAGATAACTTCTTGATCTATTCCATTTCTGAGAGATTTGAAACCATAATGATACTCGAAAGCAAATAATACAGGATCGTTTGGGTAAATGTCTTTGGGGTCATCAAGTTTATTTGCATATCGAGATAGTATGTTCAAAACTGAGTCTAAATCTGAAATTTTATCAAATTCAAAGATACCTTTGTTGTTTACCTTGAAAGAGTATGGTTTTAATACATTCAACATTTCTATTACAATTTCTTCTTTCATTAGGCTTTCAATATCATAAGCACTAGTGTTTCTTAGATTGCTTGTCTCTCTATTTGAATCTTCTTTTTGGCAAGATAATACAGAGATAATTAAACTAAACAAGAACATTTTTAATAATAATCCGTTACTTTTTTTCAATCTATTTAAGTATTAAGTTACTGCCTACTTCGATTTATGGTCTCATTCTGCAAATTCCGACCTGTTATGTTCAAATTTTTTCTCAGTCAGCATTGTTTCTTATTTATTCCGAAAAAGTCGGGG
>Ga0116149_1002938_pt1 | contig 18116 bp, 22 predicted proteins | sample AD_UKC057_MetaG_FD_89787 | JGI IMG/M metagenome (GOLD analysis project Ga0116149, IMG submission 89787) | Active sludge microbial communities of municipal wastewater-treating anaerobic digesters from USA - AD_UKC057_MetaG | ecosystem: Engineered > Bioreactor > Anaerobic > Digestate | place: USA... | reverse complement strand
CGGTGCTCCGTTTCGTGGTCGGGACGCTGCCCCCCGTCCCAAGGAAAGTGATGTCCATGCGCACCCTAACCCCCTAGGAGGCTATTACCCCTTTCTCCTTCCGGTCCAAGGAGCGGTTCCCGAGGACGAAGATCAGGAAGCCGATGATCGCCAGGCATGTCGCGATGAGCATCGTGCCATGGTACCCAAGGGCGAAAACGCATGCCCCACCGACGAGGGCGCCGATGATGGCCGAGACGCTGAGGAAGGACTGGAGCAGCCCGGACGAGGTGCCCTTCTCCTCGTTCCTCTCCATCAGGTACTTTATCGAGCCTACGTACAGACAGGACCAGGCGGCGGCGAGGGACACCTGCATGGGGAGGATCTCCTCCGGCCTGGTCGCGAGGGTGTAGGACGGGAACGTGATGATGGAGAAGACGAAGCCGGCCATGATCAGATGGTAGGTCTGGAAGCGGTCGATGAAGCGCATGAAGGCGTACTGCGCGCCCGAGTTGATCGCATAGATGAGCCCGATGAAGAGGGGGCTGGCCCCCAGGTCGGCCAGGAAGAGCGGGTATACTACCCAGATCATGTTGGCCCCGGTGTGCCGGAACATGATCGAGACGTATATCGGAAAATTGTGCCTGATCATCGCGGCCGGGAAAAGCGGGACCTTGTGCACGCGCTCGTTGCCGAAGGTCAGCTTGGTGGAGATGAAATAGGCCACAAGCAGCATCAGGGCGCTCATCAGAAAGATCCCGTAGTAGATGGCGATCATCCCGGCGACGAAGTTGCCGATGGCAACCCCCAGGCTGCCATAGGCGGTGAACTTGCCGATCTTTCCCTCCATCTCATAGACGTAGGTCAGCAGCGCGGACGGATAGATGCCCGCGCAGAGCCCGATGAGGATGCGCACCACGGCGATGGAGGCCTTGCTGTCCGCGAACACGAGCAGGAAGAGGGCGATGCTGGTGAGCACCAGGCCGGACTGCAGGTAGAGCTTGCGGCCATGGACGTCGGAGGCCCGGCCGAAGATGTACGAGGACAGGAAGAGCGCCAGGTTGAAGGAGGCGGTGATGAGCCCTATCTCCACCGTGTTGGCTCCCAGTTCGTCCCTAAGCATATTGGGGATGAGCAGGGCGGCGCTGGAAAGCCCGGCGCTGGAAAGCAGCTGGATGTACCCCGCCCTCATAGGCCACGGGAACGCATTTTCGGCTTAATCCTTTGCCGACCTTACCTGCCTAGGGTTTCCAATTCACGCTCCTTCTTGGAGAGCTTCTTGTACTCCCGGTAATGTTCCTTGCACAGATGCACGCGCTTCATCCCCTCATCGACCTTGAGCTCGGCCTCCTTGGCCGCACCCCCCGAGATGGAGCGCTCGGCCTCGGATGCGCATCCCTTCACATCGCAGGTCTTGTTCGCCTTTAGGGCATGGCGAGGTTCAGCCATGAACCTGGAACCTTCATCATAGATATAATAGCGTTCCGACCACCGCGCTCGCGGGAATATGTTTATTGCCATCACGGTGAATTATGGTCCATGGGCGAACGCTCGAAGGTCCTTGTCTGTGTGGATGGCTCGGAGAACTCCTTGAGGGCGGTGGAGTTCGCCCGGGACCTGCTGGTCCCGATCGACGCCTACGTCACCCTGCTGGTGGTGGTAACGCCCATGGACTGCGATTATTTCATGGACAGGACCGCCCCCGTCTGCGATGTGAACGCGATCGCCGAGGCCAAGTCCCGGGCCGCCGCCTCCCTGCTGACGGAGGCCGGGGTGGACCATTGCCTGAGCGCGTTGACCGGCAATCCGGCCGAGGTGATCCTCAGGGTGGCGGCGAGGCACGACCTGGTGGTCATGGGAAGGAAAGGCTCCGGGAGTTCCCCGGCAATAGCGCTCGGTGGGGTGGCAGGACAGGTGAGCCAGAACATCAAGGTGCCCTTGCTCTTGGTGCCTTAGCCCGACCGATGGGCGCATCCAAAGTATTTTTACCGAGGGGGGCATCTCTGGACCGTTCATCCGAGGTCGCACGATGGTGAAGGTCGCTCCCTCCATACTTTCAGCCGACTTCGCCCGATTGGGCGAGGAGGTCCGCCGGGTCCAGGCGGCCAATGCCGATTGGGTCCACGTGGACGTGATGGACGGCGTCTTCGTGCCGAACCTGACGATCGGCCCGGAGGTCATCAGGGCCCTCAGGCCGTATGCCACCATCCCTTTCGACGTCCATCTCATGATCGAGATGCCGGAGAGGTACCTGGAGCGATTCGCTGAATCGGGCGCGGACCTGCTGACGGTGCACGTGGAGGCCACCCACGATGTCAAGGGGACGCTGGCGCGCATCCGGAGGCTTGGGATGAAGGCGGGCGTCTCCCTGAACCCAGGAACGGAGCTGGCCAGGGTGGAGCCATATCTAAAGGACATCGATCTGTTGTTGATCATGGCCGTACAGCCTGGGTTCGGAGGGCAGCCCTTCAGGCCCGAGGTGCTTCCGAAGATAGCCCAGGCCAGGGAGGCCAGGGACAGGGACGGGCTCGAGTTCGAGATCGTCATCGACGGCGGGATCAACCGGGAGACGGGCCGGATGTGCGTGGAAAGGGGGGCGACCGTCCTGGCGGCCGGTTCCGCCCTGTTCAAGAGCAAGGACATGGCCTCCGAGATTGCCCTTTGGCATAAGTTCTGATAGGCGGGACCGATAGCAAGTATAATAATGGTGAACCGAAATCTAGGGCAACCTTGTCGTATTTAAGCGATGGGGTGAGATCAACATCCGGAGGGGTCCGACCATGGCGCGAATAGGTTCCAAGAAATCATTGGTTGCCAAGCTGGGCATAAAGGAAGGTCAGAGAATAAGGATAATCAACGCCCCTTCCAAGTACGACCTGGCCTTGGGACGCCTGCCCAAGAACGTGGTGGAAGCGGGCAGCAACGATAGCGACCTGGACTTCATTCAGCTTTTCACCTCCTCGGAGGAGGAGCTGCGCCGGGAGTTCCCCAAGCTGATGCGGTCCTTGAAGCGGGAGGGGGTGCTTTGGATCTCATACCCAAGGACCTCCTCCGAGATCGATTCCGACCTGAAGGGGGTCACCGTGCGGGATGTCGGCATCAGCTACGGGATGACCGAAGTGAAGATCTCCTCCCTGGACGAGGATTGGGCCGGGATCAAGTTCGTGAGCAAGCGGAAGGACACGGACTGAGCTCAGTAAAGTACATATCAAGAGGCCGGCATTGCGGGGTGAGATGCACATGAAGCTATCTGGCAGGGAGATGACGGTATTCATCGCGCTCATCGCCCCGTTGCTCTTCCTCATCGCCGCCCTCCTTGTCCCGGTCAACATCTGGGTCATAATGCTTGCCATCCTCTGGTTGGGTACGGGGCTTACGATCCTCTACCTGCCGAGCGCAGAGGAATGATCAGAGCCTCCTGCCGAAGGCCACCTTCCTCTCCACACGCGTGATCCGCACCCTCACGGTCTCCCCCGGAGTGGCGTCCGGAACGATTATGACCAGCCCTTCGATCTTGCCTATGCCGTCCCCCCTCTCCCCTATATCGGTTATGGTGACGTCGTAGACCCCGCCCTCCGCCACCGGCCTTTTCCCGGGCGGACCATGCTCATCGCGCATGCGCGAACCATTGGTCCCGTGGACAATAACTTTATGGCTGAGAGGGATACGCCCTCGATCGATATGGGAGTGGACCTATCCGACCTGGTCGTGGCCAAGGACCTGGAGCCCAGGGATCTGATGGGACGGACGGTCGCCGTCGACGCCTACAACGCCATCTACCAGTTCCTGTCGGTCATAAGGCAGCCGGACGGCACCCCGCTCATGGACCCCCGCGGCCGTATAACCTCCCATCTGGAGGGGCTTTTGAACCGGAACGCCAACCTGGTGGAGATGGGGCTGCGCCCGGCCTACGTCTTCGATGGCATCCCCCCGGAGAGGAAGGAGGCTACGGTCCGAGAGCGGCGGGAGCGGCGGGAATCGGCCTTGAGGGATTGGGAGCGGGCGAAAGCCGAAGGGGACATCAAGCGGGCGTACTCGAAGGCGAGCCAGTCATCCCGCATCACCAACGAGATCGTGGAATCGGCGCGCATCTTGCTCACCCATCTCGGCCTTCCGGTGGTCCAGGCCCCCGAGGAGGGGGAGGCCCAGTCCGCCTACATGTGCGCCAAGGGTGACGTGTGGGCCTCTGCCTCCCAGGACTTCGATTCGCTGCTCTTCGGAGCCCCCCGCCTCGTCCGCAACCTCACGCTCGCGGGCCGGCGCAAGATGCCGGGAAGGGAGGAGTACAAGGAGGTCAGGATGCAGCTCATCGATCGCCAGGAGACATTGTCGACGTTGGGGCTCGACGGCCCGCAGCTGGTGGACCTCTGCATCCTCATGGGCACGGACTTCAATCCCGGCATAGCGGGAGTGGGGCCTAAGAAGGCGCTGAAGCTGATCAAGCAGTATGGGACGCTCGCCGGGGCGCTTCAGGCCCTGGGCGTCGACGACCCGGACATGCTCGAGGTGCGGGACATCTTCCTGGACTTCGAGCGCACCGACGACTATAAGCTGGTATGGAAAGCGCCGGACCGGCAAAAGGTCTTGGCCATGCTCTGTGGGGAATATGGGTTCTCGGAGAAGAGGGTGAACGGGGCGCTTGACAAGTTCGCATCAGGGAAGAAGGACCAGATGCGATTGGACATGTTCTGATGGTGCGCTGTTATCCAACGCTCCAGCCAGAACCAAGAGGTTAAAAGGGTGATGGCCGATAGGGGCCCTAAGGGACGGCGATGATAAAGCAGGTCCAAGGAAACTATGACCCCAATGCGCTAGAGAAGAGGGTGCAGGCCTATTGGGCGGAGACGGACGCGTACAGGAAGACCAAGGAACTGCGGGCCTCCTCCCCTGAGTTCTATTTCGTGGACGGCCCGCCGTACACGACCGGGTACATCCACCTCGGGACGGCGATGAACAAGACCATCAAGGACATGCTGATCCGGTTCAAGCGCATGCACCGGCTCAACGTGACCGATACCCCCGGCTACGACATGCATGGGCTTCCCATCGAGGTCAAGGTCGAGAGGTCGATCGGGGTCAAGAACAAGAAGGAGATAGAGGCGTACGGCATCGATCGGTTCGTCGGGACCTGCAAGAACTTCGCACTGGAGTTCCAGAAGCAGATGAACGCGGACTTCCAGGAGCTGGGGGTATGGATGGACTGGGACCGGCCATACATGACCATCACCCCCGGGTATATCGAGGCGGCCTGGTGGACCCTGAGGCGCGCCTATGACAAGGGGCTGCTGATCAAGGCCAACCGGGTGCTTCCCGGCTGCCCGAGGTGCGAGACCGCCCTGGCGGAGGCGGAGATCGATTACTGGGACGAGAAGGACCCTTCCATCTACGTCAAGTTCCGCCTGAAGGACGATCCGAAGGTCTCCCTGCTCATCTGGACCACCACCCCTTGGACGCTGCCCGCCAACCTCGCGGTGGCGGCCCATCCGGACTTCGAGTACGTAAAGGTGCGCTACCGGCGCATCGGGATCACGGACACGGTCATCGTGATGAAGGGACTGGAGGAGGAGATCAGGGCCCTGGGGGGTTGGGAGAGGTACGAGGTCCTGCAGACCATTCAGGGGGACGACCTGGTGGGGACGGAGTACATCACCCCCTTCGTCGACATGGTCCCCTACCAGACGCAGGCGGGCGGCAAGTGGCTCCACAAGGTCCTGCCCTCGAAGAACGTGGAGGCCTCCAATACCGGGCTGGTGCACATCGCCCCGGGCCACGGTCCGGAGGACTTCGAGCTGGGAAAGGAGTTCGGCCTGGAGCCCTTCTGCCCGGTGGACGAGACCGGGACGTACACGGCCCTGGTCGGCAGCAAGTACGTTGGCATGCACATAAGGAAGGCCAACCCGGAGCTGCTGAAGGACCTGGAGGCGATGGACAGCCTGTTCTACAGCGGCACCATCGAGCATCGCGTAGGCCATTGCTGGCGGTGCAAGTCCCCGGTGCTGTTCCGCACCACCGACCAATGGTTCCTGCGGATCACCCAGGTCAAGGACCAGATGTTGGAGGAGATCGAGAAGGTCCGGTGGACGCCGGACTGGGCCGGCTCCTCGCGTGAGTATGACTGGACCAGGAACGCCCGCGATTGGTGCATATCAAGGCAGCGGTACTGGGGGATCCCGATCCCCGTCTGGACCTGCAAGTGCGGGGAGATGAGGGTGGTCGGCTTGGTAGACGAGCTGAAGGACGCCGAAGGGTACGTGGAGGACATGGAGCTCCACCGGCCCTGGATCGATGGCGTAAAGCTGCGCTGTCCCAAGTGCGGGGGGAAGATGGTCCGGGTGCCGGATGTCCTGGACGTTTGGTTCGATTCGGCGGTCGCCTCCTGGGCGCAGCTAGGGTTCCCGAGGCAACGGGAGGCGTTCGAGCGCCTTTGGCCCGCCAAGCTCATCGTCGAGGCCCATGACCAGACCCGCGGCTGGTTCTACTCCCAGCTGGCGGCCGGGGTGATCGCCTTCGGCCGGGCGCCCTATGAATCGGTGCTCATGCACGGTTGGATGCTGGACGGCCAGGGGCAGCCGATGTCGAAGAGCAAGGGCAACGTCGTCGAGCCGGGCAAGGTCGTCAAGGAGCACGGTGCGGACGCGTTGCGCTTCTACCTCCTTAAGACATCTGCGCCCTGGGAGGACATCCCCTTTCAGATGGACGGGGTCAAGAACGCCCGGAAGACCCTCAACGTGCTCTGGAACGTGGTCAACTTCGCCACCACCTATATGGCCATCGACAGCTTCGACCCGCAGCGCGTCACCAGGGACATGGCCAAGCCCCATCTGAACCAGGAGGACGCGTGGCTGATATCCAGGACGGAGAAGCTCAAGAACGAGTTCACCCGCCAGGTGAACGCCCTGGAGCTGCACAAGGCCGGCCGGGCCCTCGAACAATACATCCTGGACGATCTTTCGCGCTGGTACGTTCGGCTCATTCGTGACCGCATGTGGAGCGAGGAGGGGAACGCGGGCAAGCTGGCAGCCTACCGCACGCTCTACGATGCGATCATGGACACGACGCTGCTCCTTGCCCCGATCTGCCCCCACCTCGCCGAGGAGGTGTACCAGCACATGGACGGCACGAAGCCCTCGGTCCACATGATGGACTGGCCTGCCAGCGACCTCACGCTCGTGGACGAGCGCCTGGAGAAGGCGATGGCCCTGGTGCAGGAGATCGTGGAGACGATCACGCGGGAGCGCCAGCTGAGGAACGTCAAGCTCCGCTGGCCCATGAAGCGGGTAGTGATCAAGGTCTCCAGCAATGACATGATCCAGCCCTTGAAGGCTCTGGAGGGCATCCTGCGCTCCCAGGCCAACGTCAAGGCGGTGGAATACGTGGGCGCGGGGGAGGAATGGGCGGAGACCAGGCTCAACGTCGTCCCCAACCCGATGGCCATCGGCAAGGTGTACAGGCAATGGGCCTCCAAGATCGCCGTGCTGCTGCAGAGCCGGCCTGCCGCCACGATCAAGGAGAGCATGCAGCGCGGGGAATACTCCCTGGGGATAGAGGGGCAGATGGTCAAGATCGAGCCCAACATGGTGTCCTTCACCATCTCCCTCCCCAAGGACGTCCACTCCGCCCCCTTCAGCGGGGGCGAGCTCTACCTGGACTTTGAGGTGACCAAGGAGATCGAGGCCGAGGGCTTCGCCCGGGAGATCATCCGCAGGGTCCAGCAGACCCGGAAGGACATGGGGCTGGATGTGGAGGAGTTCATCAGGGTGGAGGTGCGGGCCGACCCCCGGGTCGCGGAGTACGTCAAGATGTGGAAGCCGCACATCATGGCGGAGGTGCGCGCCAAGGCCCTCGAGCTGGTGATGGAGGCCAAGGGGGAAAGGGTCGGCAAATGGGAGATCGAGGGTGAGAAGGTGGAGATAGGGGTCACCTCCCTGAACCTCAAGGATGCCATCAAGGAGCTGGCCAAGGTCCCGGGGATCACACCCAAGGCCGCGGAGGCGTTGGTCGATGCGGGCGTGCGCAGTCCAGGTGAGATCAGGCATCTGGGCGAGGAGCGGCTGGAGGAGATAACCAAGCTGCCCAAGGCCGAGGTCCGGAAGGCCCTGCATCACTTCGACCGCTCCCAGGAGACCTGCAGGGCGGTGCCCGAGGGCACCGGCAGGACCATGGAAAGGACGGAGATGCTCCCCTACCTCCTGCGCATCCCCCGCATGAACGAGGTCAAGGCGGAGATGCTCTACGACGCCGGATACGATTCCCTGGAAAAGCTGGAGAAGGCCGACAGGGAGGGGTTGAAGGACGTCCCCGGTCTGGGGAGCAAGACCATCGACGAGGTCGTCAGGTACATCGCGGAGGGCGGCCTGCAGGGGTGCGTGCCCTGCCCGCAGTGCGGTAGGGAGGCTTCCGCGGGGGAACTGGTCTGTCCGGATTGCGGGACCTCGCTGCGCCCGGCGGCGCAGGAAGAGGAGCCGGAGCGCCCCAAGGTCCAGGGGCTTCAGGAAGGGTGCAGCTATCTCCTCAAGGACGATCGGCCCGACCGCTCGTACGCGCTCTTCGTGGAGCAGTTGAAGAAGGGGCGCCGGGGCTTCTGCATCACCCGCAACTACCCGGTCAAGGTCCGGAGCAAGTACGAGTTCGGGGACACGCCCATGATCTGGCTGAGCAACGTCGGCAAGGAGGACAGCCTGCGCCCGAAGGACCTTGAGAAGCTTAACTACACGTTGGAGCAGTTCTTCTCGCAGGGGCAGGGGATCGTATTGCTGGACGGTCTGGAGTACCTCATCACGAACAACAACTTCCTGACCGTGCTGCGGTTCGTGCAGTCATTGCGGGACCAGGTGGCCATCAGCAACTCGATCATGCTGATGGTGCTGAACCCCTCCACCCTCGACGCCAACGAGCTGAACCTGCTGGAGAAGGAAGTGGACGGGGTCCTATAGGCCCAAGGTCCCGAGGACCTTTTGGAAGCCGGGCACGGTGTCGTACCCCGAAAGCTCCTTCGGTTCCACCCAGGCGAACTCGGTATGCTCCCAGTCCAGCCTGGGCTCCTCGTCGCCCACCTCGAACAGGAAGGGATGGATCGTCCATACGTACGTCCCGTCCCGGATGCGCAGCGTCCCGCCCCTTCCCTCCAGCCTCGCCGTGGCGATGCCGGTCTCCTCGACCACCTCCCGCAGGGCGGTCTCCTCCGGCCTCTCCCCGCGCTCGATGAAGCCGCTCACCCCCGCCCACCTCCCCCTGTTGGTGCCGACCTTCTGGCTGCGCTTCAGGAGCAGGATCCGGCCCTTGCGGCGGAGCACGCAGGTGACCACCTTCCTCTCCACCAGGTCCATCATGTCCAAGGAATCACCGTTCACCACCGCCCGGTCCCCCTCGCGCAGCAACGAGATGTCGATGGAATCGATCATGGGGACCTCGGCCATGACGGCGCCCGTGGCCACTATCGTCTCCGCCTCGGCGTTGATGATGGCCGCCGGAAGGTGGCCGTTCTTCTTGAGGTCCATGAGCGTGTACGAGCCCACGGTGGACCCCTTCCCATGCGGGAACACCAGGATGCGGTTGTCTATGCTCTCCCCTTCCCGCCCTGAGGCCACGGTGAGCAGCCCTGTCCGGGGGTCCACTCCTCCGAGGAAGCTGAACGCCTCGTCCAGCACCAGAAGCCGCCCGATCGCTTTGCCCTTGAATATCGCCCGTCCTTTCATTATCATAGTATCATCTCCAACAGTTCGCGCTGGGAGCCATAGAGCGCCCGTTGCGAGCACAGGCCGGGAAGGTAGGCATAGGCCTTGGCGGAATCGCTCGCCGTGACGCGATGCAGCCCCTCTATGGGCGCGACCACCACGCATGTGTCGCACAGCACCTTGCCGAACCTCTCCAGCACCGCCCTCTCCTTCGGGCAGCGCAGCCATACGCCTCTCGAGGTGCAGAACCACACCTCCGTCCCCCCCTTCTTGCACTTGCCATCAAGGTAAGCGGCCAGCTCCTTCATCTCGCTTTCGGAGAGATGGGGGCAGCCGATCGCGATCAGGTCCGGGCGGTCGCCGGCCCTCAGCCTCTGGACCGTGGCCTCGATGTCCTGGCGGGAGATGCGCACCACGGGGAGCCCCTCCAGCGTCACGGGCTGCTCGGGCGTCACGCCCTCCACCATGAACATCGCGACCGACCCGGAGGCGGCCATGGCCGCGGCCAGGGCCTTCAGGCCGTTGACGTCGTTGCCCAAACCTCGGAAGTAAGGGATGCAGGAGCCGAGCCTCCGGCCGACAGCATGCCCGACCAACGACCATTCCTCCTTCCCTATCCCCTGCTCCACCTCCACTACGTGGGTGGCGCGGCGATTGCTGTCCAGATGGAGGCCGTAGTTGGGGGTGCGACCGACGATGGCGGCGGCCAGGGCCCCCGGGCCGCCCTCCCTGTTGGTCCTGGCGCCCAGGACAGAGTTGGCGAAGGCGAGCGCGGACGATTCCGCCCAGGCGACATGGTCTCCGACGTTCGGCCGATTGCCCAGAAGGTAGGGCGTGCAGGTGCAGTTCGTCTCCACGTCCATCTTTTCGTACAGGGACAGGATGTGCAGCTGGCGCTCGGCGAAGTGCGCGTCGACCCCCATCTCCCTCCAGCGCTCCGCGTCCATCCCCATCGGGTTCAGGGTGGTGGGCACGGAGACCCTTCCGTCCTCGGCCATCTCCTCCAAGAAGGAGATGCCCCCCTCCCCTATGGTCTTGTAGGACACGCCGGAGAGGTGGGCGGAGGTGATCGGGATGAGCCTGTCGGCGCCGTAGATGGTTCCCAGCGCCACGAGGAGCCCCATGGCCTTGCGCTTGGCCTTGCCTTCCTTGCCGGCCAGCATGGCCTGTTCTTCAGGGGTCAGTTGCATGCCGCCGACAATGCCGTTGGGAGATAATAAATTACTTGAGCTAATAGAAAAGCCAAGGGAGAAGGCGGGCCTGTGGGGATTCGAACCCCAGTTCGAGGCTCCGGAGGCCTCTGTGATATCCAAGCTACACTACAGGCCCGCGACCATTGGAATTATAAAGAGCGCTTCATCCTCGTTCGAGGAGGAGCGGCTCATTTCCTCTTGAACTCGGTGTAGCCGCACTTGCCGCAGGAGGTGCGGTCCTTGTGCTCGGCCATGAACACCCCGGGGCCGCATTTGGGACAGCTTCTCCTCGTCCGTTCCAGCTTGTTCCCTTTGATCTGGTAGTTGTCCTTCTTGGCCGAGGGCGCTTCCTTCTTGACCTCTTTCTTCTTCGCAGCCATGGTTCACACCTCACTTCTTCTTCGGCGCCTTCTCAGCTTCAACGAGGCCGTTCCTGGCCTGGAGGTAGTTCTTCTCGAACCTCTTGGCCGACTCCTCGCTGCCGTACACCTTGGCGTACCCGGTGCTGACGCCCATGCCGAACTCGGTCTCCATATGGTCGATGATGACCTTGCCGCTGCTGACGGCCAGGGCCTCTGCGAGCTTGGTCTTCACGTCAGCCCTCTTCGGGGAGCCCTCCCCCTTGTGGTCGACCTTGAAGGCCACCTCGGTGCGGTCCATCAGGGCGTTGGGCCTCTTGCTCTCGATCTCGATCTTCACTTCAATACCTCCATTGAGCGTATCAGTCTCTGCGCCGCCTCGTTCACCTCGGCGCTGGTGCGCACCAGCACCGCCCCTTTGCCTGGGAGGCCGTAGACGAGGCAGGACCCTGCCGGGGCGATGGCGGCGCATACCAGCGCGGCCAGGTCCTCCTCCCCCTCCACCCGGACCTTGTTCCTGTCCGAGGCCTCGATGCCGTCCTTGACCGCCCTCACCAACCCGGGGGTGATCAGTCCAGGGGGGTTCTCCACCACCGTCTCCGGCATCCTGAGGTGGTCTGCGGGATGGACTCCCACCTCCAGTTCCCTGCGCTCGTTGCGCCGGTCGTACACTGTGAGATGGGGGATGACGCCCTTGTTTATAAGGGTGCTGGAGACCACGTCCCCCACCGCGATGACCCTGTCGCAATCGGCGATGCCCCTGAGCAGGTCCTCGGCCTGCATCATGGTCCCGAAGGGCATGCTCAGTTCGGCCCTCATGCGCTCGGGCATCCTCCATCCCTTGGGAGGGACGGGCAGATCAGCGCACTTTGAGGGCGAACTTCCCATTCTTGTCAATGTTCATCCTCTTGGCGATCTCGGATTTGGTATGGTCGATTATGACCACGTATCCCTGCCAATCCTTGGAGGTCTCCCCCCCGCACAGCGGGCATTTGTCCTCCTCGGTGATGGCGGAGCACACCTTGCACGCCTTGGTCACCTTCATTTCTCCTGTCCCCCTTTCTTGGCCCTGTCCTCAGCCAGCCATTCCTTCTTACCCAACCCGGGCTGCCTCATGGTCAGCCCTATCTTGCTCTCGCGGGGGTTCCGTTCGTTGAAGGAGAGGGTGACTATCCTGGCGCGGACCTGGTCGCCCACCTTGAGCTCGCGCTTGGAGTCCTTCCCGATGAGGCGCTGGTTGGCCTCGTCCGCGTCCATGCGGTCGTCCATGACCTGGCTTATGTGCAGGAGGCCGTCCAGGGGCCCGAAGCGCACGAAGGCCCCGAACTTGAGCACCTCGCACACCCGGCCTTCCACGACCTCGTTGACCATCGGGCGGAAGAGGAGGGTATCGAACCGGACCGTCTGGTACACCGCCCCGTCCCCGTGCACGATGCGCCCTTCGCCCACCGGCTCGATGTTCTTGACCATGACCGTGAGCGAGTCGTTGCCCTCGATGCGCCCCTCATAGGACTCGCGGGCCAGCTCATTGACCACTGTGTCCAGGTCCTCCCCTAGGCGATGGGGGGGGATGCGGACCACCTTTTCCCTTTGGGCCAACAGATACATGAGGAATCCCTTAACTACCTTGGCATGATAAATCTGTTATATAAAGATTGAGCATCGAGCATATAAGCGCTCGGGATGCTGGATAAAAAAAGGAAGGGGAAGGGGTTTCGCTCAGACCACGAAGAGCACGGCGAAGACCAGGGTGATGGTCGAGAGCAGCTTCACCAGCACGTGGAGCGAGGGACCGGCGGTATCCTTGAACGGATCGCCCACGGTGTCCCCGACCACGCCCGCGGCATGCTGCGGGGTGCCCTTCAGGCCCTTGGCCTCGATGTACTTCTTGGCGTTGTCCCAGGCCCCTCCTCCGTTATTGAGGAAGAGGGCCATGAGGACCCCGGCGATGGTCGCGACCATCAGGAAGGCCCCGACGCCCATGACGGCGATGTCATTGTCATCGAAGGCCAGCCTGTAACCGACACCAAGGACGACCGGCACGACCACGGGCAGGATGCCCGGGAGAATCATTGCCTTCAGGGCGCCCTTGGTGCTGATGTCCACGCAGGTGGCGTAGTCCGGCTTCTCTGTTCCCGCCAGAATACCGGGTCTCTCCCTGAACTGGCGGCGCACCTCCGAGATCATGTCTCCGGCGGCCTTGCCCACGGCGCGTATGGCCAGGGAGGCGAACAGATAGACAAGCATGGCACCGATCATCGCAGCGACGAACACCGCGGGCTGCATCAGGTCGACCTGGAAGCCCTGATAGAACGCCACTAGGTCCACACCCCTGATCTCGGCGACCTTCTCGAAGAAGGCGCCGAACAGCAGGTAGGCGGCCAGCGCGGCGGCGCCCATTGCGTACCCCTTGGTCAGGGCCTTGGTGGTGTTCCCGATGGCGTCCAGGCGGTCGGTCCTGACGCGAACGTCCTCCGGCTGCCCGGACATCTCGACTATGCCCCCGGCGTTGTCGGTGATCGGGCCGAAGGTGTCCTCGGCCAGAACGAACGCGCAGGTGGTGAGCATTCCCATCGTCGCCGCGGCCGTCCCATACAGCCCATAGATGAACTCATAGTCGCCGTTGGGGGCGGCCGTTGTCCCGAGGACGTACGAGCCGATCAGAGCGGCGGCGATGGCTATGACGGACGCGGCGGTCGTCTCCATGCCTATGGATATGCCGGTGATGATGTTGGTGGCCGGGCCGGTCTCCGAGGCCTTGGCGATCTCCCTGACCGGGCGGTACTCGCCGGACGTATAATATTGGGTGATGTAGACGATCGCGATGCTCAGGATTATGCCGATGATGCCGCACCAGAAGAACACCATCTCCCCGTCCAGCAGCTGATCCACTGCGACGTAGAACAGGATCGCCGCAAGGATGCTGGTGATGTAGTAGCCGCGGTTCAGGGCCTTCATGGGGTTCTCGTTCTCATTGCGCAGCCTGACGGTCATGATGCCCACGAGGCCGGCCAGGAGGCCGAAGCCGCGGACGACCAGCGGGAACATGAACCAGCCAGGGTTCGGTTCGCCAATGGAGACGGTGTAGGCATAGATCGCCAGCCCGAGGATCATCGCCCCGATGTTCTCGGCGGCGGTGGACTCGAAGAGGTCGGCGCCACGGCCGGCGCAATCGCCCACGTTGTCCCCCACCAGGTCGGCGATGACGGCGGGGTTGCGCGGGTCGTCCTCGGGGATGCCCGCCTCGACCTTGCCCACCAGGTCGGCGCCGACGTCGGCGGCCTTGGTGTAGATCCCTCCGCCCAGTTGGGCGAAGAGCGCGGCGAAGGAGGCGCCGAAGGCGTATCCGACGCCCAGGAACAGCGCCTGGCGGAAGCCCTCGTCGGTCCCGGCATCGGGAACGAGCCAGCCCTGGTACACATAGAAGATGCTGGCGACCCCCAACAGGCTCAAGGCCACCACGGCGATGCCGGAGACGGCGCCGCCGCGGAAGGATGTCAGGAGGGCCTCGTTCAATGTGCGCTTGGCGGCACTGGCGGTCCTGATGTTCGAGTTCACAGACACGTACATTCCGATGAATCCGGAGAGAGCGGAGAAAAACGCTCCCAGCAGGAACGCCAGCCCAGTCAGCCAGTTGATCCCGATGGCGATCAGGATACCCAAGATGGCGCTGAAGATGGCGATCGTCTTGTACTGCCGGGCCAGGTAGGCCATTGCGCCTTCGCGGATAGCGTCACTGATGGCGTTCATCTCAGGGGTGCCAGTGTCCTTCCTGAGGATCCACCACGTGAGATACCCGGCGAAGGCCAGTCCGACCAGCCCCGCGATCGGTATCGTTAGGTACAGAGGATCGTCTAACATTACAAAACCTCTTTTAGGTCCTGCCTAAATACTGCTCCCCATATAAATCGTTTAGGTATTCCCAGGCCACGAAAATCGTAGTCTGGCTTCGGTCCTGCCGCACATTGACCCAAAGGGACGATGGAAAGGGGACAGGGGGCGCGTGGGGAACGCGCTCAGAACCTGGCCTTGAGCACGACCAGCCCTTCCTTCCTCGATATGTCGATGGAGTGCTTGCCGGTGCTGTGGTTGGTCCCGCGCATCTTCAGCACCTCAAGGTACTTGCGACGGTCCCCGTACTCCTCGGTCAGGTGCAGCAGCACTATTCCATCCACGGAGTAGGCGATCTCCGGAGGGTACAGCTCCCCGGGGGAGACCTCCCCCGTCACAAGCGTGGTGGCGTTCCAATGCTTCAGCCTGTTCGTCAGGTCGAACAGGAAGCTGCGGTACTGGTCCTTGAGCATCTCCCCGACCACGGTGATGGGGTCGATGACGATGCGCTGCGGCATCACCTCCGCGATGCGCCGGTCGACCGCCTCAAGCAGTTTATCCTGGTCTCCATGGCGGAGGAGGGCGCTCAGGTCCTCATAGACGATAGCATCGCCGAAGTACTCGGGCCGCATGAAATCGAACTGGGACGAGAAGCGCAGCATCCAATGGGACGGTTCGCTCAAAGTCGTGAAGAACAGCCCCCGCTCGCACCTGGCCGCCCCCTCGCAGAGGAAGCGGAGGCAGAATGTGGTCTTCCCAGTCCCGGCGGCCCCGGAGACCAATATCACCGATGGGAAGGGGAACCCGCCCTCTATAAGCTCATCCAATCCCGGCACTCCGGACGGGATCCTCTGCAGTCCCGCCCGGTCCATCTCATTGCCTTCCATGGTCAACTCCCTCTTTGCTGTCCGTCATGCTGTCCTTAAAGCTGCCCTCTCCGTTCCCATTGCACATCTCGGCCTCAAGCCTCAGCTCGGTCCCGCCCATTGCGAGGACCGAGTGGTAGAGGTTCGGGCTCCTCTGTCTGTCGATGACAAGCAGGACCGCCGCCCTGTCCCCCAATAGCTCCACGAACTCCCTTATGAACCTTTGGACCTTCTGGTGGCTATTGAACGTCAGAAGGTTGGATATGTTGTCGATGAGCGCGAACCGACATTGGGCCAGATCGAAGCCGTGGTCCTCCGAGGACCACTCCCGCAGGGCGGTGGGAAGCGTGTCTATGTTGTTCGGCCCCTTGAAGAAGCCTACCCTCGCCTGCCGGTGCGCGTCGGAGGACGAGAACTGCGAGACCGTGTCGATGAACGTCACGCTGGTATGCTCGATCCCATGCATGTCCAGCAGATGGACCATGTACTGATGCGGCCGGTCCACCGAGATGAACAGGCCGGGGTTGCCCTCACCGATGAGGGCCTTGAGCAGGACCAGCTCCACCACCACGAACTGGGTGGTCCTGACGTCCAGTACAATGAGCCCAGGTCGTGGGACCGGCCCGAGCTGCTTACGGAGGTTCTCATATTGGCGCATGTCCCTGGCGTTCATCGGCGTCCGTTCCCTGGGTAGCATGATCCTGGGTATTTAGCTACTTTCTGGTGCTTATTGGAATTGATATCGACCCTGCTGGTGGCTGGAGCCCATTCCCTATTAAATATCCAGAGCGAGATGGGGGAGGGATCGCTTTGCTAGGTGGCGACGCCCTCGGGCTGATCATGGTCTATGCCTATGTCGGTGCCATAGCGGCGCTCGCCGCCAGGTGGCGCTTCCTCAGGAAAAGGTCCATCCAGAGGAAGTTCATCCACGTGATGGTGGGCAACATCGCCCTGTTCTGGTGGGTCTTCGACACCAGGTATGCCATGGCCCTGCTGGCGGCCGCCCCTTTCATCCCCCTGCTCCTCCTCTTCTCGAGGAAGGCTGGGGAAGGGTCGGCTGCCGGCCCGAATGGGTCGGTCCTTACTACCGCCTCGCACGAGGGGCATCAGTTGGGCCTGGTCTACTACGCCATCTCCTGGACCGTCCTGGCCTTCTTCGCCTTCGATGACCTGGTGGTGGCCTCGGTCGGCATCGTCTCCATGGCCTACGGGGATGGGATGGGCGGGCTGATCGGTAAGGCCCTTGGTAGGCGGAAGGCCCACGGGAGCAAGACCGTGGAAGGGACGCTGGCCGTATTCCTCTTCTCTGCCCTGGGGATCTTTCTAATAATCAACTACTACAATCTTCTGTTCTCCCTGGGGCTCTATGGAACGAGGACCATAGCCCTGCCGGTCAGCGCGCTGACCGCCGTAGCCTTGGGGGCCTATGTGGCGATCGTGGAGCTGTATACCCCGGGGGAGTATGACAACCTGGTCATCCCCCTTTCAACCGCATTGATCATGGCCCTGGCGGGCATTTGAGGGAAAGACATGGAGCTGATAGTGGTCGACGGCATCGATGGCTCGGGGAAGAGCACCGTCGCCGAGTGGATCGCCGACCATTACCGACAGCGGGGGGAGACGGTGCTGGTGCGCACCCATCCCTCCGACTCCTTCTTCGGCCGATCGACCCGGCGGGCGCTTGCCTCCGAGGGCAGGACGATGCGGGCGCTGGCCTCGGGCCTGTTCATCGCCGATGTGCTCCACTCCCTTCGCCGCCTCCGGAGCTGGAAAGGGTATGACAAGGTCATCTTCGTGCGCTATATCATGGCCACGGCCTACCTTCCCGGTCCGCTTTACAAACAAGGATATGAGCTCTTCCGCAAGGTGCTCCCGGTCCCCCCGCGCCTGCTGTTGGTGGACGTCCCCCCGGAATGCGCCCTGCGCCGGATCGAGGGGAGGGAGCATGCACGGGAGATGTTCGAGAACCTGGAGGCGCTTCATAAGGTGAGGGGCAAGGTGCTCGCCCTCTCCTCTCAAGGCTGGAAGGTCCTGGACAACCGCGGCCCCATTGACGAGGCCCGCTCTCAGCTGGAGCGGGTGCTGGCCGAATGGGAAGGGCTTAGCTGAGCCGCCAGCAGGCGGACGACCAGCAGGGCCAAGGCGGTGAGCCCCAGGCCCACCAGGAGCACCGTGCCAAAGCCCTGGAAGGAGTAGATGGGAGCGAAGAGAAGG
>Ga0116149_1002925_pt1 | contig 18168 bp, 15 predicted proteins | sample AD_UKC057_MetaG_FD_89787 | JGI IMG/M metagenome (GOLD analysis project Ga0116149, IMG submission 89787) | Active sludge microbial communities of municipal wastewater-treating anaerobic digesters from USA - AD_UKC057_MetaG | ecosystem: Engineered > Bioreactor > Anaerobic > Digestate | place: USA... | reverse complement strand
GTCATCGGCATGAAGGCCATGCGAGACGCCGACGAACTCATGCTGATCACGCAGCAGGGCATGATCGTCCGCATCGGGCTCAACTCCATGCGGTCCATCGGACGCAACACCCAGGGCGTCCGCGTGATCTCCCTCAAGCCGGGCGACCGCCTGGTGGGCATCGCCCGCGTGGTGGCCGAGGACAACTCCCAGGGCCAACTGCCCCTGGCCCCCGGCGACTCGGATGACGCCCTGTTCCCCGAGGCCCAGATCGAGGACGAGGACGGCGAAGGCGAGGCCGCCAACGCGCAGGACGAACCCTCGGCCCTGAAGACCCAGGCCGTCCTGGACCAGGTCGACCAGGTCCTGGAAAAGACCGAGCAACTCCTGGCCAAGGAGAAAACGCCCCGCCGAAAGAAGGCCCCGCCTGCCGCGAAGGCCGACACGACCCGCGGGGGCGAAGACAAAGCCCAACCGTCCCAAGAGACGCCGGCGGATGAGGCGCCGTCGCAACCGCCCATCCCGCCGATGATCTCCGACGACGCCGTCGACTCCATCGCCGAAGACTACGAGGACGACGAGGACGAGGACTCAACGCTGCTGTAACCAGCACGTTCCGCTGAATCGTGACGGATGGGATCTCCCAGAGATCCCATCCGTTCTGTTTAGCGGTCGAGCTTGCTCGACGTTCGTCTTGCGTGGCGGTGATGGGCAGGGTAGTCTTCCTGCATGGTCATTGCCTCTCACGTAGTCATCAGCACGTACGGGTTCTGGCTGCCCAATGACCCGCGGGGTTCGTGGTCCGAGTTTGTCCGATCATGGGAGATTCTGAAATTCGGAACCGCAACAAAGGTCCAGGACAAACGGTCTCACGCCTATGACGAACACGATCGGCTGCTTCGCCTGAAGGCGAAGCAGGCACTTAAGTTTCCGCCGGTTGCGTTCACGGGCAGGCAGGCATTGGCCGTCGCCCATGGGTTCATCAAGGCGATAGATGAGAGCAAGTATGTGGTTTACGCTTGTTCAATCATGCCCGACCACGTGCACTTCGTAATCGCCCGGCACGACCGGAATGTCGAACGGATCGCCGGGCATCTCAAGACCCGCTCGACGCAGCAATTGGGTCGCGAGGGGTTGTGGTTCTCCGACCACCGCCCCGTCTGGGGACGGCGATCCTGGAAGGTCTTTCTGTCCGGACGAGCGGACGTGGCCAGGGCGATAGCGTACGTGGAGCGGAATCCGATCCGGGAAGGCAAGCCACCGCAGAAATGGTCCTTCGTGACGCCGTGGATGGGTAGAACGGCGAACGTCGAGCAAGCTCGACCGCTAAACGAAAGGGTGACGGAATGTACAGAGCATTATCCATGATGGTGATTGCGACTGTTCTTGCGATTCCCGCAGTCGCCCAGGACAAGAAGTACCAGTCGAACTGGGAATCGCTGGACTCGCGGCCGTGCCCCGGCTGGTTCACCGACGCCAAGTTCGGCATCTTCGTCCACTGGGGCGTGTATTCCGTGCCCGCCTGGTCGCCCAAGGGCATGTACAGCGAGTGGTACTGGATGTGGATGCTCAAGAAGAAGCCCGTCCGGGAATTCCACGACCGGGTGTACGGCAAGGACTTCGAGTACTTCGACTTCGCCCCGCTCTTCAAGGCGGAGTTGTTCGACGCCGACCAATGGGCGGCCGTGATCGCCTCCAGCGGGGCCCGCTACTTCATCCCCACCTCCAAGCACCACGACGGCTATTGCCTCTGGCCCAGCGCCGAGGCCACGCGCACGTGGGGCCGGCCCTGGAACAGCATGGATGTCGGACCCAGGCGCGACCTGCTGGGCGAACTGTCGGCGGCGATGCGGAAGAAGGGCGTGCGATTCTGCTTCTACTACTCGCTCTACGAGTGGTTCAACCCGCTGTACAAGAAGGACGTCGCCCAGTACGTGGCCGAGCACATGACGCCGCAGTTCAAGGACGTAGTCGCTCGGTACAAGCCTTCGTTGATCTTCGCCGACGGCGAGTGGGACCACCCAGCCGAGACGTGGAAGAGCCAGGAACTCCTGGCCTGGCTGTTCAACGAATCGCCCGTGAAGGACGAGGTCGTGGTGAACGACCGCTGGGGCAAGGGCACGCGTCATAAGCACGGCAGCTACTTCACCACGGAGTACGGGGCCGGCATGAAGGACGCCAGCCGGCCCTGGGAAGAGAACCGCGGCATGGGCTTCTCGTTCGGGTACAACCGGGCGGAGGACCTCCAGGACTACCGCTCCGCCCGCGAACTGGTGCTGATGCTGTGCGACCTGGTGAGCCGGGGCGGCAACCTGAACCTGGACATCGGCCCGGCCGGCGACGGCTCCATCCCGGTGATCATGCAACAGCGGCTGGCGGAGATGGGGGCGTGGCTGAAGGTCAACGGCGAGGCGATCTACGGCACGACGACCGCTAGGCGGGAATGCCAGTGGACGCCCGGCACGCGACCCAGGCAGGGCTACGGCGAGTTCAAGGAGAAGTACGACCTGATGAACATGGTCGGGCAAGCCCCGCGGGGCGACAAGGCGGTCAAGCAGGCGTTCTTCACGCGGAAGGGCGACACGCTCTACGCCATCACCGCCGGCTGGCCTGGCAGGCGGCTGGTTCTCCGCGACATCCAGGCCCCGCCCGACGCGGCGGTGACGCTGCTGGGCCACGAGGGCAAGCTCGCCTGCAAGGTCGAGGCGAACACGCTGACGATCGAGGTGCCCGACCTGAACGTCGACCAGGTGCCCTGCCGGCACGCCTACACGTTCAAGATCCCCGGCGCCAAACTGCTTGCGGAGAAGCAGCCGTGACGCAGCGACACGAGTGGACGAGCCGGGCGCCCCTGACGCGGCGCGATCTGCTGGCGGGCTCGGCGGCAGCCGCCGTCGCGATGGGAATGGGCGGCCGACGGCTCCGCGCCGCAGCCGCCACGCCGCCCGCGCCGACGGGCTTTCGCCGGCGCGGGTTCTACCTCCACGGGAGTTGGGTCTTCAACTATCCGTTCGCCGTGAGGACGTGGACGCGCGACGATTTCGCCGGCATGTTCCGCGTGCTGCGGCTGCTGGGGTTCGACACCGTGATGATGTGGCCGACGCTGGAGGCGGCCCCCATGCCGCTGTCCGACGCCGACGCGGCGGCGATCCGCGCATACCGCGACGTGGTCGCCGACGCCCGGAAGGCGGGCCTGGCCTGCTGGATCGCCTCCTGCCCGTGCGTGATCTCCGGCGAGCAGGTCCGCGCCACGCCCTGGGCGCAGCGAAGCCTGTACGCCTCGATGAAGACCGTTCGCTTGGATTCCCCCCAGGCCGACGCCTACCTCCGCCACCGCCAGGCGGTCGTCCGCCTGCTGGACAACGCCGACGCACTGGTCGTGATCGACGGCGACCCGGGCGGCTGGGCGGGCGCCCCGCCGGAAGCGTTCGTCCGCCTGCTCCGCGGCGACATGCAGGCCATGGGGACCAAGCCCGTCATCCCGTGGATCTGGAACGGATGGGGCCGCGACTCCACCAAGGGAGGCTTCTGGACCCAGCCCGTCGCCCCGCACACGCGGGCCTGCCTGGAGGCCCTCAAGGCCGGCCTGCCCGCGGGGTTCGAACTCATGCCCGGCCGCAGCCACCGCGACGGGCACGCCAACGGACGCATCAACATCGAGCAGGCCGACAAGGCCGGCCTGATCCCGCAGTCCACGTTGATGTGCTACGAGGCGATCGAGTTCGAGCCCAGCCCCCCCGCCGCCGTGCTCCAGTTCGACCTCATCCGCAAGAGCCTCCGCGAAGAGGCCCGCCACGCCGCGGCCGCCCGCGGCGTGTTCGGCAACGCCCAGCAGCCGATCATGGTCCTGCCCAACCTGTTCTTCTTCGCCCGTGCCTCCGCCGACCTGCGATACCTCGACCGGGCTGACGCGGACGTGCTGGCGGACCTGGCCGCGGCCCTGGGCGGACCCGCCGACGTGCTCGTGCCCGCCTGGTCGTGCCTGACTCGGACGCTGGCGGACCTGTCGGCCGACCTGCCGGACCGCCTGCGAGGCCTCAAGCTCGACAGCGAGCTTGCCCGCAACCTGCCCGGCGGGCCCGCACGCTACGTGGAGATCCTCGCCGCCCAGGTCGCCTCGCGACGAGGCCTGCTGGAGGCTGCCCGCGAAAAGCCCGCCGACGCCGCCCAGGCCGCCGCCACGCTGACCCGGGCCGCGACCGCCGCCATCTCCTGGTGGAACGTCCACCGCTACGTCGGGGCCGGCAACGTCGGAGACCCGTTCCGCTGGCAGTTCCTCCACCACAGCCTGACCGGCCCGCTGAGGGACATCGCCCGCCGATGCAAGGCGATGGGCACAGGCGACGCGGTCATCGAAGGGGCCGCCGACGCCCTGGCCGGGCGGAACCTCCTCCCGCGTGAGCAGGCGATCAAGCGACTGGCGGAGATCGCGGGAAAGTAGGACCGTCGGTTCTCACTTCTGCCCGATGCACCACAGGCGGTGCAGCGTGCGCAGGTACAGCCGGCCGCCCAGAAAGACCGGCGTGGCGAACCCGCCGTCGGCAAGATCGTTGCGGGCGACCAGCTCGAAGGAGCGGCCCGGCTTGAAGGCGCTCAGCAGCCCCTTCTCGTTGACCACATAAATGAGTCCCCCGGCCAGCACGGGCGAGGAGCTGTAATTGCCTTCGAGGCGGTGCTCGTAGTGTATCTTCCCGGTGGCGGCGTCGAAGACCGTCACCGTCCCCTTGTCCTCCACCTGGTAGAGCAATCCCTCGTGCAGCAGCAGCGAGGGCACGTAGGCGGTGTCTCGCTTCTTCTCCCAGACCACGTGGGTGCCTGTCACGTCGCCCTTGCCGCCGGCCCGCACGCACAGGAGGTTTCGTCCGGGGAAGCCGGCGGCGGCGTAGATGACGTCCCGCCCGAGCGTGATGGTGTTGGAGGCTGATTCGTCGGGCCCGTCGCACGTCCAGAGCTCCGTGCCGGTGAGCGGATCGTGGCTGTAGATCCTGTACGGCCCATGGATCAGAAGCTGGTCTCGCCCGGCGACTCGACCGACCGTGAGGCTGGAGTACGTGCCCAGGCGGTAGCTGGGTCGCGGAGTCTTCCAGATGATCTTGCCGCTGCGGCGGTGCACGCCGCAGAGGAAGCTGTCCTTGACGCTGTCGCAGGCCACCAGCACCAGCGGCCCCCAGACGGCGGGCGAGGCGCCGGGGCCGTGCATCGACGTGTACGGGCCCAGCCGCGTCTGCCAGGCGATCTTGCCGTCCATGGACACCGCCGCCAGGTGCATGGCGTCGTGATGGACGAGGTTGACGAAGACGAGCTCGCCGTCGCAGGCGGGCGTGCCGGACGCGTGGGAGTTCTTCGGGTGGAGCCTGGGCAGGCGGCCGCGGTTGAGTTCCGTCCGCCACAGGAGCTTCCCGGCTGCGCGGTCCAGGCCGAGCAGAACCTGCGATTCGTCCTCGCCGACGGAGAGGAAGATCCGCTCGCCCCAGATGCACGGAGTGGAGTGCCCGCGCCCGGGAATGTCGCTCTTCCAGATAACGTTCTGGCTGGCGGACCAGCGGGTGGGCGTTTGCTGGCCCGCGGCGGCCACGTCGTCGCGGTTGGGGCCGCGCCACCAGGGCCAGTCGTTGGCGGACGGCCTGGCAGCGGGCAGGTCCGCGGCGTCCGGCCCGCCGGGACCCGCCGCCTCGACGCCAGGCAGCGTGGAAGTCTTCATCGCCAGGCACAGCACCAGGATATGGATTGCGCGAATGCCCATGCAGGGAGTAACACGACAACGGCGGTTTTATTGATCCCAGGCAAAGCCCCTTGCACTTCCGATGGTTTCCCCGAAACGTCCGCTTCGTATAATCTGCGCATGGCCCATGCCCACACGACACGACTGGCCCCCTCGCCCACCGGGGCGCTGCACCTGGGAAACGTGCGGACCTTCGTGGTCAACTATCTGCTGGCCCGCCGGGAGGGCTGGCGGATCCTCATGCGCGTCGAGGACCTCGACGGGCCGAGGGTGAAGGCCGGCTCAGCCGACGCGATGCTCGAGCAACTTGCCTGGCTGGGCCTGGAGTGGGACGGCCCCGTGGTATATCAGTCGGACCGGGCGGATGCCTACCGGGCCGCGCTGGAGAAACTGGCCGGCGGCGGGTGGGCCTATCCGTGCGTGTGCAGCCGGCGAGACATCGAGCTGGCCGGCGGGGCCCCGCACGGCGACGACGGCGTGGGGATCTATCCCGGCACGTGCCGCGGACGGTTCGCCTCGGCAGAACAGGCCGCCGCCACGGGCCGGCCCGTCGCCTGGCGGCTGGCGGCGCCAAGCGAGGAGATCGCCTTCACCGACCGCTTCGCGGGCGCCAGCCGCTTCAACCTCGCCCGCACCTGCGGCGACTTCGTGATCTTCAAAAGCGACGGTCTGGCGGCCTACCAGCTCGCGGTGGTGGTCGACGACGCCGCAGCCGGCGTCGATCGCGTCGTCCGCGGCGACGATCTGCTGGAGTCAGCCGCCCGCCAGATCCACCTTCGCCGCCTGCTCGAGATGGACGACGAAATCGAGTACGTGCACCTGCCGCTGGTGGTCGGGCCGGACGGCCGCCGCCTGGCCAAGCGCCATGGCGACACGCGGCTGTCGCACTATCGCGACCGCGGCGCGACGCGGGAGAAGGTGCTGGGGCTGATGGGCTACTGGTGCGGCCTGTTCGACCGCCGCCGCGAGGCCGACATGTCCGACCTGCTCGGACGATTCGACCTGGCCCGCGTCAGCCGGGAACAGATCGTCTTCAGCAGCGATGATGACGTCTATCTGGGCGGGTGCTGATCCCGCTGGCAGCCATGCCAGGCCGGCGGGCAGTCATTTGCCGAACAGCTCGCGGAAGCGCCGGGCAGCCTTGGGGAACTCGGTCGTCTCCGCAGCGTCGATCCCGGGCGAGAGCTGGTGGTGTCCGTCGGGCGCCTGCACGTCGAAGTAGCAGTGGAAGTAGACGTTGTTGGCCCGGTCGGCGATGAACGCGTGTATCTGCTCGATGAAGTAGACGTTGTCCAGCCCGCCGTGCTGCTCGGCCATGTCCACGCGGTTGTTCAGGCCCCACTCGGGAATACTGAAGGGCTTGCCGTGCTTGGCGGCAAAGTCCCGCCAGAACGCCAGCCCGTACGAGCCGTTGAGGTGGACGTCCTTCCAGACCTTTCGCCGGCGGGCCTCGATCTCTTCCGGCTTGGCGCCGGCCGGCCAGGGATATGTGTTCTGGCTCCACGCCTCGTCGTACAGGTCCAGACCGACGATGTCCACGTACGGGTCGCCCGGCCAGGCGCGATCGGCGGGGAACTGCTGGTAGCCCTGGGCGGGGTTCCAGCAGAACTGGACCCGTTGCGTACCCTCGACCGAGCGGATCGTCTTGACGATCTGTCGCCAGTAGGCGGCGTAGGCCTCGGGGGCCTCCTTGGCCCGCCAGGCGTACCAGCCGCCGTTGAACTCCCAGCCCAGGCGGAGGATGCTGTCTCCCAGGTCGTGGCGGACGAGGTTGCGGGCCAGCTCGCGGAAGTGCTCGTTGTACTCGCCGCGCGCCCCGGCCTGGAGGGAGACCTTCTTCCCGGCCCCCTTGCCCGCCTTGGGTCCGCTGAGGTCCCACGGGCCGGGCAGAAGCGGCACCGACAGGATCAGCCGCCGTCCCGCGACGGCCCGCTTCCATTTCGACCACTCGCCCAGTTGCCAGTCGCCGCCCTCGATGTGGCCGTCCCATCGCTCGATGGGGGTGAAGTCCTCCGCCCAGACGGCTGGACGGGCGAGCCACTTGGCGTAGGCGGCGTTGGCCGGCGCGCCGCCCCTGGGGTTGGCTGCCGCCCAGCGGTAGACGGCCAGGTACGGCGCCCCGCCGAGCGGATACGACGACAAGGCCGGGCCAGCCGGCGCGGACGTCTGCCCCCACGTCGACGACGCGAGGAGCAACGAAAGAAGACCAGCCAGGGTTCGCGAGTTCACGTATGCCTCCAAACGGTTCGCCGCATGGTACTCTACCCGGCAGAAAAGTCAAAGGGGACTGCCCACGGTTCGACTTTCGGATAGAATGGCGGTCGAACTCTGACAAGGAACCCGCCATGCCCACCGATCCTGCCGTCGTGGACAAGCTCGAGCAACTGGCGGCCGCCATTGCCGGCTACGCCGACCCCCGCCGCGCCTCGGATGAATGGAAGCAGGTGTACAAGCTCTTGCAGAAGACCGACCTGCCCAGCGCCCAGATCGCCGGCGCGGTGGGCATGCGCGATCCGGCCCGGCTGGCGGGGGCGATCGAAGCGATCCGCACTCCAGTCGAGGCGCCCCCTCCCGTCGAACCCCCCAACGCCGACGTCTGCCGCAAGGCCTTCCAGGCCTTCCGCAAGCGACTGGAGCTGACCACGCTGGACGAGGAATCGACGCTCGGGCACGGGCCGCTGAGCAAGGGGGCCGGGCACGCGGTGGCGGCGATCGTGCCGCCCAACGAATGGCCCGAGCCCGTCTGGCAGGAGCTGGTCCGCCAGGGCAAGCTGCGGCACATCGGGCGCGGGTTCTACGCGCTGGCCAAGTGATTATCTGGACCTGCGGGGCAGGCGCCGCTTGCGCAACGGGCGCGGGGGCTTGTCGCCCAGCGGCATGGCGGTCGGCGCGGGGCCGAGATGGCGGGCGATCGCGTCGATGAAGTCGAAGCCATACTTGTTGAGCTTCTGCTTGCCCACGCCGCTGACCTCGCGCATCTGCGCCAGCGTGACGGGCTTCTGACGGGCCAACTCGCGGAGCGTCTGGTCGGAGAAGATCACGTACGGCGGGACGCCGGCCTTGCGGGCCAGCTTCTTGCGCAAGGCCCGCAACTCCTCGAACAGCCCCTCTTCGCTGACATACGTGAGCGGCGCCGCCCCGCTCGCGGGCGCGGGGAGCTTGCGCTTGGCCCCGTCCGGCGCGGCAACGGGAGCCACGCGCGGTCGCGAGCGGAAGACCCGCAGGCCGCGACGTCCGAACAGCACGTCGCGCCCGGCGTCGGTCAGCTTCAGGGGCGCGTCCGGCGCGTCGGGCCGCACCAGGCAGCGGTGGACCAGCAGGTCGTCGATCGCCCTCTGCCAGTCGGCGTCGGCAGCGTCCTTGCCCGCGCTGAACGTCTTGATCTTGTCGTGGCCCAGGCGCACCACCGCCTCGCTGGCCCGCCCGGTGACGATGTCCACCACATGGGCGGCGGCGGACTGCTCCTGGGTCCGGGCGACGGCGGACATGACGATCTGGGCCTCGCGAGTCACATCGACGGTGCGGACGTCGCCCATGCATACGTCGCACCCGCCGCAGCGCGGGGCGATGTAGCTCTCGCCGAAGTACCGCAGGATCTGCTGGCGCCGGCACGTGCTGCGCGAGCCGAAGTTCGCCATCTCCTGGAGCTTCCGCTCCTGGTTGGCCCGCTGGTGCGGGTCTTCGACCTGGTGGATGAAGTACTTCAGCCGGACCGCGTCGCCGTAAGTGTAGAACAGCATGCAGTGGGCCGGCTCGCCGTCGCGCCCGGCCCGCCCGGTCTCCTGGTAGTAGCCCTCGATGTTCTTGGGCAGGTCGCCGTGCACAACGTAACGGATGTTCGACTTGTCGATCCCCATTCCGAAGGCGATGGTCGCGACGACCACGTTGACCTTGTCGCGATTGAACATCTCCTGGTTGCGCCGGCGGGTGTCGTTGTCCAGCCCCGCGTGGTAAGGCAGGGCCTTGATCTTCTTGCTCCGCAGGAATTCCGCCGTGCTCTCCACGTCCTTGCGGGTCATGCGGTAGACGATGCCCGACTCGCCCACGCGGTCGCGAACGAACTCCAGGATCTGCATCTTCACGTCGTCCTTGGGCGTGACCTCATAGAACAGGTTCGGCCGGTCGAACGACGCGCGGATGGTAAGCGGGTTCCGCAGGCCGAGCTTGGCGACGATGTCCTGCTGGACGCGGTGGGTGGCGGTGGCGGTGAAGGCAGCGACGGGCACGTCGGGGAACTCCGGCACGAGGCGGTCCAGCAGGAGGTAGTCCTTGCGGAAGTCGTGGCCCCACTCGCTGATGCAGTGGGCCTCGTCGACGGCGATCATGCACAGGCGGACGGCCTTGAGACGAGGCAGGAACCACTCCATGGCCAGGCGCTCGGGGGCGAGGTACAGCAGGTCCAGTTCGCCGCGCGAGAGCAGGGCGGCCACCCGCGACTTCTCGTCGGCGGGCAGGGCGGAGTTGAGGAACTCCGCCCGCAGGCCGTTGGCCTTGGCCGCGTCGACCTGGTCCTTCATCAGCGAGATCAGCGGGCTGACCACCAGGCACGTGCCCTCCAGCAGGTGGGCGGGGAGTTGGTAGCACAAGCTCTTGCCCCCGCCGGTGGGCATGACCGCAAAGACGTCCCGCCCGGCCAGGATCGCCTGCACGATTTCGCGCTGGTTGGGGCGGAACTGGCGGAAACCGAACACCTCGTCCAGGGCGGCCAGAACGTGCCGGGGCGGCACGGTCTGCCGATTCGAATGGCCAGTTGGACTCGTCTCTGGGGGCATGAATCGTCCGGGTCAGTCAGCCGGCTGGGTGGCGGGCTGCTTCTCGACCGCCTGTTTGATCTCGCCGAAGGGCACGTCCTGGGGCAGCTTGCCGCTCTTGGCAGCCAGGGCGGCGGCGGCGCCGGCGGCCTGTCCGCACGCGACGGAATTGCCCGTCACCCGGTAGCTCGAGTGGGCCAGGAAATCGCCGCTGATGCACCGCCCGGCCAGCAGCAGGCCCTTGACGTCGGCGGCGATCAGCGAGCGGTACGGGATGTCGTAGGCCCTGGCCCGCAGGCCCTCGCGGGCGATGCCTTTTTCCTTTGAGGGATCGGTGGAGTGGACGTCGACCCCGAAGAAGACGCGGCAGACGGCGTCGTCGTGGCGGGCGCCGGTGCGGAGGTCCTCTTTCGAGACCTGGTAGAGCCCGCGAATCCGCCGCCCCTCGCGGACGCCGATGTGCTCCGCCGTCGCGACGATCTGCACGTCGGCCCAGGCGGGGCTGTTCTTGCGGAGGGCGTAGACCAGGCGATGGACCTCGGCCCGCCCGCGGAGCGTGGCGGCGGTCAGATCGTCCGCGCTCATGGGCGAGACGCCGTACTCGTGGTTGGCCATCAGGCAGTACAGCCCGCTGCCCAGGTAGAACATGGTGGGTTGCGAGTAGGAGGGCGTCACCCCGCATCGCGTCATCTCAGCCAGCAAGCGGGCCTTGGAGCTTTGGCCCTTCTCGCTGCTGAGCCCGCGGGTGAAAGCGGAGACCGCCTTCGGGTCCAGGCCCACCAGCATGGCGATCATGCTCATGGGCTGGGCCTGGCCGGTGCCTTCCCGCCCGTAGTCGAACGAACAGCCGGCCCGGGCGGACAGGTCGCCGTCGCCGGTGGCGTCGACGAACGTCTTGCCCGCGAAGGCCTCGCGCCCGGACTTAGACTCCGTGATCGCGTGGGTGATCCGCCCCGCGGCGTCGCGGACGGCGCCGACCACCATCGTGTGCAGGCGGACGGTCACGCCGGCCTCCTGGCACATCTGCTCGAGCAGGAGCTTCATGGTCTCGGGGCGGTAGGCCTCGCTGCCGGAGGCCCCCTCGGCCGACAGGCCCACGGCCGCGTCCTGGCGGCGCAGGCGCTCGACGATCTCGCGCATGATCCCGCCCTTGTTGCGGGCGTCGAGGATCCAGCTCAGCAGCCCGGCCGTCCAGATCCCGCCCAGGCAGCCGTTGGCCTCGATGAGGCGCGTGCGAGCTCCCGCCCGTGCGGCGGCGATGGCGGCAGCCGCCCCCGCCGGCCCGCCCCCGCAGACGACCACGTCGCAGTCGTCGATCACCTTGACGTCGCGCGGGGCCTCGCGGAGCGTCCCGGGCGGGGCTGCATCGTCTGCCGACGCGGACCCGCCCGCCAAGCCCAAGGCCGCCGCGGCGCCAGAAGCGAAGAACGTTCGGCGATGTAATTGCCGGTTATCCATAGTCAAGCTCCCGCCCCGGCCCGCATTGTACGGGGAGGACGCCTCGCGGTAAAGCCGACGGGCCCGCCCGTTGGACACGGACAGGCCCGTCGCAGTTCAGCGTTGCGGGCCCGGCAGCGGCCCGCGGTCTGGTTGTCGGTGCGGCTTACATGGCGGCCAGGCGCTCGATGAGGTCGACGCTGCGGCAGCTATAGCCCCACTCGTTGTCGTACCACATGGTCACCTTGACCATGTCGCCGTCGAGGACGATGGTGTTGGTGGAGTCGAAGATCGAGCTGGCCGGGTTGCCGATGATGTCGCTGGAGACGATCGGGTCGGTCACGAACTCGATGATGCCCTTCATGGGGCCTTCGGCGGCGGCGCGGACGGTCTCGTTGATCTCCTCGACGCTGGTCTTGCGGGCGGCGTTGAAGGTCAGGTCGGTGATCGAGCCGGTCGGAACCGGGACGCGGAGGGCGTAGCCGTGCAGCTTGCCCTTGAGGGCGGGGAAGACTTCGCCCAGGGCCTTGGCGGCGCCGGTGGTCGAGGGCACGGTGTTGATGGCGGCGGCGCGCCCGCGGCGCTTGTCCTTGTAGGGCATGTCCAGGATGGCCTGGTCGTTGGTGTAGGCGTGGACGGTGGTCATCAGGCCCTTGACGATGCCGACGGACTCGTGCAGCACCTTGCAGGCGGGGGCCAGGCTGTTGGTCGTGCAGGAGGCGTTGGAGACGCACTTGTGGCTGGCCTGGAGCAGGTCGTCGTTGACGCCGAGCACGATGGTGGCGTCGGGCTTGTCCTTGGCCGGCGCCGACAGCAGGACCTTCCTGGCCCCGGCGGCGAGGTGGCTGTCATAGCCGCCCTTGCCCTCGGTGGCGCGGGAGGTGAACTTGCCGGTGGACTCGAGGACCACGTCGACGCCCTTGGCGCCCCACGGCAGCTTGGTGGGGTCCTTTTCGCCCAGGATGGGGATTTCCTTGCCGTTGACGACGATCGCGCCCTGCTTGGCCACGACCTTGCCCGGGAAGCGACCCTGCGTGGAGTCGTACCGCAGCATGTACGCCAACATGTCCGCGTCGAACAGGTCGTTGATCGCGACCACGTCGAACTTGTCGAAGTTCTCCGCCAGCTTGCGGAAGGTCAGCCGCCCGATGCGCCCGAACCCGTTGATGCCAACTTTGATTGCCATAGTAAAGCTCCTGTTCCTTTGGAGGTTCCTTGGACCTTCTTCCCCTGCCCGCCGGCTCCGCATCCGCTCCCCGACCGGCCCAGGCAGGGCCTGCCTTCAGGCAGGCAGGACCGAAAACGTTACACTCGCCATGCCCGGCTGTCAATGCTTTTCTGGCCGGTTTCCCCGCCGCCCGTTTCGGCGGTGCAGGCCCCGCGGCCGCCCCGCCCGGGCGGGGTGGAACATCCGGTCAAGTTCGGCGTCCCGTCGGCCGATGGAAACAGTGATTCCGGGAGCGCAACATGAGCGAACAGACAAGCGGACAAGACCAACGCATCGAATGCCCCCCCACGAAGGACGTGTGGATACGCAAGTTCATCTGGGCGGGCCTGCTGGTGGCCCTGTCGCTCTGGTGCGTGCTGGACCGCGGCAAGTACCCCCACCCCGACCAGCCGCTCAGCTTCCCGACTTTCGACAAGTACGTGGGCTACTGGCTGAACCACTACGGGCCCTTCCTCTTTGTGCCGCTGGCGGGCTGGTTCGTCTACCGGGGGCGAAAGCTCCAGCATCACGTCCTGATCGCCGACGCCCAGGGCATCGGCTACGTGGATGAACCCCGCCTGGCGTGGTCCGACGTCAAGAAACTCGACACCTCCGTCTTCGACGAGAAGCAGATCCTCTACCTGGCCCACGGCGAGGCCAAGCGCTTCAAGCTCGACGCCCTGGCCCTCCAGCGGTTCAAGGAACTGGTGGCGTTCGTCGAGACCCACGTGCCTGCTTCGGCGCGCGACCAGGAGCAGTAGCTGCACGGTTCTCCCTTCTCCGGCTAGACCTGCGCCATCTGCTCATGTGCTATGTGGCTGCATATTTGCCGCGGCCATCCCTGCGTCCTTTACGGCTTCCCCTTGGCCGCCTGCGGGGCGAGCCCCGTGAACGGGTCGTAGCGCATTTCCTGCCGAACCGTCCGCACGACCTTCTGGCCCGCCAGGTGCTCCACCGTTACCACCGTGAGGCCCTTTTCGGCGTCGTCGTCCACGCACGCCCGCACGAGCGTCTTGTCGCCCTGGCGGACCAGGACGCCACGGTCAGCCCCGGCGGAGTCGGCAATCAGCAGGTACGGAAGGGCGCCGGGACGGGCCATTTGCAGGCCGCCGTCCTCGGTGATCGTCAGTTCCACCGCCAGGCGCTCCTTCAGGTCGTACAGGCCGCAGGGCTTGCCCGGGCCGTATTCGCCGGCCCGCTTGCGCTTGCGCTCGATGACGGCGCCGCGGTCCGGGAACTTGCCGCCCTCGTCGCCGAGGATGCCGAAGGAGTTCCGCACGATCCGCCCAGCCGCGTCCAGGTAGAAATGGGGCACCTCTCCGCCTACATAGCCCGGCACCCAGAGCATGACGTGTACGTGCGGCGGATAGTCGTGGTGCCCCCGGGCGCAGGCGACCTCGAAGCCCATCAGCGTGATGCTGCCCTCGAAGTCCTTCTCGTCCTTGGGCCCGGTCCGCCCCATCAGCTTCAGGGCTTCCCTCGCCGCGACCAGGTAGTTCGGCACGGCCCGCGCTTCGACGCGCGGCACGGGCTTGCCGTGGAACGGTCCGTCCTGGCGGATGAGCCAGTTATGGTAGAGATGGATGGGCAGGCCCCCCTCGCTGTCGTGGAGGACCTGGTTGAGCAGCATGGCGTTGCGGGTGTCGCGGACGAGCGTGAAACGCACCTGGTCGCCCTGGCGAGTGAACGGCACGTCGCTCTTGCCGACGATCACCCGCACGGGCTGGACGCCGGCGGCCGACACCGTCACCTCCGGCAGCGCCGCGTCGGCTGACGCGGGAACGAGCGTGAAGAAGATCTCCCGCCCGTTCTGTCCGCTCCACGTCCGCCCCTCGCGAAGCGTCCACTGCTCCGCGGCCGTCAACACGCGGACCGCCGGCGGGGCCGTGGTCATGCCGGCGGACTCCTTCACGATCTTGAAGGTGACCGGGGCCTGGCCCGAAGGGCCCGCGCGGGCCGCTATAGCCAAGCAAGAGACGATCCCACAGATGGTGAGTCGAATCATGGAGCGCTCCAGAGAGCCCGGACAGAATGTCCACTAAGAAAGCGAGACGGCTATTTCGTGGGTGGGGTGTTGGCAGCGGAACGATTGCGCGTGCGCCGATACTCCTCGCCGATGCGATGAGCCCGCTCGGCCAGCTTGGTCACGTCGTGCCCGACTTCCTTGTCCATGGCTTCGCGCACCGCTCTCACTTCATCCACGATCGGGTCCTTTGGTCGCCGGGTTTTGCTAGCTGGCGTCATCCTCAATCTCCATCACGTCGTCCGGTCGCAAGATTCTAGGAGGCAACCACCCAAACTCCAGGCAAACAGCGGTCAGATGCTGGACCTTGTTGGGATTGGCGAGATGCTTCACATTCCATGCAGGACATATTTGCAGTTCTCTACCGTTGCCACAGCAACGTGAAGAGCATCACCACTGATGGGCTTGGGCATTACCTTTCTGTCGGCAAACACCTTTGCCAAGGCTACCATGGGCTCCGTGATAGCCAACACGGGTATGTCTTCTATAAAGGCCAAGGCGGTGTCCCTATGAGGATAACGAGCATCTGACAGTTCGGCTACCACCATGTCGGAGACGAACAGATTGTGCCTTGCTCGCTCGAACGTCCACCACCACAGGCTATCATTCTTGCGATACTGGCTCCGCATGTCGTCCCTTGTCGAGACACAGGCGCTGACGAAGCTCGTTTCCAGGTAGACACGTGCCACTGCTCCAGTATACCACGATTCTCAGCGGAGGAGATAGCTCAGCATCACGTCGCCGTCCAGGAGGCGGATCTCCGGCGGGGGGAGTTTGCCCTGGGCGGCCAGGGCAGCCACGTCGAAGCGGGGCAGGTCCATGTGGATGACGGCATCGATTTGCCCGTGCAGGTCCGCCTGGGCCGGGCAGAAGACGATCAGTTCGTCGGCCAGGCCGGCCGAGATGAACTGTCGCAGGACGGTCGGCCCGCCCTCGACCAGCAGGTGCGTCCACTGGCGCCGCCCCAGTTCGTCCAGCAGGGCCTGGATGCTGACGCCCATGCGGTTGCACTCGGACGGGACGCAACTGGGGCCCGCGGGCAGGGCCAGCATCTCTACCCCCGCCTGGTGGAGTTGGGCGCAGCGGTCGAAGTGGGCGATCTGACCGGCAGGGGTGGTGACAATCAGGGTCGGCGTCTGCGGCGCGGTGCGGATGACTTGGCTGTCGAGCGGGCAGCGGATCTGTCCGTCGAGGATCACCCGGACGGGCTGGCGCGGGTTGGGTCCGCGGTTGGTCAGAAGCGGGTCGTCCTTCAGCACGGTGGCGGCCCCGACGAGGATGCCGTCCACCAGCCCGCGAAGTTCGTGCACGACCGCCCGCGACCGCTCGTTGCTGATCCAGCGTCCCTGTTCGACCGGCAGGGCCAGGAAGCCGTCCACCGTCTGGGCCCACTTGCAGATCACCCAGGGGCGGCCCGTCCGCCGCAGCTTGCAGTACGGCGCCAGCAGGCGAAGGGCCCGCCGCGCGCCCACGCCGACGGTCACCTCGATCCCCGCCCGGCGCAGGCGGCCGAAGCCCTGGCCCGCCACGCGGGCGTCGGGGTCTTCCATGCCCGCCACCACGCGGGCGATCCCGGCCTGGATGATCGCATCGGTGCAGGGGGGTGTTTTGCCGTGATGGCAGCAGGGTTCGAGCGTGACGTACAGGGTGGCCCCGCGAACGTCGGCGCCGCTCCGCTCGGCCGCCCGCAGCGCCTCCACCTCCGCGTGGGGCCCGCCGAAACGTCCGTGCCAGCCTCGGGCGACTTCCCGCCCGTCGCGGGCGATCACGGCGCCCACCATCGGGTTGGGTTCGACCAGTCCCCGACCGGCGGCGGCGCACTCCAGCGCCACCGACATCAGCCGAACGTCGTCTTCACTGTATGGGCGGCTCATGCTTGGTGTCTTCGGAGATCACGTCGCCGACCGCGCCGAGCGGTTGCGGCTGTACCGCCGCGGGTCGATGCGCAGGGCGCTGACCTTGTAGCGAAGGATGCGCGGCGTGCTCTTGAGGTCGGCGGCCGCCGCGGTCACGTTTCCGTTGTGGCGTTTGAGGGCATCGGTGATGATGTCCCGCTCGAAGAGGTTGACGCGATCCTTGAGCGAGCCCTCGCCGATGGTGTCGCTGGCGTCGGAGGTTTGCAGCGTGGGGGGCAGGTGATGTCCGTGGATCACGCCGTCGGTGCTCAGCAGGACGGCCCGCTCGATGCAGTTCTCCAACTCGCGAACGTTGCCGGGCCAGTGGTAGGCCACCATCATGTTGATGGCGGGCGTGGTGATGCGCCGGACGTCCTTCTTCATCTGGCGGGCGTACTTCTCGATGAAGTAGTCGGCCAGCAGAAGGATGTCGTCCTTGCGGTCGCGCAGCGGGGGCAGGAAGATCGGGAAGACGTTGATGCGATAGTAGAGGTCCTGGCGGAACTGCCCGGACTCGACGCCCTTCTCCAGGTCGCGGTTGGTGGCCGCCAGGATGCGGACGTTGGCCTTGAGGCTGCGGTTGGAGCCCACCCGCTCGAACTCCCGCTCCTGCAGGACGCGGAGGAGCTTGATCTGGGTGGCCGGGGAGAAGTCGCCGATCTCATCGAGGAAGAGCGTGCCCCCCTCGGCCTCTTCGATGCGGCCTCGCCGGCTCTGGATGGCCCCGGTGAAGGCGCCCTTCTCGTGCCCGAACAGCTCGCTCTCGAGCAGGTTCTCGTTGAGGGCGGCGCAGTTGACCTTGACGAAGGGCCCCTTCTGGCGGGGGCTGGAGTAGTGCACCGCGTGAGCGACCAGTTCCTTGCCCGTTCCCGATTCGCCGCGGATGAGCACCGTGGTGTCGCTGGCAGCGACCTGGTGGATGGCGCGGTAGACCCGGCGCATCAATCCGCTGTTGCCGATGATGTTCTCCGGGCGGAAGCGGTTTTCCAGCTCGCTGCGCAGGCGGAGGTTCTCCTCTTCGAGGGCCTGGCGCTCCGACGCCGACTGGCGCCGGGCCTTCACGTCGTGGGCGATCATGCTGGCGATGATGGACAGCAGGCGGATGTCCTCATCCAGCGAGGCTGACTCGTCGAACACCCGGTCGACGGAGAAGG
>Ga0116149_1002917_pt1 | contig 18198 bp, 14 predicted proteins | sample AD_UKC057_MetaG_FD_89787 | JGI IMG/M metagenome (GOLD analysis project Ga0116149, IMG submission 89787) | Active sludge microbial communities of municipal wastewater-treating anaerobic digesters from USA - AD_UKC057_MetaG | ecosystem: Engineered > Bioreactor > Anaerobic > Digestate | place: USA... | reverse complement strand
CCGGCTGTAAACATTGCTACGTCTACCGCTCGGATGCACGGCACGGGCGGGATGCGTCAGTGTGTGTTAAGACAAATGATTTTAATGTTCCTGTTAAAAAGAAAAAGGACGGCTCGTTTAAGGCCGCGTCCGGTGAACTCGTGTGGACCTGTTTTACTTCCGATTTTTTACTGGACAAAGCGGATGAGTGGAGGGAAGAATGCTGGGACATGATACGGCAGCGGCGTGATTTATTTTTCATGTTCATAACAAAACGCATTGACCGCTTTGAGCAGTGTAAGCCCTCCGATTGGGGCAACGGCTGGGATAATGTGGAAATCTGTTGTACGGTTGAAAATCAGGACAGGGCCGATTACCGGCTTCCCATTTACCTCAACGCTCCCATTAAATATAAGACGATTGTCTGCGAACCTCTTTTAGAAAAAATAGATGTTTCAAAGTATTTAGTTCCGGGAAACATAGCACAGCTTGTTGCAGGCGGCGAGTCGGGCTTAGAAGCGAGGGAGTGCGATTACGAGTGGATTTTATCGCTGCGTGATCAGTGCGGGGAGGCAGGCATAAACTTTACATTCCGGCAGACCGGGGCGCACTTTAGAAAAGACGGAATATTGTACAACATTCCAAGAAGGCTCCATCATGTTCAGGCACGAAAGGCGGGGTTGGGGCTGTCTTTTACACAGGCTGCCGGTCTTGCATATTGGCGCCGTAAAATACTTCCCTCTGTATTACGGGAGCAAAATGAAAAAGATCAAATGCTGCTCTTTTAAAGGTAGGTTTGTGCCTGTAGAGGAATCTTGCTAACTCAAATTAATTCTGTCATACTAATGCAATGCATGTAGTTATAATTCACCCTCCCCTTGTTCAGCTCAATTCACCCTATCCTTCTGGAGCATATCTTGCTTCCTTTTTCCGTACTTTTTCGAAACACCCTGAGGGAAGCAGTATTGAATCTGTTGTCTGGAAAGATTTTTCTATAGAACTTTTTCACCGTATCTTCTCTCCTGAGGGCCTGGAACTCATATTTTCATCGACTGAGCAGAAGGCGCTTTCGCTCGCACAAAAAGCTGATAACGACGGCGATGAAGAAACTGCTTTTAATCTATACCGCTATATTTCCTCCTCTTCCGCATGGATTTTGTGGATAAACACAATAAAGTCTGTTCTCGGTTCCACTTCCTTTTCTTCGCGCGAATTAGCTCACGAGTTTATGTTTTCCCCTTTTGCGCCCCGCGGAAAACGAATGGACGATTATCTTTCTGGATTGGAAGGGGAAGCCGGAGCCGACGATGCATTTTTTTTATGCTCTCTAGCCCTTGCCGATCTTGCAGACTACATCACAGCAGTGTTTGATCCCCATTTTTCTTTGGTGCGGTACGCCGAAAGTTTAGCTGCAAGTGAAAAAGACTTTTCAGTTCTCACCGAAAAATTAAACGGACCTGTGATGACTCAATTTTTTATGCCGCTGGTTAAAGACTTTTGCACAGAGCTCCGCACCCGCTTAAACAGCTCTTTCTTATCTGATACGGGCTCTCCGTCAATACTCTTTTGCATCTCTGTGCCCTTTCCCGGAACTTTTACAGGCGCTCTCTCCTGCGCAAAGGTTTTAAAAAAAGAATTCGGCTCTCTTGCACTCATTGCCTTCGGCGGCGGCTATGTAAATACCGAACTTCGTGAGGTCACAGAACCTGCGCTTTTTACTTATTGCGATTTTCTAAGTTACGACCGCGGTTACGGCTCCTATTACGATTTTTTTAGAAAGGGCTGTGTGCTCGACGATCAAAATTTGTATAAAATACGTTATTGTGTTAAGGGGAATACTGACAACACTATTACTATTGCGCAGGATGTTTTGGAACATGGAAAAATCATTTCTCAGGATGATGAGCGCTGTGAAACATCTTCGGAGTATGCTGATATTCGCAACTTTGAAAATGAGATGACGCTCAGCATATTTCCCGACTATGAAGGCATCGACTTTTCCCGTTACCCGCGTCTGGCCGACGATAAAAATCCCATGCACCGCATCTGGTCCGACGGCAGCTGGCTCAAAGCGTACTTAGCACACGGCTGCTACTGGCACCGCTGTGCCTTTTGCGATGTAACGCTCGACTATGTAAAAGCATATAAAAAGATTTCTGCTTCAACTCTGCACAAACATCTTCTGTCACAGGCTCAGAAAACAGGCGTTTACGGCGTGCACTTTGTCGATGAAGCCTCCCCACCTGTTTCCTTAAAAGAATTTGCCCTCGAAAATCTCTCAGTTCCCACAGGAAAACAGCGCTTGAGCTTTTGGGGTAATATCCGTTTTGAAAAATCTTTTACACCTGATCTTGCTCTTCTTCTTGCCCGCGGCGGACTCACTGCAGTCTCAGGCGGTATAGAAATAGCTGCAGAAGACGGTCTCGATGCAGTAAATAAGGGAACTGATATTGCCTCTCTTGTTAAAGTCTGCGCCGCTTTTAAAGAGGCCGGTATTCTTGTTCATGCCTATATGATTTATGGATTTTTCGGTGAAACACCTCAGATGCTTATAGATTCAATGGAAACTTTGCGTCAGATGTTCGCATCGGGGCTTTTAGATTCCGCCTTTTGGCATAAGTTTGTTCTCACGAGGCACTCCAAGGTATTCAGCGAGTGGAAGCAAGGAAAGCATTCAAGACTAAAGCCCATTGACTGTGGAAAACTTGTGGAAAACTCGTGGTTTGCACATAATGACCTGCGTTTTGAGGGAGAAAGTAAGAGTGAAAAATACGGGCTTATTCTGGATACAGCTTTGGATGCCTGGATGCACGGTGAAGCACTCGAGAAATCTGTTCAGTCGTGGTTCCCTTTTTCAATGCCTGCTCCGTCAGTAAGCAAGAAATTCATAGATAATCATCTAATTTCCTACGAAAATGAAAGGAATAAGGTCCGGGATGACTATAATACCTTTATTAAACCAAATTCGCAGTATTTATGGATTGCAGGTAGGCCATGTATTTCTGAAAGGAAAGTTCACGGGGTAACAAATATTTCCCTTCAATGGATTTTTCTAGGCGGGCTTGTATCAGTTGATGTGGATATAACTGATAAAGCTGAACGTGAGACACTTTCTGTCATTGTGGAAAACCTGTGGAAAATGCGTGCAGAAACGGCTGTCTTATCACCAAATACTGTGCAAAACCCTGATGAAAACCAGTGGAAAAAATCTTCTCTTATGCAAAAGCTGTACCCTGCATTCAGAACTTCCGGTATAATAAGGCTTTAGGTGTGCTAATAAATTTTATGACCCAGAAGTCGCCCTATCAGTTCAACTACCATTGCGGCAGTCTGATTGCGTACATCGAGAACCGGATTTACCTCTACAAATTCTGCAGATTTAACCATGCCAAGATTGGATATTTCTTCCATTAACAGGAGTGCCTCTCGATAATTTAACCCGCCTGGAAGGGGTATGCCTACGCCGGGTGCAAACATGGGATCTATAACATCCATGTCAAAACTGATATGTACAACATCAACCTGTGTTTTAAAAAAGACAAGAATTTTTTTTAGGATATTTGAAAACCCATGTCGGTCTATGTCGCTCATAGTAAATGCAGTAACTCCCGCTTCCTTCATGAGTTTTTTTTCACCTTCGTCAATGTCGCGCAGTCCAATATAACAGACGTTTTTAGGGTTTACCTTGCGGCCGTTATCGTAAAGATTAACAAGTTCCGGAATCCCATAACCGCACGAAGCTCCCATACACATTCCGTGTATATTTCCTGAAGGAGATGTTTCTGTTGTGTTAAAGTCGCCGTGAGCATCAACATAGAGTACTCCAAGTTCTTTTTCATCTTCTTTGCATGCGCTGGAAATGCCCGCAAGCGTTCCAAGTGAAATAGAATGGTCTCCTCCCAGGACGAGGGGAAAGGCACCAGATTTGTAAGCTGTTTCAACTTGAATAGCCAGCTGATTACAGGCAAGCACAATTGGCTTTAAGTATTTTGCTTCAGGATCTCCCTGTTCCTCGTATTCCTGCGGATGAAGTTCGATCGGTGAAAAATGTTTTTTCGTTTCATGACCAAGAGCTGTAAGTTTGTCTTTAAGTCCGGCAAGGCGGATAGCAGAGGGTCCCATGTCGGAACCATGTCTGTTTCCGCCGAAATCGAGAGGCATTTCGAGTATGTGAATATTCATAGAACCCATAATACGACGATTTTTTATCCGCTGCAAGCGTAAACCCTATTTTCTACCTGTCAATCTCTCAAACTTTTAATGCTTGCTTGATATTCTCAGCTTTGTTTTGTATTGTATAAATTCTATGAATGCTGATACGGCATTAAATCACAAGGAGGAAAAAGTGAAAAAAGTTGTAACATTCGGAGAAATAATGCTCAGGTTGAAGTCTCCAGGGCATGAAAGATTTTTTCAAAGTCCCGTTCTCGAAGCGACGTTCGGCGGAGGAGAAGCAAATGTTGCAGTTTCTCTTTCTCTATTCGGGGATAAAGGTGTCTTTGTTAGTTCTCTGCCGGATAATCCGGTTGGTGACGGAGCTGTTCAATCATTACGCAAGTACGGTGTTGACACTTCGCTTATTATACGCAGGAGCGGCCGGCTTGGAATATACTTTTTGGAAACAGGTTCAATGCAGCGTCCGTCAAATGTTGTGTATGACAGAGATGCGAGCTGTATTTCCATGGTGAAACCTGGAGATATTGAGTGGGGGAAGATTTTCTCAGGTAAGGCAGACGGTACAAATGAAAAGGCTTCATGGTTTCATATTACAGGTATTACGCCTGCTCTTTCTCAAAGCGCTGCTGATTCTGCTCTTGAAGCGGTAAAGGAAGCAAAAAAAGAAGGAGTTACGGTATCTGTCGATTTAAATTACCGTAAAAAACTCTGGCAGTACGGTAAAAAAGCTCCGGAAGTCATGAGGGAACTTGCAAAATTTGCAGATGTCATTATTGCAAACGAAGAAGATATTCAAAAATGCCTTGGCATTGAAGCTCATGTTGATGTAACATCGGGTAAACTTGATACTGACGCCTACAAAAATCTTACTGCACAGGTAAAAAAGGAATTCCCCAATATTTCTGTCGTTGCTGTAACATTGCGTGAATCACTGTCCGCAGACAAAAACGGCTGGTCTGCAGCCTTATCCGGAAAATCCGGCTTTTATCTTTCAAAACACTATGACCTGGACGACATTGAAGACCGCGTCGGCGGCGGTGACTCTTTCAGTGCCGGATTAATTTACGGATTATTACATTATGCAGGCGATGAAGACTATGCCGTCAATTTTGCTGCAGCTGCTTCTGCCTTAAAGCATTCAATAAGCGGCGATTTTAACCTGACCGTGAAGAGCGAAGTGGAAGCTCTGTGTAAAGGCGACGGATCGGGGCGTGTTCAAAGATAAAAAAAGTGCTTGTTATTTTTTTCATGTTAGCATATACTGTCAAATATATTAGTTATTGATTGGAGGTAGTATGAAAAAGTGTATGTTTGTACTATTAGTACTTACGGCTATGGTACTCTCAGGTTGTAAGACAACAAACCTGACAACAAACAAGGTGGGGTGGTCCGATTATACCACGGTAACAATTAAGGATTTTGATGTTGTTGGAGTAATTACTTTGGAATCCGAAGTAATTAAAACTGTAACGCCTTTCGGTTTTTCCTCAACACTTGAGGGGTCAGAAATTACCTATGCGATGCTTATGGAAAAAGCTGTTGAAAAAAAGGGCGACGACATCATGAATGTTAGAATTGACAAGCATGATGACTCAAAAACAACCTTATTTGACAGAATAATCGGCTATACAAAAACAACAAAGTATACTGCCACAGCTCTTGTTATTCGTTATAAAGATGTAAAGGCGGAAGCACCAAGCTCTGATTTTAAGCATAAACTGAGTGATGCTTCAGAAAATACATTCTCTATTCCTAAAGTAACAGACATATTGAATTTTAAACTCAACTAATTTCAGCCTATAGTTTTATGCTCTGCTAAATAAAAGGGACTGCTCATAGAGGCAGTCCTTTTTATTCAGCAATTAACTTTTTTCAGCAGCATATTTGACGTATTCGATGTAAGAAATCCTCAAAATCTTTAAAGTCATGGCCTAAAAGCCCCTGTAATGATCTTAACGGGGTATCGTTATACATACTATCCACCATTTCTTTAGTTATTGCTTCCCGGGCGCTTTCGGATGTACCCTGCATTGCATTATATCTTTCGCGCACCGGTTCAAGAAGCTGAGGAATACCTTCGTAGCGGAGAATATCTGAAACATTGGTGTTTGGTGTAATCGTAATCGGAAGTTTTACACTTGTTTTAAAAGTTATTTCTTTACACAGAACAATGTCCTGTGATGATTTACCCACGAGAATTTCATATGTACCGCTTGCTGCATGCCAGTCTCCAAGAGCCTCGGAATAATAAGCAAAGGATCTTTTGTTTAGCGTCATTGTTACCGTTTTTTCTTCTCCGCTTTGCAGGTAGATTTTCTCAAAATTTTTCAATTCTTTTTCGGGGCGCTGTATTGTACCTGTTTTGTCGCGGACATAGACTTGAATTACTTCTTTTCCGTTCATAGTACCAGTATTCTTCACCTTTAATGAAATGGTTAATGTATCAGTATCTGTTAAAATGGTTTTATCCAGCTTTAAGTCAGAGTACGAAAATGTTGTGTAGCTTAGGCCGTGACCAAAGGGAAAAAGAACCGGTATTTTTCGTGCATCGTAATAACGGTAGCCGACAAAGATATCCTCGCTGTACACTGTTTTTTTACCGTCGCCAGGAAAGGAGAGATACGAAGGTGTATCTTCCAGTCTGAGCGGGAAGGTTTCTGCAAGTTTGCCGCTGGGATTAACCTTGCCGTAAAGAATACCGCACACAGCCTGACCAACGCCCTGTCCTCCCAGATATGCTTCAACAATACCTTTGACATCATCAGCCCAGTCCATTTCTACCGGGGATCCATTATGAAGTACTACAACAATATTTTTATTCACCTTTGCCAGATCTTGTATCAGTGTATTTTGTGATTCAGGCAGTTTCAGATGATTCCTGTCATATCCTTCACATTCATAGGTGTCGGGCAGACCTGCAAAGACAACGACAACATCAGATTTTTGTGCAAGGGCGAGAGCTTCCTGTGTCATTTCGGGGCTGCCCTCGCCGGTAACAGCATCAAAGCCCTTCGCATAACCGAAAACGACCGGTTTTCCCTTAATACTCTGCTCAAGGGCGAAATCGGCTGCAGCAGATAAAAAGCTTACTGTTTTAAATGCGTTTATATGCGAACTGCCGCCTCCCTGAAAACGGGGTTTTTCTGCAAATCCGCCTATAAAAGCAGCCTTTGCATGAGGCGAAAGGGGGAGAATACTCTCGTTTTTCAAAAGGACGATGGATTCTTCTTCGATTTTCACCGCAAGTTTATGATGGGCTTCTTTGTTGAACGAACCTTTTTGTCTTTTGTCGTGAAACTTAAAAATTATTCTTAAAAGACGTACTACGGAAGTGTCGAGAATCTTTTCATCAAGTGTTCCCTCTTTTACTGCGTTTACAATCTGTGCATCAGTTAGTCCTCCGCTCGACGGCATTTCCAGATCAAGGCCTGCTTCAAGCCCCTTAATTCTGTCATTTACTGCTCCCCAGTCAGACATTACAAAGCCCTTGAATCCCCATTCATTTCTTAAAATTTCACTGAGGAGCCTTTTATTTTCAGATGAAAAAACACCGTTTATTTTGTTATAAGAGCACATAACGGTATCCGGCTGTGACTGTTTTACGGCAGTTTCAAAGGCGGGAAAATAAATTTCCCGCAAGGCTCTTTCGCTTACTTCGGATGATACAGTGAGTCGTCTAAATTCCTGGTTGTTTGCCGCAAAATGTTTTATTGACGTTCCTATATTTTTAGACTGAACACCCTTAATAAAGGCTGAAGCAAGCTCCCCGGCTGTGTAAGGGTCTTCCGAAACATATTCAAAATTACGTCCGCAAAGCGGCGAGCGTTTAATATTTACAGCCGGTCCCAAAACAACAGCCACATCCTCAGCCTGACACTCGTCTCCTATTGTTTTTCCCATCTCTTCAAGCAAATCTCTGTCAAAAGAGCATGAATATGCACAGGCTGTTGGGAAACAGACAGCAGGAATACTGTCATTAGAACTATTTCCCGAATCATCCTGTTTCCGTAGTCCGTGAGGTCCGTCAGAAACCATGATAGACGGTATGTTAAGCCGTTCAACAGGTTTTGTTCTCCAGGCATCAAGCCCTGAACAAAGTCCTGCTTTTTCTTCCAGTGTCATTTGTTTAATTAAGTCTTTAATATTCCGTTTCATCTGTGCCTCCATGCAGTGCATGCTTACAAGAATATACCACGGTACTTTTACAATATATATCAATATCTTGCAAAGGATAGCAAAATGTTGCATACTTTCTTTATGAAGCTGCGGCCGTCAACTCAAAGGGAACTGGAAGAAGTACCAGTACTAACCGAAGAAATATTAATTAAACGCAGGGAATCATTTGATTTTCACACCCCGTATGAGCACGAGATATATCTTCTTGATATTGTACGATCCGGCGATATTAAGCGTCTCGATGAAAGTTCCGCCCGACGTGCTTCGGGGTCTCCGGGGGTTCTTTCTAAAGATCCTCTTAGAAACAGAAAGAATCTGCTTATTGCAAGTGTGGCAACAGTTACCAGAGCTGCAATGGACGGGGGCGTTCCGGAAGAGGTGGCCTATGCTATGAGCGACAGCTTCATTAGAAAATCTGAAGATGCGCTTGATGTTCAAACGGTCGACGCTCTCAATACAAGGGCTATCCGTGATTTTACGCTTGCTGTTGCTTCTTATAAGAAGAAAAAAATTGCTTCCTCCCGGGCAAGGCAGTGTATTGATTACATACAAAAATATTTGTATCAAAACATTCAGCTGTCTCTTCTGGCAGAAGAGTTACATATCAGCTGCAGTACGGTTAGCCGTATTTTTTCTAATGAAATAGGAGTCCCGTTTGTGGAATATGTGCAGCGGGAAAGAATAGAGGCTGCAAAGAAAATGCTTAAATTTACATCGTTATCTATGCTCGAAATAAGCAGTATGCTGTGTTTTGCGACGCAGAGTTATTTTATTAAGATATTCAAAAAACACACCGCTCAGACTCCCGCACAATTTATACAGGGAAAAGACTAAATATCTATAAACCGTCTTAATTATCTGCCGATACTTACTGTATGAAACATTCAGAACGACCTGTTATTATTTCCGGCGCCGTATTACTTCTGGCAGCTGCGTTTTTTACTATATCTATTATGTCCCATTTTGTCCATTTTGGAACTGATAACGGAGGCATCTTCCTTTTATCAATAGGTTCAATCCTTTTTTCTGTATACGGATATTCCTGTTTTCTAGTACCTGTTTTTCTCTTTGTATCTGCCATGGTGCTTTTTATGCCTAATTGGGATTTAAAGAAAGCAGTTTTATTAGGAGTTTCAATCCTCCCGTTTTTCACCGTCGTTGTAATGGAACGTGTCTGCAGAATTTTACTTCCGGACTCAACCCTGCCGGTTTTTATGGTCAAGCTGATAGCAGTATTGTGTATTGGCATTATTCTCATTGTTATTGAGTATTTGTCGGCAAGCGTTATTTATGAATCGGTATGCGAGATGAAAACGGTACATAAAAAACAGAATAAAATGAAATCGGTTAAAGAAGAAGCTTTAAAATCATCTAAAGATACGCTTTCTGTTCCGGTAAGACAACAAGCAGATGAAAATACCTTTGTCCATGCGGAAGACGGAGTTCTTCACGTTGAACAGGAGGACGAAAGCCTTGTAATTGCAGAAATCGAAGAAAAGGGAATAAGTCAGTATGCATCTCTAAATGCTGCTGCTCCCAAAAAAGAAAAAGAAATCTCAGATTTTATGTGCGATAATAATTATTTGGGCGATCTTGAAGTAGTAAGCGGCCTTGAAGAAGTGAGCGAACCAGAGGCCTTATCAATTGAAACCTGTTTGTATCTAAACAAAGCAGCAGATGACAATATTGCAGTAGAACTCGAAGATCTTGAAGAGGTAACAATAGAAAGTTTTCAGGATAAGGCGGAAATACAAGAATCAATTCAGCGCGGAAAAATATATGAAGATAATAAAAACATCTTAGAATCTGAGTTATTCAGGGAGAATCCCCAATTCGGTGAACCGGAGCAGGGACCGTCTTATGAAGATGCAAATAATGCATCGGCTCTAAGTGATCAAGAGGCAGGTAATGAAGCTATTGGTGACGGGGATGTAAGCAATTTTACAGCATCAGCTCCAATCTTTTCGCTCAGTCATGAAGAAGCTCCCCCTGCCGCTGTCCCGGAAATACGTGAAGAGCCGGTTATACCGTTTGAGTTTTCGTCACCAGATTTAAGTATTTTAGATATTGCAGCAATGCAGAATAATCAGATGACCAGTACAGCAGAAGAAGATTTCTTGTCAGATCCCTTTGAAGAATTAGAAGATGAAGTGAAAGACGATTTCGATGTAGAAGAGGATGTTCTTGCAGAGGAAGAAGAGGACTATGAATCAATTCTCTTTGATGATGCAGAGATTGAAGAACCGGTAAAAGAACATTCCTGTCCGCCGGCAGTACCAGGAAGTCCGGTTAAATACCAAAAAAAAAACCGGATATACTCAGTTCCGACAGAGAATCTATTAACAACCTATCCTGATGGCGAGTATTGGATAATCGATAAAGACACACAGGATGCTGCAGCCCTCTTAAAAGAGACGCTCAGTGAGTTTAGAATTCAGGCGGAAGTTACCGGTATTCGAAAAGGCCCTGTAATTACCATGTTCGAAATTCTGCCGGCGCCCGGAGTAAAACTTAGTAAGATTGTTGCTCTTCAGGACAATATTGCTCTCCGGCTTGCCGCTTCCAGCGTTCGTATTGTAGCGCCAATTCCCGGGAAGAGCGCTGTCGGTATTGAAGTGCCGAACAGAGAAAGGGCTATTGTAAGTTTTAAAGAATTAATTGAAGCCGATAATCCTGCGTATAAAAAAATGAATATTCCTGTAATTCTCGGTAAGGACATAACCGGGGAAGGGCAGTTTCTGGATTTAACAAAGACGCCCCACCTTCTCATTGCAGGATCTACCGGTTCCGGAAAATCTGTCTGTGTAAACACGATGATACTTTCGATTCTTTACAAGCGTTCTCCCCAGGAAGTAAAGATGATTCTCATAGATCCCAAAGTTGTCGAGCTTAAGCTTTATAACGATATTCCTCACCTCTTAACACCGGTTATAACAGAACCCAAAAAGGCTTTTCAGGCTCTGCAGTATTGTCTGTGCGAGATGGAACGGCGCTATGCGCTGCTTGACGGTATGGGGGTAAGAGAAATAAGCAGTTACAATAGAAGAATTATCGAACGCAATATTGCAACAGAAAAACTGCCGTACATCGTTGTAGTAATTGACGAGTTTGCAGACCTTATGGCTACAACCGGCAAAGAACTTGAGTCAACGGTTGCCCGTCTTGCGGCAATGAGCCGTGCCGTCGGAATCCATCTGGTTCTTGCAACACAGCGCCCTTCAATCGATGTTATTACAGGTCTCATTAAGGCAAATATTCCGACGCGAATTGCGTTTATGGTTGCTTCAAAAATGGACAGCCGCATAATTATTGATCAGGTTGGGGCCGAGAAGCTGCTCGGCAAGGGCGATATGCTCTATGCCTCTGCAACCGATCCCTTCCCGATCCGTATTCAGGGCACCTTTGTTTCGGACAGTGAAGTAGAAAATGTTGTCGAGTATGTTAAAACTCTCGGCGAGCCTGAATATATTGATGAAGAAATTTTTGTAGAGGATGAGGATGATTTAAGCATTGAGCCGGGACTTTTTGGGGACGGCGACGATCCCTTATACGATAAGGCCTTGGAAATTGTTATTCAGGCAGGAAAGGCATCTGCGTCCTACATTCAGCGCAGACTAAAAATCGGCTACAACCGGGCAGCCCGTCTTGTGGAAGATATGGAAGCCCGCGGTATTGTCGGTCCTGCAAACGGATCAAAACCCCGCGAGATTGTCCATATTCCCTGATTCTTGTTTATGTTAAGAGCTTCGCTCAGGTTTAGCCTATTGCCGGCATTCGTACAGGATGATTGCAGCAGCCTGCGCTACGTTTAAGCTTTCAATGAGACCGGCAGCGGAATCGGCGTTTTGTGCAAACGGAATAGTTACCAAATAATCGCACAAATCTTTAACCTGCATAGAAATGCCGTGTTCTTCATTGCCCAGGACAATGAGAGCCGGCTTTTTTTTCCCGTTTTTAATACACAGATCTTTAATTTCACTGACAGTTTTTTTTGCAGAAACATCAGTTCCAATTCTTACCATCTTGCTTTCAAGGTCTTTTAATAACCGCGGAATAGACGAAACCGAGTAGACGTTAACATATTCCATGCCGCCTTGAGCTACACGGTATGAACTGGTTGTAATTGAAGACTGCGCTTCATCCAGAGGAATGATTATATGTTTAATACCAAAAAAAGCAGCACTGCGTATTATAGCTCCAAGATTGTTGGCATTTCCTACCCGGTCAAGAAGCAGGGCTGATTCATTTTTACTTACCCATTCAGTTACATCAGCCGGTGTAAGAGGCGGAACCTCTTTTTCATCGATCATGGCTACAACACCCTGATGGTGAATGCTGCCGCATAGTTTTTCCAGATCTTTTTGAGACGGAACCATATTGTACGGAACCTTTTTTGCAGCAAGCTGTTTGCACAGACCGCCGAAAGACAGAGCCCTGTCTTGAGTATAGTAAAATCTGCGGATAGATTCCGGATGTTCTTTTTCCAGAGCCTTAACAGCGGCAAAACCGCAGACAGCAAGTTCGTTATTCAGTTTATTCTTCATGGCGCCGATTATAGCCTAAACAGAGACTAAAGAAAAGTACACAAAAAAAGCAGGCTTAAAGCCTGCTTCAAGATACCAAAATATCAGTATTATTCCGATTTTCCTGCAAATCCGTATAAAAGAACCGCAGAAAGACCGAAAAGCATGGACACCAGCAGATTAAGTTCAGGGCGTATTACCCAAAGCCAGCCGCCCAGAAAAACGCCTCCCGTAACAACAACATCCCGGAAAAAATAGAATGCACCAAAATAAAGCGCTTTTTGGTTTTCCGGGGCAAGAGACATAATCTGTATTTTACGAGTCGGCTCGCCAATTTCTTTTAATCCCCGTACAATAAAGGCCAGTAAAAGGATTCCGAATCCCCGTCCAAAAAAAAGCAGCACAGGAAAGATAGTGTAAAGAATAAAGGTTGTTTGAATAAATCCCTTTCGCTTAAATTTATCTCCCAGGAACGCAATGGGAATATAGACAAGAATGGCAAAGGCCATCTCAATACCGGTCAGAAGACCGAACTGAGTTGCGCTAATGTGAGCTCCGGATGCATGCTCCATAGCCCAGATAGCAACATAGGCGTAGGGAATTTGAGAGCAGATTTTAGCAAGAATATCGGCAGCGAGAATAATCTGCATATCGCGCGGAAAGTGCCAGGGGAGGATTCGCGGAAACCCCTGCTGCTTTACCTCGGGAGATATTGTGTTTTTTAAAGCCAGCTGCTGAATAATAATTGCCAGCAAGCCCAGGAATACAGCAATAATAAACGCGAGACGGATACCCTGTGTTATACCGAAGCTGTCAATTAACACTCCTCCCAGAACAGGTCCCAGCGCCATTGGAACTCTTTTAATGAGGGAATGAATAGAAACACCCATTACCTGCCTGTTTTTAGGAAGCTCCTGCTGAATCAAATCCATACAGGCGGGCATCGATAAACTGGACCATGACAAAAAAAATACAGAACCGACAATGACAGAAATCCAGCCGGGAAAAATAATGACAATAAGGTAGCCTAGTATTGCAAAAATGTTAAAGTAAAGCAGGGCTTTTTTATAACCGAACTTGGTAGAAAACCATCCGCCGGGGATGGAGTAAATAGCAGATAAAAAATTATCGAGGGCATTCAGAATGGAAGGGGCAAAAAGAGTCGCACCGGCGGCAACAAGGTAGACCGGTAAAAACCGCTCCCCTATGCGTTCACCAAGCCCCACCATAATAACAGTAACTAAGAGACTTGCAAGTCCCGCGCTTCCGGCCGTTGTAACGGCTGCTGCTGTCGTTTTTTTCATTGAGAATCCTTTATCAGTTTAATTGTAGGTCACATTATACAATATTACATAAAAAAGCGCCATTTCTCAGTGATATTGACACAGACTATAAAAAACCATTACACTAAAAAACATGAACAGACTACAGCATCACGCACATCATCATTCTCATTGTGCAGCTCCTTTCGGGCAGTGATTGTTAATTCTGTTATAAACATGCAGAAAAATCAGCCGCTTAACCCGTAAGGTAGGCGGCTTTTTTTGTCGATACTAAAAAAAAGTAGAAACCGGAGGAAAACCCGATTATGGAAAAATTAAAGATTCTTTTACCAAAAGGCAGAATTTACGACAATGTTGTAGAATTATTCTCAGGCGCAGGCATATCTATCAAACTGCCCGAGCGTGCATACCGCCCGACGGTGAATCAGGATGATCTTGAAGCAAAGGTTATGAAGCCTCAAAACATAGGAAAGCTTCTTGAGCTGGGCGCCCACGATGTCGGTTTTACCGGCCGCGACTGGATCGATGAAACAGGTGCAGATGTAGAAGAGATTATGGATCTCGGGTTCGACACCGTTCGTATAGTAGCGGCTGTTCCTGCAGCGCTTGATGAAAAAGCATTACGGGCAAAAACTGTCATCGTAGCAACTGAATATGAGAAAATTGCTAAATGCTGGCTCGATGAAAAAAAATACGATTCATTAGTTGTACGCACTTACGGTGCAACAGAGGTGTTTCCTCCCGACGATGCAGATATGATTATTGACAATACTGCTACAGGGCGGACTCTTCTGGAAAATGGACTCCGTATTGTAGACACAATTATGACAAGTTCTACCCGCATGTTTGCATCAAAAGAAGCAATGAAGAATCCGGCAAAAAAGCAGAAGATTTTGGAACTCAAAATGCTGTTTGAAGCTGTTCTCGATGCACGGGAACGCGTCATGCTCGAGATGAACGTAACCAGAGCACGCTTTGAAGAACTGGTAAAAGGACTTCCTTCTATGAGAAGCCCTACCGTTTCTCCCCTCTACGGCGACGACGGCTATGCAATAAAGATTGCTGTTAAAAAAAGCGACGTTCCAAATCTGCTTCCAAAACTTAAGAGTCTTGGTGCGACAGATATAGTAGAATATCAGCTTCGTAAAGTCTTAGCCTAGATTTTGCATCCATGCAAAATCTAGGCATGGGCGTTAACCTGAAGTTTTCCTTCCTTGGAAAACTTCAGGTATGAGAGTTTTCTGCGAAAACTCTCGTGGATTAAGCTTAGTCCCGCCGGCGTCCTGCCGGCAAGAGGGAAACTCCCGGGGACTAAGGCTAATTTGAGCGCCATCCTTGGCGCATTCGAGTGCATCGGGCTTTTTCTGGTGTCCGTGGGAAAAATTAGGCATGGGAGTTTCCTTTCAGGAAACTCCCGGTGGCGAAAGCGGAATTCAGGCGACATCGTGTCGCTTTTGGGGGCATCGGGCTTTTTCTGGTGTCCGTGGGAAAAATTGAAAGATTGACTGATAATCAATGCTTGCTGTTTTAGAACTTGGAGTGTATACTTCCAAGTGTACACAGGAGGTTCTTATGGAAATAACCACTAAAGAATTGAGAATTCAGCCTGGAAAGATTATTGATCAAGTGGTAAATGGTCAAGAAGTAACGGTGACATATAGGGGCGAAGCCCTTGTAAAAATAGTTTCCTTAAAAGAACAAGATTCAGCACAAGAAGGGGAATCTGTGTTTGGTTTATGGAAAGATCATGATCAGCCTGAAAGTGTAGAAGATTATGTTCGTAACATGAGAAAAGGACGCCAGTTTTGATTATCGATACTGATGTTCTAATTTGGTTTTTACGCGGTCATGAGAAGGCAAAAATTGTTGTTGAAGATTCTCTTCCTTTTTCAATTTCCGTTGTCACATATATGGAAATTATTCAAGGAATGAGAAATAAGCAGGAGTTCAGGCTTTTTCAAAAGCAGCTGCTGCGGTGGAAAACCCGGATAATCCAAATTGACCAGGAAATATCAGCAAGGGCGATGTTTTATGTACAGGAATATGCACTAAGTCATTCCATGTTTCTTTCTGATGCTTTAATAGCAGCAACCGCAATACAAAATAGCAGCATTTTGTTAACTGCTAATGATAAGCATTATAAATTTATACCAAATATTGAATTAAGAAAATATAATCCGGATTAGGGTAAAAGGAGTCAGAGATGAGAATAGCAGAAGTTGTAAGAAAAACAGGTGAAACAAATATCAGTTTGACTCTTAATCTGGACGGAACAGGGCAGTGTAAGGTTGACTGTCCCATAGGTTTTTTTAATCACATGCTTACTTCTTTTTGCAAACACGGGCTGTTTGATCTAAGCGGAAAAATTGAAGGTGACTTGGATGTAGATCAGCATCACCTCATAGAAGATACCGGTATTGTTCTTGGTCAGGCTTTTGCCAAAGCGTTAGGCGATTGTGCAGGAATATTTAGAAGCGGTTCGTGTCTCTACCCCATGGATGAGGCCTTGTGCAGAGCTGCCGTGGACTTTGGAGGCAGACCCTTTCTGGTATGCAATGCAGAGCTTACACTCATTCCTCTTGTTTCGATCGGCCAGGACGGCAAGGAAGCAAGTTTTCAAACAGACTGTTTTGAAGATTTTTGGCAGGGTTTTGTAAGTACAGCCAAATGCAATCTCCATCTCGATACTCTACGCGGAAGAAGCGATCACCACAAGATGGAAGGTCTATTCAAGGCTGCATCCCGCTCCCTGCGGCAGGCTGTAGAAATTGATGAACGCCGTAAGGGTGCAATTCCCTCAACTAAGGGCGTTATTTAGTTTTGTCAAAGTCCGTTCTGTATTGAACGGGCTTTTTTTTGGCGGAAAAATGAAGTATGTTCTGTGCAACCTTTTTCAAAATTACAGCGTCTAATAAGCATGATACAAAGAGTAAAGACCCTTGCTGTATGGGGTGATTCAATTTTAAAAGGTATAGTACAGGGATACGGCGGTAAAAGATTCGGCATTTGCGATGAAAACTGTTTAAAAATTGCCGGTGAAGAACTTGGTATTAGTGTTATAAATCACTGCTATTTCGGCGGTACGATTACTAAAGGTAAAAGTATTATGACGCGCGATATTGAAAGCGGCATCGAGTGCGATTCTGCAATTATTGAGTTCGGCGGAAACGACTGCAACTATAACTGGAAAGAGGTTTGTGCTCAGCGGGATGTTCATCACGAGCCCTATACACCCCTTAAAGAATTTATTGCACATATGCAGGACATGATTAATCTTGCCAGAAACAATAATATTAGACCAATATTGATGACGCTTCCTCCATTGGAGCCGGACCGATATTTTAAAACAATTTCACACAGCCTTGATGACGCGTACATTTTGGAATGGCTTGGTGATGCTCACTATTTATACCGCTGGCAGGAAATGTACTCCTTAGAAGCTGCAAAGCTGGCGCTTAAAAATAACTGCTTCATGATCGACATGAGAAAGGCTTTTCTTGCAGAGCATAATTATCAGCGTCTTATTTGCGAAGACGGTATTCATCCGAATGAAGAGGGGCACCGTTTTATGGCTGATGTCCTCATAGAAGTGACAAAAGAAGCGCGGCGGGACCATGTAAAAATTGCATAGGGTGTATGCATAATAAAAAAAGACTGATGTCCCTTTTCGGTGCATCAGTCTTTTTTTCATTAAAACAACCCGAACGGACTTCTTCCGTCCGGATTATACCTTCCGGTTAAACATCTTCAACTTCATCTTTGGAAGGTGATTTTTTTGGCGGCAGTGCCTTTGGAGCTGCTGTCTTCTTTGCTGTACCGGTAGTCTGAATATGAGCGACTGCTGTTCTTTGTTTATGCTGTTTTGTTTCTTCCTGTTCTTCTGAGTCTTCAAGATCCTGAGCTGTTCTTCTTTCACCCAAAATGAGGGTTGAAAGATTTGTTACGACAGAGTTTAGAGATTCTACCTGGCTTTGCAGTTCTTCTGCAGAGCTTGCTGTTTCTTCAGAGGCAGCCGCATTCTGCTGGACAACATAGTCGAGCTGTAAAACAGCCTGATTAAT
>Ga0116149_1002915_pt1 | contig 18205 bp, 11 predicted proteins | sample AD_UKC057_MetaG_FD_89787 | JGI IMG/M metagenome (GOLD analysis project Ga0116149, IMG submission 89787) | Active sludge microbial communities of municipal wastewater-treating anaerobic digesters from USA - AD_UKC057_MetaG | ecosystem: Engineered > Bioreactor > Anaerobic > Digestate | place: USA... | reverse complement strand
TTTATAGGCTCAAACAAAATAATTTTATCTAAAATTGCAATAAATATTTTTAGTTGCGGATTTAAGGAAGTTTTTAAAGTCGGATTTATAATAAAATGTGTCAACTTTTCTTAGGACGCGACATCAGCTCTTTTTAACACTTCAACTACGTTCAGTGCATCGCTTTTAACCTTTTAACTTTTAACTCAAGTGTACGCTCTTTCGTCCTCAATTTCAGCGCCTTGCATTTTAACACTTTTGAAACACCTTGAAAATTCATTGTTTTAAAATTTGTTTTGAGACAGCCTCTGCTTTGTATAAAAATCTTATCAAACTTTAAGTTGTTTTTCTAATATACTAAAACTTCATCACAAAACAGCCAAGCTTTTTTCCCTTTTCCAATATGCCAATCTGGACAAGTTTTTTGTGTTATTATTTTAATTTTTACATATCTTGCTTCCATTTCTAAGTTTTCTGTTTCAACTTCTTGGATATTGGTGATATGTGCTTCTTTTTCAGAAGTTTCTATTATTTCCACAATATTTTTTGAAATATAATTTTTCCCATTTTCTGAAATTAAAAACTCAACTGATTTTGGTGAAAAAATCCAACTTTTAGGTGAATTTAAAAATGAAATTTTAATGCTTTTAAATTTTTGAATCTTGCCTAAATCTAAAATTATTTCCAAGTCTTCTAGTCCTTCAAAGCCTTGCCAATTCTCACACATATTATAAGAACCTGACAGTCCATCTATCAAAGCATTTTTACCCGAAGCTGAATATTTTTTACTAAATTCTTGCGACAATGTTATTTTTCCTTGCATTGCTAAGTTGTTTGCAACTACTCTTCCGTAAGTGTTTTGTTTTTCAAAAACTTTCATTTTTTCTACAGAACTAACATTATACTTTTCTATTCCACCTGCCAAAACATCTTTTGCTCCTATTTCGCGTAAGACCATACAATGCCCACCTGCTTTTGAAACAGCAGCAAAAACCGTATCTTTATTTGTTACAAAATAACTAGCAATTTCTACTTTATCTGGATTTTTTTCCCAATCAGTATCAAAATCATCGCAATAAATTTCGGCTAAATAAAATTTGTCGTTTTCTAAAAAATTTAAAGGAATTTTCACCAATCTTGTATCTTGGTTTGTAATTATTCCCGTAAACCAATTTTCATCTTTTTTTCGAGCTACAGCAACAAATTCCCCAAGTTTTGCATCTATAAGTTTAGATTTATCCCAAGAGCAAGGCACATCTTCAATAAATTTAAACTCTTTTTGATTTTCATAATTTTCAATCTTATCCGAAACCATCATCATAGGACTATAAAAAACCACATACATTGCCATTTGATAAGTTCGTGTACAGTAAAGTCTTTTATTTTCATTCGGATTATGATTTATTTTAAAAATTCCAGGTGTGTAATCCATTGGACCTGCAACAAGTCTTGTAAAAGGTAAAATTGTTGCATGACAAGGCGGAGTTGCGTTATAGCCAGCATTCCATTCATTGCCTCTTACAACTTCTTGAGTTAACAAATTGGGCCAAGTTCGCTCTATTCCTGTTGGTTTTATGCTTTCATGAACATTTAAACATATTTTATATTTTGCTGCCAACTCCACAACTTTTTGAAAATGATTTACCATAAATTGCCCATAAGGCGGATAATCTTTTGGGATAATCTCACCTGCATAACCCGTTTTTAAATAACGAATACCAAGTTTATTGCAAAGACTCAAAGCAGAATCTAATTGTTTTTCATAATCTGGAATATTTCCGCCTGTTTCGTGGTGAGAAATAAATTCTACATTATTTGATTTTGCATAATTTACAACTTCGTTAAGGTCAAAGTCTGACTCAGGAACACAAAAATTTTGTTTTGGAATAACATTTGGTTTTGCCCAGGTATCCCAGCCACAATTCCAGCCTTCAGCAAGTACACCACCAATTTTATATTTTTTAGCAAAATCAATATATCGTTTTGTGTTTTCTGTTGTAGCACCATGTTTTTCACCACCTTCCCATGTTTGTTCTCCTAAATGCAAAGCCCACCAAATACCGACAAATTTCAATGGCTTTATCCACGAAACATCTTCAATTTTGCAAGCCTCGTTTAAATTAAGTATTAAATTAGATTCAAAAAGTTCTGCAGGCGAATTGGCAATTATTACACAACGCCAAGGAGTAGAAAATGGAGTTTTAATTCTTGCACACACAGAATCTGGTTCTGGCCAAAGTCCAACAAAAAAATCAGGTGAATTTTGACCGGCATTTTGCAAAAACATTTCAGAGTAATTATATAAAGCCGCTTCGTGAATACAAAGTAATTTGCCATTTTCTTTTTCAATAGTAATTGGTGTTGCAGCTTCATTTATTTCTGAAAGGAGTGATTTTTTATGCAAAGCTTCATAAGCAAATGCATTTGATGGAATCCACCAAGCAGAATCGTTTTTTGCAAATCTAAACATGGTGTTTTCATTTAAAATTTCCAGATTTTCGCCATTACCAAGAATCGTGTAACGAAAGGCTATCCCATCATTATAAACTCGTAAACTAAAAATTAATTCTCGCTTTGGACTTACACTTTCTTTTAAAACAAAAACGCTTTCATTATAATGGTTTAAAATTTCTGAATTTTCTCCAACTACAGGATGCCAAATTTCTTTAAACTCCTTTGTTTCACTACTTATAATCTGAAAATTTTCTTTTATTTCTTCTGCATTTTTAAATTCAAAACCTAAAATAGATTTGTCTATCAACATTTCATTATCTGAAAAAACTTGGTAATAAAGAAATCCATTTTCAATTCCAAATGACATAGAAATTTTACCATCAGGCGATTTTGTTACATATTCAAAATTCTTTGTCTTAGTTGAGCAAGAAGATAAAACAACAGAAATAAGAAAATATAAAATTATATGTTTTGACAATTTTAGATTTTTAAAATAAAACTTACGCATTTTTATCGCATTTGACTTTAAAATTAAGATTTTTGTAATAGTTTTTACTGCACGACTTTTGCCACCTGGATAACGTAATGGGGATTTAATCATTTATCAATATTATTTTTCTTCAAAATCTCTTGCCAAGTTGTTAAATGGAAATCTTTTATTTCTGTAGAATTTTTTGCATCAGCAATTAGATTTTTGGTATAAGATTTTATAAACGCCTTATAATCATCAATAAAACGGAGATAGTATTTCAAACTTGGTATAATGCCATTTGCAATAACATCAATATCAGTATCTTGTTTTATTTTTAAAATAAAGTTATTAATATACAACTCTTCATTTTTTGATAAGAAGCTATCGGTAAAAGTTGTCAATACATAATAACGTTTTATTGTTGTATTTTTTGATTTTTTCACAACATCAAAAATCAAATTTCTATCAATAGCAATATTGTGTTTTATTTCAACCATTTCAAATGGTGTATTATTTTTGTTCCATATTTCCACATCTCCATAGCCATGTTTATCAGCGGAAGTATGAACATTCAGAGGTTTTAATATCTTACCATTGTATCTTTTTACGTTTTTAATTAATTCTTGATAAATAGTGTAAATAGCAATAACAGGTAATCGTGAGCTTAATTTTAGAGAAAAATGAGTTACAAGCATGTCTATTACCTTATTGATATTCAAAACATTAGAAAAACCCAATGCAGTAATAGTTTCATCGAATATAAGTGTCTCTTTTTCTGATAACAATGTAAGCTCCTTGAATATAGACAACAAACATTCTTCAGACTTCCCTTTATTTTCAACCAAATCAAGCAACTGTAAAAAAGCTGATTTCACCTCCTTATTCCTAATTTTCAGTCCTTCTCCTTCTTGTATTGTCCATTTTATTCTTTCCCTTGTTGCTAAAGTCAAAAAAGCGGATTCTTTATTTGCATATTTAGGGAAATGCAATTTAAAGAATGGGACAGTAACATTCGTATCTAAACTGCGAGCTGAATAACCACCATTAAAATCTGTTCGATGTAAACGTATATCCTGAGAAGGGTCTATTATTTTTTTCAAACAACTCGTAACAAGTGCAGAAACAAGAGATTTGTTGCTACCAATATGTTTTACGAGGGTTCGAACATTATCAGAAGTAGTCTGATTTATTTTGACATTTTTCTTAGTTGACTTTTTTAAAATATTTTCTAAAATTGTTGTTTCTTTCATAAAAATAATTGCATTTGTGGTTGCGATATTTCGTTTATTCTTTCTTTAGCATATTCAACATATTTATCGTAAATTTCAATTCCGATATAATTACGTTGCAATTTTTTAGCAACCACAGCTGTAGTACCCGATCCTAAAAATGGGTCAAGTACAATAGCTTTTTGAGGTGTAAGTAATTTTATTAATTCTTGCACAACAAATTCGGGATAAACCGCAGGGTGTTGATTGCCTTTAATAGTTTCTACGGTTGATTCGATAATGTCTTTTCGTATAGAATTACCATAAATCTTTATTATCGTAAAGCCTTTATTTTGTATCTGTGTGAGCCTACCACCAGCTTGCCCACCATAAGGCAATGCATGAATATCGCGTATTTTCATGCGAAAACTCTCTAATTTACCAGATTTTACTTCTAAAATAACTTCCGTAAGTTCTTTTTTTGCTTGTCGTTTTTCTTCGACACTTAGATTTGAATTTTCAATCAACTCAAAATATCTTTTGCCAACATCTTTTCTATTTCTTGTTTGATTACCATTCAAAAACATGTCTTTATACTCTAAAAATGCATTTTTATCAAAATAATAGTCATTGCTTTTTGCAAAAATAAAAAATGGTTCTTTGGAAGAAATTAATTTTCTTGTGTCTTGCTTAGGTGTTGGATTTACTTTTACCCAAGTAAGTTCATTCACAAGTCTTAAATCCTTATTTTTTTGAGCCTCAATAGCAAAACGATAAGGGACTAATAACAAATTTCCATTTATATATTTATCTCCAACATTAAAAACGATGCTCCCAGTTGGCTTAGTAACTCGTACACATTCTTCAAATATTAAAATTAAATTTCTAATATATTCTTCAACTGTTTTTTCGTTACCAATTCCAATATTACCATAGTCGCGTTGTTGAAAATAAGGAGGACTTGTAACAACTAAATCCACCATGTCGTTAGGCATTTCTTTCAATATGCTCAGAGAGTCCCCCTGAATTACTTTATCTATATATTTTTTTTCAAAATTCATATTGCAAATATAATCAATTTTATGTTATATTTTCAATAGACAGTTTTCATTTTAGTAGAGATATTATTTGTGCTTTATTCATTTAATGTGAGAGTTTTAGTAAATTTACATTCCTTAATTAAAAAAGTGTTAATTGTTGTGCTTTGGGTTGATAAATATTATAGTTTGAGATAAAAAGTTCCTTTCCATTTTGGTCAGAATTTTCGTTAACATTCCTCATTCCATAAGTTAAATTCCAAGTAGTTATGTTTGCAAACGAAAAAAGTTCTCGTATAAATTTACTATCATCATAAGTTATCAACCATTTGTGTGAACATTTTTGCATTACGTTAGCAAATCTTTCGTGATCAAAGCCTTTGTGAAGATTTCCGTTTTTTCCATAAAGAGCTGATTTTGTAGCAGAATAATATGGTGGATCAAGAAATACAAATACGTTTTTCCCTTTTGCGTTAACAACCTCTTCATAATCAAGGTTTGTAATTTTTGAATCTTTTATAACTTCGGCAAATTTGTTAAGTCTTTGAATACTACTTTCGGTAAAACGTCCTGCAAATGCGTGTTCACTAAAACCACCACTCAAACTTGTTCCTGAAAAAGTTATGCGATTATAAATAAAAAATGCTGCAGCTCTTTCAATGTCATTAAATGTTTCAATGTTTTTGTTTAGAAATTTATGTAATTCTTTACCCACAGGAAATTTTTCACGCCATTCATAAATTTTATCTATCAACGAATTGACATCTTTTTGTGCCATTTCCCAAAATTTATAAAGTTCAAAATAAATATCGTTTACCCAAAATTTTTTGTTTGGATATCTTTGTTTGGCATATATAAATACTGACCCACCACCCAAAAATGGCTCACGAAACTCATCAAAATCGGGAATGAGTTTTGCAATTGTTTTTACTGCACGGCTTTTGCCACCTGGATAACGTAATGGGGATTTAATCATTTCGAGTATATGAGTTTTACAATGAAATTATTTTTATTGGCTTCAAACATAATTTTATTTTACAAATTTCTATCTCACAAACACTAATTTTTTCTTATAAATATTTTCGTTTGTAAATAAAACTAAAATATAATTTGCATCTTTAAATTCAGAAATATCTAATTGTAGTGTATTGCCAAGATTTTCAAGTTTCAAGCATAGTCTTGAATTAACGTCGTATAATTCTAATTTATTTATTTTTTCATTTTCGCTATTTATAAAAATCTTATCAATACTTGGGTTTGGATAAATAGAAATTTCTTGGGCGAGCATAAGTTTGTCAGAGCTCACATCTTCAACTGTAATATAATTGTTTTTTATCATTTCATTATCTTCACAAACTCCATTGCCTGCAATCAAACTTATAGTATAAACGCCTGCATTTTCGTATTCGTGCCAAGGTTCAAAATTTGTAGAACTTGTTCCATCTCCAAAATCCCATAACCAAGAATCTGCATTTTGAGAATTATTCTCAAAAAACACAACAGCATTTGGAAGTTGAACTAAAGTATTTAAAGCTTCAAAATCTGCTATTGGAAGTGGAACAACACTAATTTCTATTTCGTCAGTTTTTGTATCTTCACCATATTCTCCATAAGCTGTAAGAGAGACTGAATAAATTCCAGCTTGTAATTCAAAACTTGGCGATTCTAAATTGCTTGTTAAAGTTTGCGGACCAGTAATTTCCCATAAATATGTGCTTGCATTTTGAGAAAGATTAATAAATTGAACTTGCCCTCCTTGACAAATTTCTGCAGAAGAAATTGTAAAATCTGCAATTACATTATCTTGAGCATCAATAAAAATAACTCCATCGCTTGATTTTTCAGCAGAATAAAGTCCAACAATATTTTTTGCTCTTACTGTAAAATAATATGTGTTCAAAGAATTTAAACTTAGTCCTGTATGAGTTACATTAGTTTGTAAACCGTTATCAGTCCAATCAACAACATCGTTTGAACCTATATTTGTACCTATGCAGTATTCATAATTTGTGATATATGAATTTTCCTCAACAGCCTCAGTCCAGTTTGCTTGTAATTGGGAGTTGTCGTATGTAACGTCAATATCTTCGGCTAAGCCGTCATTAACTTTTGAAATTTGTAATGGTGCAGAAAAATCGATATTTATATCTTTTCCAGAATTTGCTGAAAAATTTCCATTTATATCTGTTACCACCGACTTTATTCTACATGCAGAAGTGTTAACATCTTGATTTTCATATCTAATTTCTTTGTTTGCTCCAACACTAACTAAAGCCGATTCGCTACGTGATTTATAAACTTTAATATCATCATATTCAACAATGCAATTTCCTGTTCGCAACGAAACTGCTATCCCAGAACTCACTGGCGATGGGTCTGTCCACGAAGACACTAAAATATTATTTTGAAAAGCTTTTAGTTCTCCAGTTTGAGGATTGTACATAACTTTATAATCATACCAAGTATCTGCATTTACAATAACATTATCATTGGTATGAATAACAATTTCATTGTTGGTAGAACGATATAATTGACATTTATTTTGGTCAGCCCTAAAATAAACCATATAAGCATCGCCACGTTGAATTGCTCCAGGATCTGTACAAAAAACATACAAGCCAGCTCTTCTATTTGTTCCTTCTCCTGATATTTTCATTTGCCAATGGTATAAATAAATGTTTTCATTATTTTGCAAAACATTTGCATAAATATTGGTATTTGCCGATGTCTGGTCTGATTGCTGTAAATGTCCATTATTTACAGTCCAAATCCCTGATGAATTTATCCAATCTGAATGAATATTTGTATTAAAATTATCATTAAAGAAACCATAGTTTCCATTTGCTCGCCACTCATTTCCGTCAAAATCAAGCACTTGATAAAATTGCATATCAATTCCTGCATTATCCTCATCAACAAAATTTACAGTAAAATCTTCTTTATACCAATCTGCTGCAATTATTTCCGTAGTTGGCAAAACATCATCTTGAATACAAGACCAAACTCCAGTAAATCCGTTGTTCACAGTAGCTCCGTCAGTATGCACTTTTACGCATAAAGAATTTCCGGTAGAACTAATTAATCCAGGATTTCCTGTAGTATTACAAAATCTTCCAAAACTTGGCGAGCTTTCATCTGGTCCATCAAAAATTTCGATATAATCGTAATTACAAGTAGAACCACTACCTGCTTCAATATCAAATTCTGTAAACTGTAAATTTACTTTTGTTGCTCCTGTTGGTGCTATTGTAAAAACATAATCGCTTGAATTAAGATAAGTATTATTTGGTCCACCCAAATCGTAAAAAATGCCATTGCAAGGTACGCTTCCGCAAGTTGTAAATTTTTCGCGAATAAGATTCCAAAGTTCAGTATAGCCATCGTCATAACTTAATGCCCAAATTCCAATTCCGCCAATTCCCATCATATTTACTAAATCGTATTTTGCCCCCAAACTTTCCTCATCATCAACAAAACACTGTTTCCAACCAGAATTATAAAAAACATAATATGGACACTGGCTAACATTTTCATATTGACGATTTGTATAATAGCCATCGGCATTTGCTCTAATAGTTTTATAAGTCCTTGAAGAGCCTGTTGCAGTAGTTGCTGATGGAACATTTTGACTTTCAGTACTCCATTCTTTTCCGTAATATGGTAATCCTAAAATCAATTTTTCTTTGCTTGCTCCCTTTGACATATAATAATTTACTGATTTTGCAAGATTATAATTAAAAGTATGGAAAGTATATAAAGGCGATGTTGGACCAGCATAACTACTTCCACCATAATAATAATCATAACCCATAATTGTATAGTAATCAATATAATTATTTATGGCAGCAATATCAAAAACATTAGACCAATCTACTGCATACAAACAAAGGCTAACCTTAGAATTTGGAATTGCTGAATGCATTTGATTACATAGGTCAATTAAAAAGTTAGTAAAATTTGTTTTTTGAGCACCAGGCACTCCTTCAAAATCAATATTTACACCATGAGCACCACGAGACTGTACAAGATTTATCAAATTTGTAATTAAAGTTTGACGTGCAGTAGATGATTCTAAAAATGTTGCATGCTCAGAAAATAAAGTAACACATAAATTTACTCTTACACCATTTGCTAAAGCTTGAGTTACAGCATTTGAAGTTGCCCAACCATGAGTAGAGTTTGCATTTCCTGTTGAAGGATTTACTTCATAAGAAAAAAATGACATGTCAGTCAATAAATCCCATTGATAGTTCGTTTCCATACCATTTGCCCAATAAGGATGCCAACCAAAAACAATTTTAGTATGCTCACAAGATTTTGATGATTTCAAAATATCAATTTCAGCCGGCTGATTTATTGAATAATAAGACTCCGCATCAATATTTAGTGAGTTATAATATTCTAACTCAAGTTGGTGAATAGATTTGTGATTTTCTTGACCAAAAACATTAAGTGTAATAACACTTAAAAAAATAAAAAGCAATGATAAATTTTTCATAACAACATTAAAACTAATTCAAAATTTCGCTAAAAAAACTTAGTAAATATAAATAAAAAATACGTATTTTAGTAAAAGAAGTTTCGTTTTTGGAATTTTTTTAAAGTTTCCAACAGCTATTAATTTTCTATTACTACAAAAGGTAAAAACTCTTTTTGATTTTCGTAATCTGCTTTCAACATTTTTCTAAGGTTTTCATTATTCCTCATGAGCATAAACGTTGCCCCTTGAGCTCTTAATAAATTTTCATTATCGTCTATTCCAAGATTTACTAAATACAACTCTTTTACTACATTTATAAATTCTTCATAAATATTAAAATCTCCACCTTGTAGCATATTTTTCTGAATAGATGAAAATGAAAAAGCCTCTAAAAATGGTTCTCTTTTTGCTTCGGTTTTTTCAATTGCGTTTAAACCACCACAAATTTGAGCAGCATAATATCCCTCTTCATTTATTTTCCTTATGTAAAAATATTTTACAGCTATATTCAATATTTCGTCGAAAGAAACTGTGTCTTTTGGGACTGTCTTATCAATTGTTTTGCTTACTAAATCTACCATAATAGCATTAAAAAGACTGTCATTTCTTAGATCTTCGAAATAAGCCCTTTTAAAATCTATACTATCTGTTATTTCCAAAATATTTTTGTGATTTTTTACTGAAGCAAATTGTAATAAATAACTAATTAGAAAAGGATTATTATTTATCAAGTCTGAAAAACAACTTTTCTTCTGTGTTTCAACAACTTGTGTCGTCAAATAAGCTCTTCCCTCATATTCACCTCTTTCAACCGAAATAAAATCTTCATAGTTAGATTTAATATCGCATTGTTTTTGTCCATACCCTTGAGTTAGAACAAAAATTAAGATTATAGATGTTAAAATTATTTTTTTCATAACTCAGCCTTGTTTTTTTTGATTAATAAAATCTATTACTATATAATTCTTTGTGATTTTTCAATCTCAAAGATAATAATTAATTTTTATTTTAAGAAATTTGCAGTATTATTAGAAAAACAAGCCAGATATTATACATTAACTTATACTCTTGTAAACCTTTAAGCTATTCTTCATCTTCACTGTCATCTTCATGCATAGCTGATACTTCTTTACCATAACAGTCAATAAGACCATAATAACCCAAGACATCTTTGACTAAAGCATAGTTATGGACAGTTTTATTAAATTTTCCAATTTTTTTGTAATTGGGAGGAACTACTTCTTTGCCATCACTGTCAATAAATCCATAATTCCCAGTAATATCTTTTACCAATGCCCAATCTCTGTTGTATGCACCATATTTATACACTTTTTTATATCCATTTTGTGCAAAACAAAAAATTGCAACTACAGCAAATATTAATGTACAACAAGATTTTTTCATTTTATTTTAATTTCATCATTACAAAAATTGTTATTATCTATACCGCTTGTCGCATATTAATTATTGTTCAACTACCTCAACACGTCTGTTTTTAGCTCTACCCTCTTCAGTTGAATTGCTTGCAACAGGAGAAACAGACCCCACACCATATGGTTTGAGTTGATCTTTAGAGACAGCATAATCAGATATAAGTTTTTCCATTACTGCATTTGCTCGGTCTTTTGAAAGAGTTATATTCATATCAAAATCACCTACATTATCTGTATGTCCCACTATTATAACTTTTTGGGTTTTATTTGCATTCAAATATTCGGCGATAGTTTTCAAGGCATCAGCAGATTCTGGTTTTACTTCAGATTTTTCTGTATCAAAAAAGATGTCATAAACAGTAAAATATCCTTCAGTTTGAATTCCTTTCGAAATATTTTCAGCAGTAACCATTCCTGTTTCAACTGCTTCAACTTCAACAACATCTTGAGTAATTAAAGTGTAATTATCATCAACCACAGTATAAATAATTGCATAAATATCTTTTCCTGCCTTATTTCCCTGTGCGACTATAAACGAATGATTGCTTTTCCAAGACGGGAAATTCAATCCGATTCCAAATTTATCATTATGTAAGCCATCGTTCCCATATAATCCTGAACGGTAGTATTTGTCGCTCCATGAATGAGGTCTATCAGCTACACCAAGCTCTTCATTTGCTATAGAGATTAAAACCGTAAAACCTGCTTTTTTAAATGCTGCTTTGTAATTATGTAAAACAAATTCCGAGTTATTATCAACAGAGGTAGTGTATTGAATACGTGTAACCTTGCCTTCTAAAACATTAGGATTTCCCCAATCAATAGCTCCTTTTTCGTTAACAGGCAATTTATAAGAACCCCATTTCGTTTCTTTATAAAACTCAATTACGGCATTGTCAAAACGACTAATTAACGGATGGTCCTTACCATTTTCAATATCAGTTGTGCGTTGAGCAAATAAATTTGTTGAAAATGAAAAACTGATAAGAACAAGTGCAATTAAAATTTCAAATTTTGTTTTCATAATTTTTCGCTTTAATTTTTAAAATTTATTTATAAAGACAAATGTAAACATATTTTTTTATTTAAAAAAAAATATTTTTCTTCTACTTATTTTTAATAAAAGCGAAAGCAAGGCAAACAAAGCTGCCTTGCTTTCAATTTTTATGTATATGAATGTGTTAACTACTAAGCTTTTGCTAGTGCATTTTCTAGGTCTGCAATAATATCTTCGCAATTTTCTATACCTACTGAGAATCTAACTAAACCGTCAGTAATTCCTGCTGCTTCTCTTGATTCTTTAGATAAGCTAGAATGCGTCATAGAAGCTGGGTGTTGAATTAGAGTTTCTACTCCGCCTAAAGAAACTGCTAACATTGCTAAGTGTACATTATCCATAAGTTTTTCGCCTGCTGCATATCCACCTTTTAGTTCAAAACTAATCATTGCTCCAAATCCTGTCATTTGTTTTTTTGCTAATTCGTGTTGTGGGTGAGATTTTAGTCCTGGATATTTTACCCATGCTACTTTAGGATGATTTTCTAAATATTCAGCTATTTTTTGAGCTGATTTCATTGATTGTTCTACTCTCAAAGATAAAGTTTTTACTCCACGACTTGCCATATATGCTTGGTGAGGATCCATATTTCCTCCCATATAAGCCATTGTTGTTCTCAACTTTTCATCTATTTGCTTGTCTTTTGTAATTAACATTCCTCCAACAATATCAGCATGACCATTTATGAATTTTGTAATTGAATGTAGAGAAACATCAGCACCTAAGTCTAAAGGTTTTTGCAAATATGGTGATGAAAAAGTATTATCAACACAAACAACAATTCCGTGTTTATGAGCAAGTTCTGTAGCTGCTTTTATGTCAGTCAAAACCATTGTTGGATTTGTTGGAGTTTCGATATACAACAATTTAGTATTTGGTCGTATTGCTTTTTCGATATCTGATATTACTGAAGTATCGATAAAATCACATTTTACACCAAAGCGAGAAAAATCTCTTTCTAGAACTGCTCTCGAAGTGCCGTAAATTGCACTTGAGCTAATCATATGTGCATCTTTCTCTAAAAAAGTCATATACACTGCTGTAACCGCAGACATACCACTTGAGAAAGCTATAGCACGATAACCGTTTTCTAGTTGAGCTATTTTTTCTTCTAAAGCAGTAACTGTTGGGTTTCCCAACCGAGTGTAAACATAACCTGCTTCTTTGCCCGAAAAGCAATCTGCACCGTGTTTTGAACTTTTAAATCTAAATGTTGAAGTTTGATAAATTGGCATTACAGCTGAGCCAAAAGCATCTTCATAATCACCAGCGTGAATTAATTTGGTGTTAAAACCTTTGTTTTTAGTATCCATTTTGTAAAATTTTTATATTATTATTTTAAAACTATATTTTATTAAATCACAAAATTAACAATATTTTTTTAAAATCCTAATATCCATTTTGCTACTGAAAAATAAATTAATATTCCACAAATATCAGCAATAGATGTAATCAATGGTGCAGAAGCTGTTGCGGGGTCTAATTTAAATTTTGTAAAAATAAAAGGTAATATCAATCCCACTAAACTTCCTGTTATTACAATTAGCACCATTGTTATGATTAAGACTAAAATTATTTCTGGTGCTCTAAAACTTGCTACCAAAGCTACGGTTGCAGCCATAGTAAGACCTAAAAGCAGTGATACAAGAAGCTCTTTCCAAATTAATTTATACCAGTCTTTAACTTCTACATCGCCTACCGCTAAAGCTCTAATCATAAGTGTTGCCGATTGCGAACCTGCATTTCCAGCACTAGCTATCAAAAGTGGAAGAAAAAACACTAAAGAAACCATTGTTTGGATAACACTTTCGTAATGTGATATTGCTGCACCTGAAAAAACATTCATAAAAACTAATGCAACAAGCCAAATTATACGATTTTTGTAAAGATTAAATATTGTTTCTTTCAAAGGATTAGTAATTGCAGATTGTATAGAACCGAATTTGTGGAAGTCTTCGGTAGATTCTTCTTCTGCAACGTCCATAATGTCGTCGAAAGTAACAATTCCAAGCAATACTCCATCGTCGTTTACAACTGGTAAAGCCACTCTGTCGTAATCTGTAAAAGCTTTAATTGCTGTTTCTTGGTCGTCCATCACATTAAGAGCAACAAACTTAGAGTCAATTAAATTTTCAACTTTTTCTTGAGGATCGGCAAGTATTAATTCTTTAATTTTTATATCGTCAATTAATTTTCTTTCATCATCAATAATATAAATTACGTTTAATGTTTCTGAATCACGTCCATATTTTCTAATATGCTGGAATGCTCTTTCAACAGTATAATGTGCTTTAATAGCTACATATTCTGGTGTCATCAAACGTCCAATACTATCTTCGGGATAGCCAAGAAGTTGAAGTGTAATTTGTCTTTCTTTAGGCGATAAAAGTTGAATTAATCTTTGAGAAACTTTTCCTGGAAGTTCTTCAAAAAAAGCAGTTCTATCGTCAGGTTCAATATCATTTAATAAGTTGGAAAGATTTTGAACATTATGTGCAATACCGTCAATTATGTCTTCTTGTTTTTCTTGTGATAAAAGTTGGAAAACTTCTTTTGCCTGCTCTCGACTTAAAAGCCTAAAAACAACAATCTCTTGATTTTCTTCTAGTTCCTCAAGGATTTCTGCAATTTGAATACTATCATACTCATTCAAGGCTCGTTTTAAGCCTCTCCAGTTTTTTTCATCAAAAAAAGTTTGAAAATCAAATTTTACTTCAACCATTTTTTTGCCTCCTCACTTTTGCTCTGTAAGGGGCATAAAGACACCTTACAGATGTGTTAATAATTATTCTTACTATGATAAGGGCCTTCGTCCATTTGTAAAAAATTTTGTTTAGCGTGCAAAAGTAAAAAAATATTTAGAAAATGAAAAAATTATTTTAGGCTTTTCTTTTTATTATATATATATTCAATTATAAACAAACTTGCCACGTAGAATGGTAAAAGAGGAATTTTGTATCTAACTAAAGCTCCAAAATTAGCAGTAGCTAGTCCAACACCAAAACCAAATATTATTACAAAACTCAAAGAAAATATTAAAAATGGATCTGAAAAAATAATTCTGAAAAATCTTAAAAAACCTGTCTTAAAAATAACATAAATCATAAATAAAAATAAAAAAGTTCCTTCTAAAGCTGCAAGTAAAATAAAAGGATTACCAGCTTCCCATAAAAAAGGTCTATAAATTCCAGAAATTGTTGCGATAGGAAACTTTTTTAACACCCCCATGGGAGTTGCTTCAAATTTTCCAATATCATAATAATTATGCCCATATTGTTCATGACGCACAAGGTCTTGTTGTACAACGCTTGCTTGAGCTAAGGTGCTGTCTAAATCGCCGAAAACACCCATATATTCAGAAGCATTTTTCATTAATAGTATAAAAACTAAAATCAAAACACCTAAAATAGCTGGAGCAAGCAAAAATTTAATAATTTTTGATTTTATAGCTTTCATTTGCCCAAAAAATGCCCAAATAAATAAACCTGGAACTAAAGCTGCAAAAATATAAGCTTTAATATTTATTATTATCAAAGAAGCAAAAAATAAAATAATAAAATACTTTAATCTTACTTTTCTCAAAATAACTAATTCATAAAAAGCATAAATAATCCAACCTATAGCACAAATACATAAGCTATCTTTTAAAATGCCAGAAGACCAAAAAACTAAAGAAGGAAAATATAAAATTGCTATAGCAATTTTTTTTTCCATTCCTGGATAAATTTTGCATAAAGTTTTAAAAAGTTTCCATATTCCTGTAAACACTAATAAACTTGCAATAATACTACTTATTAAATATGAATTTTTAGAAATAATTAAAAAAGGAGCAAACAATCTTGTTACAGTAAAAGCAGTACCGCTTCTCCACATATAATGAGCTGGATATAGAGTTTCGTTGTTAAAATATGAAAAAAACTCAGGTTTATTACCTAATATAATTATATCAAAATAATGCTTTGGATTTTCAATAAGCACATTAGTAAAACAATGAATATTGTGAAAATAAGTTACACTATCTCCGGCATATACAAAAAAAGAAATCAAAGCATATACTATCGAAATTACCAATCTAAAAATTAAGGCATTTTTTAAATATTTATTTGAAGTCTCTGTGTGATTTTTATTAGCTTTATAATTTGCATATATATATATAAATATAAATATTATTAGTAAAAAGAATAACTCTAAAACACTGATACTAAATGCATTATTGCCAATATGTTTATATATATACATTTTGAAAATTAAAATTCAAAAATATAAAACTATTCTTTTATTTTAAGAAAACAAAAGATTTTCCAGATAAATTGTCAAAAACTATTGTATCAACTTCATTTTCAAAAATATTGGGAAGCTGAGTATTTTTTGATAAAAATAAAATTTTAATGTTTTTATCTTTAATAAATTCATATTGTAATTCTGATATTTTATTTTCATTAATTTCTTCAAGTTTTTTAGCTTTAACAAATTTATAAAATAAATTGCTTTTCATTGCTGACTCCAATCTAAACTTACTAAGTTTATCAAATTCATCAAGAGGAGTAATAAAACAATTTAAGTTAGTTACATAATAATTATTAGTTAAAATTTCTAAGTTTGTGCCTCCCATACTAGAAGGACGGGCTGCCCAATATTCTGTCAAATTTTCTCTATTACTAATATATGCTATAATTTTTGCTTTATCTTTAGGAATTGCATCAAATTTTTGTTTCAAACTGTTTAAATATTGCTCAGAATAAACATTTGTTGCTTTATAAAATTTATAGAATGGTGTTTTATTTAAATTAATTATATTAAAGACTAATAAACAAGCGATACAACAACTGAAAAAATAAAGATATTTAGATTTCTTATTTGCCTTTTGGTCTTTTAAAAATTGAAATGTCTTTGCCCAAATAATAAAGATAAACAAATTTAAAAATAAAATGCTTGGCATATAGAAAAATTGCATAGAATCATGAATGGGATTAGTTAAAGACCATAAAACTAAGCCTATACCTAAAAATAAAAACACAAAAATCAAATGAAATTTTATTGATTTTAAATAGTTCTTAAAGTTTTGTTTGATTAAAAATGCAGGAATTATTGGTATAAAATATAAAATATATAATGAGATTAGTATTAAAATACTTCCTGCTATAATTTTTAAAGGTTTTAGCTTATCAATTGATAATCCGTAAAATATACTATTTACATCAAATTCTCCACCAGCTCCAGAACCTGAATTTAAAGCATAAAACATAAGTATTATAAATCCTGAAATTATTGCATCAAAAAGAACATGTTTTGGATTGAAAAAACTTTTCTTTTTAAATAGAATAAAGAATAAAGCTAAAACAGCCAAACTAGAAAGGACAGAAGGAGAACAAGCAATACTAATTATTGGTAAAATTAATAAAGGAAAATAAAAGAATTTATTATTATTTAATAATAGTATTGAAAACCAAACAAGAAAAACACTAACAATTATTAATTTTGCATTCCAGCCATTTGCTAACTGATAAGAACTTGTTTGTTCCAAGAAATTAAATAATAAAATCCCAACTATAAAAATTGAAAGAATTGCAAATATTTGTAAAACTATAGAGTTTGAAATTTTTCTACTTAAAGCTAATAAGCCTAAAACAAGAATAGTAGCAAAAACAGAGTGAGTTACTATTACATAAGCTTCTGAAGATAAAACATTGAAAAATTTTGAAATTAATGCAGACATCCAAAACTCTGAATAATGATATGGCATAGGAGAGTTTTTGCCGTCCAGTAAAAGATAAATTGAAGAATTGAAGCTTTCAACATTATTATATGTTAAAAAATCAATTGTCATAGAATAAAAGTTCATGTCTCCTTGTGGCAAATTGTTGAAAGGAGTGTTGTAAAAGAACATGGCTTGTAAAAAGAAAAATAAAACTCCAATACTTAAAGTTAAAACTAATGATTTTAAATATTTTTTCTTAAAACAAAATTTTAAATTATATTTCATTTTGTCTGTTTTTCGATTACGAAATAAAAACAAAGCCAGTATTAATATTAAGCCATTTAATACAGTATTAAATCCTGTAATATAATTTGCATATAAAATTAT
>Ga0116149_1002909_pt1 | contig 18251 bp, 10 predicted proteins | sample AD_UKC057_MetaG_FD_89787 | JGI IMG/M metagenome (GOLD analysis project Ga0116149, IMG submission 89787) | Active sludge microbial communities of municipal wastewater-treating anaerobic digesters from USA - AD_UKC057_MetaG | ecosystem: Engineered > Bioreactor > Anaerobic > Digestate | place: USA... | reverse complement strand
TACGGGCTACCCCTATGAGACCGGAAAAAACAATACGAACCTGAACTTCCAGATGGCGCCTGGAAGCAGTCCCATGCAGTGGATAAATACGATTCAGGGAGCCGTGGTACCGCAGTTAGAGTCCTTCGCGCCGGATTTCCTCCTGATTTCCGCCGGATTTGACGCGCACCGTCTGGACCCTCTGGGAAACCAGATGCTGGAAAGCAGGCATTATGGGGAAATTACCCGTATGCTTCGGCACATTGCGGGTGGACGGGTCATTTCATTCCTGGAAGGGGGCTATCACCTCAGCGCCCTGGGTGAAAGCGTCGCGGAGCATGTGACGGCGCTGATGGAATAATCCGTTTTCCCTGGCCACAGAATTCACGGAACACGCGGAAAAATACCGTTTTACGCTACCGTGTCTGCAATACGCCGCATGACGGTTATGCCATATGTCACTTCTCTTACGGTGACGTGAAGGCACCTGTTTCTCTTGTGTTCTTTTTTCGGTGCGTTCCATGAATCCCGTGGTTTGACTTATCTCGCTTTCTTTCTGCGCTCGATGAGTTCCCTCCAGGAAGTCAGGAGAATTCCCTCCTTTTCAATGGCTTGTTTCAATTTCGGGTCGAGCATGGCATTGAGATCGCCGCCCCGTTTCTCTCCGGATTCGGAAATCTGGGCGAAGTTGGGAGAGGGAACCGTGGCATGAATGATAACCTGGGTAATGCCGGGTTTCATGGCTTGCAGCATCTCGATAAACTTTTCCGTTTTGTCCGGGCTGTTCCATCCGTAGGAATCGGTATGGACATCGTCAATGACGGGCAATCCGGAAGCCCATATGGATTCGGCCAGTACACGGACGGCAGCGGCTTTCTCCCCCAGTTCAGGGTCCTCTTTCAGGAGCGCGGTCATATGTCCCCCGGGCAATAGAACAGGAATTTGCTTCTCTATCCCGACCGTCACATAACGCATGAGATATTCTTCCGTGGCGAACACCGTGCCCATGTGCGTGTCGAGGTGGCTGATGGGCATTCCCATTTTTTCAGCGGCGGCGATTTGCGCCCGTATTTCGGCCTCGATTTCATCGGCGGAGGCATGTTCCGACACGAGTTTCACGTTGTCCCATAGAAAACCGTCCGGGTCGGCCAGGCCGGGATGGTTTTCAACACAGGCGAGAGGACGCCAACGGTATTTATCCCACTCTGCAGTCAGGGTAAGGTGCAGGCCTGAACACGTGTCCGGATGGGTTTTCAGGTAGTTTCGAACCTCCGGTACCCAGGCGCACGGCATCATGACGCTCCAGGAGGTAATCAACCCCTCCTCCACACCGCGGAAACTTGCCTCGTTCGATTCATGGGAGAGTCCGGCATCATCATTATGGAAAATAACGACTCGGGCGCCTTCAGGAAAGCCCAGACGTTCCGCATAGGTCGGAGATTCCTCTCCCATGGCAACAGTTGACAGGACAAACACCGTTAAACAAATCATGACCGTTATTGCATACAAGTGTTTCATTTAAGGATTCCTTTGGGGTTTTGCAGGATAAGGCGAGAACCAGTCTGACAGGACCACATCACTCTTGAATCCCGCTCATTCTAAAGGAGTTCATGGGGAATTTCAACCTGTGCGCATAAAAGAGGTCATCGCAACAGCCTTGCCTCGGCCCAGTTGGCGTGGTCTCCAACGATGCCATCCCCGCCATCTCCCACCCGCAGGCACAATTCGGCCGCACCGTTGACCTCCACACGCACCGGTTCAGCCCTGTCGTCCGCGCTCAGCCTCCCGGATTCCCACTTTTTCACCCCGTCCACCCACACTTCAAAAGTACCCGTTCCCCGGTTCGCCCCATCCATCCCGACTTGAGACTCGAATAACGCATATTGTCTATCAAGGGCATAGACTACCTCCGACACGGCGTGGACTCCCAAACCGCGGCGAAAATTTTGTCCGGCAATGGTCATGGGCCGTTCCCACACACTCTTGTTCCGCTGCAGTCTACCCCAGCCCTGCTGTTCGGAAAGAGGTTCCAGCGCGTCCAAATAAACCCCATTAATCTGTTCAATCCGGCGCCTGCGTGTTTCCTCTTTAAGGTCCGCCGTAAAAGCGCCCGGCGCCAGCAAGGCGGCACCGTCCAGCGAAATCCGTTCGGGCGCGGGCAACACACCCGGGTAATCCGGTTTCCCGACTCCCGGTTTCCAAGCCCACACCCATACGGAAAGGTCGGACACGTTTGTTTCTGTGGACGCGGTCAAGGCCAGCGTGGATTCGCCTGCGGGCAAAACCGCCTCCAGAAAGGTCCACTGTTCGGGAGGCGGCGCGGTGGATGCGGCGAAGCCCTGTCCGGAGCCCGTCGCACGCATCTCCACGGGCGTCTCGTTTACCTGGAGCTTTCCCAAAAGCCGGGGCGCCGCTTCTTTGCCCTCGGCGAGCACCAGCAGCCGCGCCCGGGGCGCATCCACCCGCACACGGGCATCCAGCGACACTTCAAGCATCCCGGCATCAAAACCCTCCGCATCGGTCCAATCCGGTCCCAGCGAGGCGGTCTCCTCCTCGAAATGCACGCGCGCGGCATGGCAGACGCAGGATTCTACCACCAAACGATTGTTGACATACTCCCCGACCCCGGGCAAGCCCGGAGTATCCGCGGCGGGCCGGATGCTGAGTACCACGGTTTCATAGGGCGCCAACGGTACTTCCATCGTATCGCCCGGCTTCACGCGCGAAGCGTACAGGCGCGGTTCCGGATAGAGGCTAATCACATCAAGCCCAATGCCGCTATTTTCCTGAACGAGATCTTTGGGCAATACCAGCCGATACAACTCCGGGGCCACCCAGGGATTACGCAGGGCAACCAGCCCGCCGACATCGCTCCAATGGGCGTAGCCGTAAGGCGTCCGCGGCATGGGCGCATCGTGGGACTGCCACGGAATACCGTCGCGCAACCATGCCTCAGGGCGCAGGACTTCGGCCTGCGCCTCCACCAGCATGCCTTCGTGGCTGCGGGCCCATCGCAGCGTTTCCGCGAGTTGCGCCCATCGCGCCGGGTTCATGTATTTGGGGTTTATATACAGCGAGATAAAGGCATTACCCCTTAACAGGCACATGACGGCATCGTTCATGAAGGGGTCATCGCTCTGGTGGATGATGCCGAGGATTTCCTGGGCAGGAACCGGCGAAAACAGGCGGTCCGCTGCCTGCAGGTTATAATAGTCCCGGGCGGTGGTGTAACTCTCCCGGTAGACCGGACAGGGCACGCGGCCATACGGGGAATCATCGCCGAAGCCCCCAATCACGGAGTTCAGATGGAAAAGCCACCACGGGCTGGCATTGGCGTCAAAGGTGCCCTCGAACCAGACATCGGGCGCAACGGCGCGCACAGCCTGAAACGCGGCGATGCCGCCTTCGGCTGTTTGCTCGGCGCTGAAGGGGCCGGCCTCGAAGGTGTCTTTCCCAAGGAAGTAGCCGTCCAGTTTCACCTGGCGGATACCGAAACGGGAAACCAGGTGCGTCAACTGTTCTTTGAAACGGGAGGCATACCGTTCTCCTCCCAGGCTGAGCAGCCGCACCGGGCTTTCACTCCAAGGCACGGAAAAATCGAAGGACTCATAACCCTGTTCCCGAGCCCATTCGGGGTCCAAAGCGGGACTATAAAAAGAGGACGGGGAAATCCAGAGGCCCAGGCGCGACCCCATCCGTGCCGCCGCGGCTTCGATATGGGAGAAACCCTCGGGAAACAGGGCCGGATCAATTTCCCAGATACTTTTGGGATTGGACCAGCCCATATCAATGGTAAAACTGTCTGGCGCCACCCCGTGCGCCTGATACAGTTCTTTTTCGAACACAGCCATCAGGTCAAGAATATTCTGTTCGGAAAACGGAACAGGCGATGTCCACCAGCTGTTGTAATTGAAATGAAGTCCCTTGGGCACCGGCCGGTGTGACTCGATATACCGGTGAAAGGCATCGCGTTCCCGGCCCGGCATTGCCAGGCCGTATACGGCACAACGGCTCTCGAAAGTATCGCCCGCCGCCAGGGCGGCCCGCGGGCGATGGGCGACAAGGATACGCCCATCTTCCACACGCACGGCAGCCACGGGAAACTCGACGCCCGCGAAAACTCCCGGCAGGAACACAGGCGTACTTCGGGGAAGTGCGGTACGCGGGTCCTCCCGTAATTTTCCGGCCTCCAGTTCGTCCAGAAGCACCTCCTCGAGAACCAGGGGGGCGCCTGTGTTGGTCACCTTGACCAACACCCATTTGCGAAGCGCCTGTTCCCGGGACGCCCAGCGAAACAGCAACCGCACCTCCAATTCGGCCGTCTCCCCCACTTTCAGGGGTGCAAAGTCCAGCACGACCTCCTCCCCGGCGGACAAATTGCCGTGGATACTCTCGGGCGACAATCCGCCCACCCCGCCTTCAACATCTCGGAAGAACAGCATCGGTGAAGACAGGGAAATGGTCAACCGGCCGCCCGCGTGGTCAACATGAAGCACCTCTCCGTCGCGCTGGAAGACGGGTTCCTTCGCCGAGGCCGGCACGAGAATCATGGCGATTCCAAAAATCCCAAGCACCCAGAAACGTTTCATACCGCCTCCTTTTTCATCGAACCCTAAACCGCACCATCTCAAAACTATACCGCTTCCCAGTCCCTGGAAACGACTTTTACCGATATACATGTATAATTCAGCCGTTCAACTCATGTAAAATAGAAGGAACGAAGATATCTTGTGATGAATTTCGGCAGATAGTGCGTATTGCCATCGGCCCTATTTTTTGTCATTTCAAAAACACCGCCTTCTACAGATGATTCTTTTTGCCCTGCACGCATTTGGAAATATGGTTTCATGCTAACCCCATCCCTTATTCTACTGGCCGCCGGGTTCCTGGTATTGACGAGCATTCTCGCGAGCCGGGCGTCCGAACGTCTTGGCGTGCCCGCCCTGATCGTCTTTCTCTGCATCGGCATGCTGGCCGGTGTTGACGGATTCGGAGGCATTCAATTCGACAATGCGCGGGCGGCCAACCTGCTCGGGGAAATGGCCCTGGCGTTTATCCTGTTTTCAGGCGGTCTGAGCACCAACTGGCGCATCGCGCGCCCGGTTGCCGTTCCGAGTTTCATCCTGTCCACCTTCGGGGTGTTGGTCACGGCGGTGCTGGTCGGCATGTTTGCGTGGGCCGTGGTGGGACTGGATATTCTCAACAGCGTACTGCTTGGCGCCATCATCTCCTCCACGGATGCGGCTGCGGTATTCTCCATCCTCCGCAGCCGCGGTGTCGGCCTGAAGGGCCAACTGAAACCGTTGCTGGAACTGGAATCGGGCAGCAACGATCCGATGGCCGTCTTTCTGACCATCGGCATGACTCGGGTGCTGACCGTTCCTGACTTTCAATGGATGGACCTGGTCCCCTTCTTCCTGCTCAACATGGGCGGCGGCCTGCTGGTGGGATTCGTGGTGGGCAAGATAGCTGTTTTTCTCTTCAATCGAATCCGCCTGGACTACGACGGCCTCTATCCTGTTCTCAGCATGAGCCTGGTCCTGCTGACTTTCGGGGCCGCGGAAGAACTCAAGGGCAACGGCTTCCTGGCGGTCTACTTGTGCGGCATCCTGCTGAACGGGTCCGACTTCGCGTTCAAGCGGTCCGTCGAGAAATTTCACGACGGCATTGCCTGGCTTATGCAAATTGTCATGTTCCTCGCGCTCGGGCTGCTTGTCAACCCGTCCAGCCTGCCTGCCATCGCGCCCCAGGGCATCCTGGCCGCGCTGTTCCTTATGTTCGTGGCGCGGCCGGTGGCGGTGGCGCTGGGATTGATGGGAAGCGGGTTTCTCTGGCGCGAGCGGCTGCTCGTTGCCTGGACCGGGTTGCGCGGTGCGGTGCCCATTGTGCTGGCCACCTTTCCCCTGCTGGCGGGCTACGAAAACTCGGATATTTTGTTCAATATCGTGTTCTTCATCGTATTGACGTCGGTACTGGTACAGGGCACACTCCTGATGCCGGTGGCACGCCTGCTGAAGGTGGATAAACCACTGGCCGCGCGCCCCGTCTACTCCCTCGAGATTGCGCGAAGCGGCCTGACGCAGGGGGAAACGCGGGAAATCGAAATTCTTCCCAACATGGGACTCGTCGGGCACACGGTTGCCGACCTCATACTCCCGCCGGAAGTATTGGTGCTGCTGATAGGCCGGGGAGAAGAATCGATTGTCCCGAGGGGACATACGCAAATCGAACCTTACGACACCCTGTTGTTGCTGGGCAAACCCGAAGCCTTGCACGAAGCAAGTGAAGCCATACTTTCACCAACACTGCCGCGTCATAGAAGAATTCCGGACGACCCCATGACGACGCTGCCCTTATCCACGGAAGAGAAATATCTTTCCAAGCAGGTGGTTGTTATCGGTTACGGCCATTTGGGAAAGCACGTTTGCGATATCTTGGCTGCAAGTAAGATCCCTTTCGTGGTGGCCGATCAGGACCGGGAAATCGTGGAGCGCCTGCGAGCTCAAGGCCAGCCAGCCGTGGTGGGGGACGGTGCCACCGCCATGGCATTGGCTCAGGCCCATGTTGCCCGGGCGGCCGTCCTGGTCATTACCACGCCGGATGTGCTTAAAACACTGCAGACGATTGAACTGGCGCGCATCCTGAATCCGAACATCGATATCGTTGTCCGCGCTCAAAGCGAAATGGAAGCCGCCTTACTGAAAAAAGAACAGGTCAACAAAATACTTCTCCCGGAAGTGGAACTCGCCAAAACCATTACCAAGCACATCCTGCGTCGCATGCCGGATACATTGAGTTGAGCGTTCTCGGGTTGCGCGTCCACCTTTTCCCGCAGCACATATTCTAACGTGGGCTGTGCCCACAACCTGGAAAATGTTTTCAGGGTATGTTGTTCACGCTTTAGCGTGCGGGTCGCGTCCAGGCCTTGAGGAGCACGCTAAAGCGTGAACAACATACAACTCTTCTTGTTTTTTATAATAGAACAGTTTCGATTAGGTACCAACGCGGGCATTGCCCGCAACCCAAAGACTCGTCATTGCGAGGTACGAAGCAATCTGGTTTGAAGCAAGTCCGTTTTGCGATGAGATTGCTTCATGCCTCGCAATGACGAGATGCTTGGTCTTTGTCATGGTTCACTTCTTGTTTTTTATAGCGGCTACGAGCCGATAATCTACTAAAAATGTCGCCCCCCGTGTACTTTTTTGTTTGTGGTCCGCAACGTAACGGATGGTAAAGATGACGGGTATCGATACCGGGGCGCACCTTCCCTCTGTTGTGACTATGGACGCCGCAGGAATAAGATGGCGCAAGACTCCCGCAAGATAACGGCTGTCCAAAGCGCTGTTGGCGCCGTAACGCCCTCTCCTGTCATGGACATCGTTTCCCCGCTCCATCGATGGCGGTTCTTTCTGATATACTTACGGCATAAATCTTACCCCACGCAAAGGTTGTTACCATGGGTGAAATTATCAGTCTGGCACTTATTGCAGGCATTGTCATGGGCATCCAGCTCGGTATCCGCTACTTTCGTTCCTGGCGGTTGCGGCGACGGTTTCAGGCAGGCATGTCCGCATACAAAGAAAAACGGTTTCCCGAAGCGCTTTCCGCTTTTCAAAAATGTGTCCGTATCGCCCCGGAATGGCTGTATGTGCGCACCTTGGCGGGCATTTGCCTGTCCCATATCGGACGCGAAGCGGACGCGCTGCGGGAAATTGAACTGGTGGAGGCGTTACAACCGCGCGAAGCGGAAACCTGGACCTTGATTTCGACTTTCTTTATGCTGTGTATGCCGGAAAATGAACCCCGTCTTTTCGATGCCCTTGAACGGCTGGCCGCGCTGGATGCTACGGCGGCACGCACCCTGATTGGCCAACCGTTGTTTGCCCGTTATGGCGCCTCCCCCCGCTTACATGCGTTGAGACAGCAAGTAGCCCCATCCGAGTAACGCCTTTGCCGTGCGCTGCACAATAATGCAGCAATACAGAGTCGCTTATGAAAACCCCCGAATATGATTATTTTCATGATTCAGAAAAGGCCGCAGCCTGCCTGAAAACGATACGCTCGCACTGTGGAGAAGCATTTTTAACCACCGTTCAGGAAACCGCCGGGCAGTCCGCGGATCCTCTTGGCGTTCTAATCAATCTGACGCGTTTCCTGGAGGCGGTAGAAGACCGGCAGGCGGAAGCCTTACGCATGAGCGATATACCGGGCTATCTTCCCCTGTTGGCGGAGCTCTTTTCCCAAGGCCCCCTTTTATCGGATATGCTGTGCAGATATCCCCAGTACGGCGCCTGGCTATGGGATAACCTTCACCCGGACCATGCCCGACCCCCGATGGAATATGGCGAGATCCTGGAGGCAGCGTTTCAAAAGCATAACGATATTGAAACGAGACAAAAATGGCTGCGGCAGTTCAGCCATCGGGAGTTGTTGCGCATCGCTGCGCGCGAGGTCCATCTCCATGCCCCTTTTGAATCCGTTTCGGCGGATATTTCCCATCTGGCGGACGCTATGATTGAAGGGGCACTTCGGGCATCCACCGAGTATCTCTCCCCACGTTTCAGCCCCCTTGACGCCGATGAGGCCCCTTCAATGGAGGTAACCTTTTGCGTTCTGGCCATGGGAAAACTGGGTGGTCAGGAGCTGAACTTCAGCTCTGATATCGATCTGCTTTTCATATACAGCGCCAGCGGGCACACTCGTGAAGATTCCCCCCAAAGCGCCACCACTGAAGAATATTATCGCAAGTTGTGCGAGTTGATGATACAGCTGCTTTCGGAACGTACCGCCGAGGGACATGTTTTCCGCGTGGACACGCGCCTGCGTCCCTTCGGCAAAAGCGGCCCCCTCGCCTGTTCTTTAGGCAGCGCCGTCGACTACTACAGCACCTACGGTCGTGCGTGGGAACGGCAGGCTCTAATCAAGGCCCGGCCTTGCGCGGGCGATTTCCAATTGGGGGAAGTCCTTCTTGAACAGTTGCGTCCTTTTTTCTATCCCCGGTATTTTGACGACACAACCCTGGAAGACATCCGAAGCGTCAAGCGGCAGGTGGAAAGTATCATCGCCTCCAAGTCACAGACCGACCGTGAGGTCAAACTGGGCCGCGGCGGCATCCGCGATATCGAGTTCACCGTGCAGATGCTTCAGATGCTTCACGGGGGCCGCTGGCCTGAGATACGGACTTCCAACACGCTGGAAGCCCTGCGGGCTCTCGGACAACGGCAGAAGGTTCAACCTTTTGACGCCGCGACCCTGGAACGTAATTATATTTTTCTGCGCGGAATTGAACACCGCCTCCAGATCGAGGGAGGAAGACAGACCCATATCCTGCCGGAAACCGGGCCGGAACTGGACATGCTCGCCCGGCGCCTGGGATATGAGAACGGCGATTCTTTAATGAACGTCTACCGCGAGCGGACTGCGGAGACGCGGGCAATCCTTGAACAGTTCCTCGCGACCCGGGGCGACGGCAACCTCTGGGTAATCGAGTTGCTGGAACCCGAGTCGGCATGCGCCGACGGTTTGAAGAAACTTGCCTCCCTGGGTTTTCGCGACCCGGGCCGTGCTCGAAACGAACTGCTTCTGCTGGCCAACGGCCCCGATGACGCCCCGTATACCCGGGAGACGGCCCAGCAGTTCTCCGCCGTCACCCCTTTTCTGTTAGAGGCCCTGGGCCAAACCCCCGATCCCGACGGCGCTTTGCTGCGGTTTAGCCAGATACTGGGCAGATTGCCTGTTCCGGCCACCCTCTATAACCTATTGAAGTATCACCGGAATCTGTCACGTTACCTGATTGCCCTGGTATCGAACAGCGATTATTTAAGTGAAATGCTGTTGCGGGACATAAGCCTGCTTGACCTTATCGGAACCCCCGGACATATTGACATGCCTTCACGGCGGGACGAACTGGAACAAGTCCTGTCTGATCTGGAGGCTGCAGCCGACCCCGCACCGGCCCTTTACCGCTTGCGCGATGGCGAAGTCTTGAAAGTGGCCTTGCGCGAAATACTTCTGGGCATTCCTGTAACGGCCGTGGGTGACGAACTGTCCCAGTTGGCGGAGGTCATCCTGGCCAGGTCTTTAAGCCGCGCCCGCGCCAGGACAACGGCGCGGTACGGAACGACCTCGGCCGCTTTCGCGATAGTAGCCCTGGGTAAATTCGGCGGGCGGGAACTGGGCTATGGAAGTGATTTGGATCTCGTATTTGTCCATGAAGACGAGGAAACCGCCCGTTTCGACATTTCCACTTCGCCGACGGAATACTTTGCGAGCATCGCCTCCCAGGTCATCAAGTCCCTTAAAGAACCCACGCGTTACGGTTTATTGTACGATGTGGACGCCCGGCTTCGGCCCGACGGTAACAAAGGCGCCCTTGCTATACCGGAGCAGCGCTTTCGCCAGTACTACCAGGAAGAGGCGTATTTTTGGGAAAAATTCGCACTTATGAAGGTGCGGGCGGTGGCGGGTGATGCCGGTTTCGCGGCCCGGATTGAGGCTGAGGCGCGCCACCTGGCCTTTTCCATGCGTTTGGAACGGTCCGGACTGGAAGAACTGGAGGCCATGCGTGCGAAACTTGCGGCGGCGGCGCCGCGCCTGGACTTGAAACGGCGAGAAGGCGGCATTGCGGAAATAGAGTTTGCCACCCGGCTCCTTCAACTGAGACACGCAGGCGAGCACCCAGACCTGGAGCGGGGCGGCGTTTTCGGAGCGCTGGAACTGCTGAGCGAAAAATCCCTTCTTCCCGAACAGGAACACGGCATGCTCAGGGAAGGCTATGCGTTTTACAGGCGGCTCCTGAACCGTTCCCGTATGATGCGGGGTTGCGCATCTTCCTGTCTGCCGGACGCCCCTGAGATGGCCGCTCGCCTGGCTCAAAGCCTTGGAATTGAAGGCGGCCTCCAGGAGCAAATAGAATCGCACGCGGCAGGCATACACCAGGTCTATCTCCGCATATATAATGCCTTGCGCAATGAAACGGCCCCCCCCCTGTAAAAAGGAATCCCTTTGATGTGCGTTTTGTTTGCACTGACACTATTAATCTTTCCGGCCGCAGCCGAACAGGAATCCATTTTAGTGGATTTCAACGCAGTCCCGCTTCCTCCTTTTGTGCGCTTTAACAATACGGCCGTCCTTGATCACGCTTCAGGCCAGGGACTCTCGGTACGTTTTGAGCAGGTGGATTGGCCTAATGTTTTTTTTCAGGGGCCTGAAGGCGGGTGGGACTGGTCCGCACATTCGGGTATCGGGATTGTACTGTATAACCCAGGGGACACTTCTGTTGATGCGGCGCTCCGCCTGGACAACAAGGGTGCCGACGGGGAGCATTTCTGTAACAGCCTGAGCGGTTCCGTGCCCCCCCGGAAGCGATTTGAATTCAGGATGCATTTCAAAAGGAAAGACGGCCCGATACTCTGGGGCATGCGGGGATTGCCCGGCCTGGTGCAGTACGGCTCGGGAGAGCCCCTTGATTTGACCGCTATAACAGGGTTCCAGTTGTTTTTGCCCAAGCCGACCCACAGTCGCGTTTTGCTTCTTGAAAAGTTGTATGTGTTCGGGGATGCGAACGCCCCCGCTTCCCCGGTCCCCTTACCCTTTGTGGATAGGTATGGTCAGTATAAACATGCCGACTGGCCGGGCAAACTTGCCTCGGAGAATGATTTCAAGCAACGACACTCCCTTGAACAGGCAGCCTGGTCGGAAACCCCCGAACTGCCGGAACGGGACCGCTTCGGCGGTTGGGCGGCCGGCCCCCGTCTGGAAGCGACCGGCTGGTTCCGCACGGAAAAGTTAGCGGACAAATGGTGGCTGGTCACGCCCGAAGGCACTCTGTTCCTTTCTCTTGGCGTGGACTGTGTCGGCACGGGTGAACGTACCTTCACCGAGAAACGCGAAGCCTGGTTTGAATGGCTGCCGCCGAAGGATGATCCTCTTTTCGGCGGCCTGTACGCCCATGTTCAGGGCGCGCACAGCATGGCGGAACCCATAGGCGGCGCTGGAGCCACCTTCAGCTTTTATACCGCCAACCTGGTCCGCACCTATGGCGCCGATTGGCGGAAATCCTTTCTGGACAACGCCTATTGCCGCCTGCGCCACTGGGGATTCAACACCCTGGGCAATTGGAGCCAGGGGGATGTGCTGGACCGCAGCCCCCTCCCCTTTGTCGTACCGGTCCACATTCCTGATGTTCGGCGCATTGAGGCGGCTACAGGATACTGGGGCAAGATGGTGGATGTGTACGACGTCTCGTTTCAGGAAAAGGTGGAAGCCTCCGTCACGGGAATGGGTGAGCGTTATGGCGCAAATCCCCTGTGCATTGGTTATTTCACCGATAATGAACTTGCCTGGGAAGGCGTCATCAGGGGAGTGCTTGCAAGCGACAGCGAACAACCGGCAAGGCAAGCCCTGCTCCAATTTCTTCAGGAGCGCCACGAGAACCTGGAAGGTTTGAACCGGGCATGGTCCACCGCCTTTGAAACATGGGAAGGCATTTGCAAGCCGGACACCGTCAATGAAGCAGCACAGGAGGACCTCGACGCCTATCTGTATCGTTTCGCGCTTCGTTATTTCTCCGTGATCCGGGATGCGCTGGACAGGCATGCTCCCAACCAACTGTACCTCGGCTGCCGTTTTTCTTCCCGGCCCACTCCCGTGGTGAGTGCCTGCGCGGAAATCGCCGACGTCATTTCTTTTAATTTTTATTTTTCCACTATTCCCGAGGATATCTACAGGGATGACAAGGACCTCGGTAAACCCATCCTTATAGGGGAATTTCACTTCGGAGCACTGGATCGGGGCATGTTTCACACCGGCCTGGTGGCGGTCGAAGACCAGACGGCGCGTGCAGAACACTTTTACAACTATGTGAAGAGTGTCGTGACACATCCCGCCTTCGTGGGATGCCACTGGTTCCAATATGTGGATGAACCCATTACGGGACGCTGGTTTGACGGGGAAAACTATAATATAGGTTTTGTGGCCGTAACGGACACGCCCTATTCCGAACTGGTCCAGGCTGCAAGGAAGATTCATGGCGAAGCATACCGTCTGCGATACAGCGGGGCGTATATACCGGGACAAAAATAAATACATACAACCGGTCATGTGGTGTCACTCCTGAAAAAATACAACTCACAACATATTGATATAAAACAACGTAACCTAATTTTGGGTTTTAGCGAATCATTTCGATTACGAGATACGAACACGAGCACGAATCGGCGCAATCGTTATTGTGTTCGTAATCGTACTCGTACTCGTAAAGTATCTTTCGACAAATACCCCGGTCTGCCGGGATGCGCCGCTCTCGAGGAAGTCACGGTTGGTTTGTACCCATACGGCTTGATTAAGGAGTCTCCCTATGCCCAAATGCCTGAAACTGTTTCTGAAAATTGTCGCGGCCTGCCTTGTTTTTATGCTCATCTTTTTTTATTTCTACATTGTGTTCCCCTTGTGGGGGATGCCGTTCAACGCAAAGCGCCATGCCAACCCGCCCCTCACCCCGGCATGGGCATTGGAACCCTGGATATGGGAAGACGATGTGCTGACGGCGGACTTCATGCTGGAAATGATAAATGGTTACCTGGAACATGATTTTCCGGTCGGCGCGTACCTGGTGGATTCCCCCTGGGCGACCATCAACAACAATTTCACTTTCGATGAGACCCGTTATCCTAATCCCAAGGAATTCTTTAAAAGTATTCAAGACCGGGGCATACGGGTGGCGTTCTGGATGACCTGCAATGTAAACAGCCAAAGCGACAGCACCATTATCAAGGATTCCCGCGCCTTTTATGAGGAGGCCAAGAACAAGGGATATCTCGTCGGCGACGGGCACCAGGTCAAATGGTGGCAGGGCCTCGGGGGGCTCATCGACTACACCAATCCCGCGGCCATGGCCTGGTGGCAGGGCATGCAGCAACAAGCCCTGGACGTCGGGGCGGATGCCTGGAAACTGGACGACACCTCCAGCTACTTTTCCATGAATCTTTTCGGGAAGATCCCCGCTTTTTACCAGAAGACTTATAAGGGGTGGATGACGACCCGGGGGTACATGGACCACTACTACCGGGACGAGCTGGAACACGGCCGTACCCGGAACCCCGAGTTCGTGACCATGGGAAGGTCATTTGACAGTGTGCTGCCCTGGATTCACCCGGAGGGATTTTCTCCCGTGGATGCGGCGACCCTGAACTGGGTGGGCGACAACACCCACACCTGGTCTTACGCGGAGCGGGGCCTTGAACGGGCCCTGTGGTGTATTTTAAGAAGCGCCAAATTCGGTTACAGCCTGCCCGGCTCCGACATCGCCGGATATCATGGCGGCGATACGATACAGCCGGAACTCTATATACGCTGGACCCAGTTTTCCACCTTCTGCGGCTTCTTTCTGAATGGCGGTCACGGCGAACGGCGCATGTGGAAGCGCACCCCGCTGGAGCTCGAACTTGTGCGCGAATATTCGTGGCTGCGTTCAGAGTTGGTGCCCTATATCTTTTGTTATGTGGTGCAGGCGAACCGGGGCGGTCGGGTGCTCATGAAACCTGTGGAGGGAAAATACCACTATCTCTTCGGCGATGACTTTTTGATCGCGCCCATTTATCAGGACTCCTTGACCCGCGAGGTCTGCCTCCCCCCCGGCCGGTGGCGCTATTGGTTTGACGATACCAAGGTTATAGAAGGGCCAACAACCTTTACCAGGGACTTCCCCCTGGCGGAATATCCCGCATATGTCCGCGACGGGGCCATCATTCCCATGAAAATTTCACGGTCGTACACGGGCATTGGTGCAGAAGATTGGGCCCCGTATCTCACACTGAATATTTTTCCCCACAAGATATCGGAATTCACCGTACATCATACGGATAGGAGTGGTGAACTGCGGGTCAGGGTGGAAGATGGCAATCCCGTATGTATCACTCTTGATGGCGCGGCCAAACCCCACTTGCTTCGGGTGCGCCTCGACCAATCCCCCGCAAGGATCAGCAGGGACGGTTTGCCCCTGGATGCGGGGTCCTGGTCATGGATACCTGAATCAAACCGTCTGATTGTAAAAAGTGATACGCCGGTATCAGGTAACTATGATATTTATTTTGACAAGCCATGACGCCCCGGCCAGATCGTGCAGGAACTTGCTCAAATCTTTTAAATAGGGTATACTAATTCTGGTATGCAAAAGAAGATACTATTCGCACTTGACACAATACATAGTGCTTTGACGTAAGGAGTACCCTCAATTCCATGCCGGGGATGCCAGAAACAGGATATGTCCCGAAACAAAGACTCAAACAACTCACTCACCAGTAGAAAATAATGGAAATTAAAATCAGTAAATGCGCGGCTAAATGTTGCGTCTGTAATCAGTCGTTTATTCATGAACAAAAAGTTCATTCCATTGCGACGCGGGAAGCTGAATCGCTGGCACGGCGCGATTATTGTTCCGAATGCAATCCAAAAGAAAAAGCTGCGGACCATTTTTGTGCCTGGGAAACACAATACAGCGATCCGAAAGTGCTTGAAGCCGAGCACCAGGAGATACTCTCGCCCTTACGGCGCCTTTTTTATGACCTTGCCGCTTCGGTCGAGCGTCTGGAGTTGGCGCAGGCCTTTCTGGCCGCTCAATTGCTCAAGCGTCAACGGGCCTTCAGGCAGGTCCGGGAGTCCGAAGAGGGCGACGGCACCATCCGCACGACCTTATACCTGGATAGAGCGACCAACCGGCTTATCGAAGCCTGTGACTTGAATTTTTCTTACACGGAACTGGACGAGGCGCGAATCGCGCTGCTGGATCGTTTGCACGCTCTGGAATCTCCAGAACCGGTCATGGATTCTGCGTTGGAACCCGTCCCGGATTCAGAAAGACAAGCATGTACGGCGACTACAGAAACGACGGAAACGACGAAAGGGGAAGTGCTCCATGAATAATAAGCTGAAGCGCCCTGATAACGGGCCTGTATCAAACATACACGTGGCCGAAGTAACCACAAGACAGTTGACCGCCTATCTCTGCCTTGCCCTGTGCGCCTTTGCCTTTTTCTTTGGGCTGGGTATCATCACGGGCCGTCTGGATCCTTCATTTGATAAAGGACAGGAACCGATACAAAATGAAGCCCCCTCTGAAGTGGAGTCCTACTCAGTACCAGCACTTTCACAAGACCAGGCGGGGAAGGATGAATCCCTAAAGGAACAAACCACAACCAGTCAGGCAGTGGAGCGAACGCCGGAAACCGCCACGCCGCGTAATCCCTACATGGCTGCGGTGCCGGGACTCACATCGATGCGACCAGATCCTCTTTCCACCGAGGGTTCCGGGTCCATACACTTTGCCGCGCCTGAAAAAGAACCCCTTCCAGTAACCACCACGGAAGGAGAAAAAAACACAGAAGCGGCCCCGATCCTGGCCGATACGGATGCGAAGAAACAAGCAGCCCTTTCCGCATCCTCAATACCCGTAACCCCAGTGGCACCCGTAACCCCGGCGGCGACACAGACCCCGACGGCCCCCGCAGCCACACCGGTAACGCAAACACCTGCGGCGTCGGCAACCGTGCCGGCGACTCCGGTACCCGCATCCCCCGCAAAGCCAGCGGCCGAGGTGAAAGACAAGCCGCTTCTTACACCAATAACCCCGGATGAGCCGCCCATTGAAGATCTGGCACTGGAGCCTTTGGCTCCGACTCCCGCTCCCGTCCCCCCTCCCGCGCCTGCGGCTGTTTCAGGGAAATTCGGTATTCAGTTGGCCGCCTTCACCGGCGCGGATCGAAGCGCACGCGCTGAAGCGCTGCAAAAGAAACTGAATACGGAATCCAAGGTACAGACACAAATTATTCCTTCAACGGACAACCAGGCCTACCGTGTGGTTGTCGGCGGATTTCCAGATAAAGCGGCAGCGGAAAAAGCGTTGAACGACATCCGCGCCAAAACCGGTTTCCCACAAGCTTTCGTTAAAGCCCTGTGACAGGGTCTTTCCAGGAGAACGCCGTGCCCCGTGTTGTGATATTTGGGCCAGGAGCCTTGGGATGCCTCTTCGCAGGCCGGTTTGCCTTGGCCGGTATCGATGCATGGCTGCTTGATTATGATCCATACCGCGCCGCCCAGCTGCAATCACAGGGGATTATTATCGAAGAGGAGCACGCACGCAAGGTAGCACTCCCTAAGGTTAGCGTTTTACCTCCGACCGCGCCGGATTTGATTCTGGTGCTAACCAAGTCCTATTCCACTGTACAACTGTGTCTTCCGCTGAATGCCCCCGTGCTCACCCTTCAAAATGGTCTTGGAAACGCCGAGAGGCTTGCCTATCGCTACGGGAGCCGCAGGATACTTGCCGGAGCCACTTCCGAGGCTTCGACGTTGCTCTCTCCCGGGCATGTGCGCCATGCCGCCCGGGGCACCACCACCTTTGGGGCCTGGGACGGCTGTGATGCGCAAACGGCTGTGACCCTTTTTCAGCAGGCCGGTTTCGAGGCTGTTCTTACCGACAATCCCCGTAAAGCACTCTGGTGGAAAGCCGTCATCAGTGCGACCGTCAATCCGCTGACCGCCCTGCTGAATGTTCCCAACGGCGGGCTGCTCGATACATCTGAAACACGCTCCATGCTCCGGGGCCTGGTTAATGAGGCGGTACGGGCCGCACATGCGGAGGGCATTCAGTTCGAGGAGAGCATGGTGGAAATGGTGGAGAACATCTGCCTAACGACCCGCACGAACATTTCTTCCATGCTCCAGGACATCCGCAATGGAAAACCGACAGAAATAGAGGCCATCAGCGGTGAAATTCTACGGCGGGCCGGGACCGCGGGACTTCGCCTACCGAAAACAGAGGTCGTTTACCGCCTGGTATCCGCCATGGAGGCGCTTCATACATGCTACAATCCATAAACCTCCCGCCAAACCGTTTTTCCCCCGGACAGCGAATCCAGCTTGCCGTGCTTCCCTGGCTGATGGCAAAAACCTACATACTGCTTAAGCGTTCCTGCACCCTGGAAATGCGCGGCGAAGCACACTATGAGAACGTTCTGAAGAATAACGGGCATTGCCTCGTGGCCATCTGGCACGAAAGTATGGTCATGGCGTGCTGCCACAACCGAAACCGGGGCTACGTCGGGCTTTCCAGCCTGAGCTTCGATGGTGAATTCGCCGCCCGGGTGCTAAAACACTGGCATATCCGTGCGGCGCGCGGTTCTTCATCGCGGGGTGGCCACGAAGCCCTTGCCGCCCTCGTTGAGGCTTCAAAAACCACCCCGGTCAGCGGGTTTACCCTGGACGGCCCCAAAGGC
>Ga0116149_1002908_pt1 | contig 18262 bp, 16 predicted proteins | sample AD_UKC057_MetaG_FD_89787 | JGI IMG/M metagenome (GOLD analysis project Ga0116149, IMG submission 89787) | Active sludge microbial communities of municipal wastewater-treating anaerobic digesters from USA - AD_UKC057_MetaG | ecosystem: Engineered > Bioreactor > Anaerobic > Digestate | place: USA... | reverse complement strand
GGGCCGGCGATCGGCCAGCGCGCGGTCGAGCGCCTCTGCGAACGATCGCTTCGCGTGCTTCAGGCCGACGCGATCCTGCGGCCGGCGCGGTCCCGACACGCTTGGCTCCACCTCCGCGAGATCGAGCGTCAGCGTCTCGCTGTACTCGGCTTCCGGCGCGCCGGCGACCCTGAACATCCCCTGGGCCTTTGCGTACTCCTCGACGAGCGCCACCTGCCCGGGGTCGCGGCCCGTGAGCCGCAGGTAATCGAGCGTCATGTCGTCGATCGGGAAGATCGCCGCGGTGGCGCCGAACTCCGGACACATGTTGCTCAGCGTCGCGCGGTCGGCGATCGTCATCGAGTCGAGCCCCGCCCCGTAGAACTCGACGAACTTGCCCACCACGCCGTGCTTGCGCAGCCGCTCGGTGATCGTGAGCACCAGGTCGGTGGCGGTCGCTCCCTCGGCCAGGCGCCCCACCAGCCGGAAGCCCAGCACGTCGGGGATCAGCATCGAGATCGGCTGGCCCAGCATGCACGCCTCGGCCTCGATGCCGCCGACGCCCCATCCCAGCACGCCCAGGCCGTTCACCATCGTCGTGTGCGAATCGGTCCCCACCAGGGTGTCGGGGAAGGCCGACGCCCGCCCGTTCACCTCATCGCGGAACACCACGCGGGCGAGGTACTCGAGGTTCACCTGGTGAACGATGCCCGTGTCGGGCGGCACGACGCGGAAGTTGGAGAAGGCGTTCTGACCCCAGCGGAGGAAGACGTAGCGTTCCCGGTTACGGCGGAACTCGAGCTCGGCGTTCAGATGGAAGGCGTCGTTCCGGGCGTGGTAATCCACCTGCACCGAGTGATCGATGACCAGCTCCACCGGCTGCAGGGGGTTCACGCGCGCCGGGTCCCCGCCCAACCGGACGATCCCGTCCCGCATCGCCGCGAGATCGACGACCGCCGGCACCCCGGTGAAGTCCTGCAGCAGGACGCGCGCCGGCGTGAACGCGATCTCGCGCCTCCCTCTCCGTGCCGGATCCCACGAGGCGAGCGCCTGCACGTCTTCGGGGGTGGCGAACCGCCCGTTCTCGTGGCGCAGCAGGTTCTCGAGCAGGACCTTGAGGGAGTACGGCAGGCGCCCGACGCGCGGGAACCCTGCCCGCTCCAACCGCGCAAGGCTGTACACCAACACCGGTGCCCCGGCCAGCTGGAGTTCGGCCTCCGTGTCGAACGAGTTGTGGCTGATCATTGTGATCCGATTCTACCCGGTACATCCCTTGCCTTCTACCTGCGACGGCAGTCGAACTGGCGATTTCTCGTACCTTGGAGGCGTTGATGGTGCAGCAGGACAGGTCGGAGCAGGAGAAGGCGGAGGGCTCGCGCGAGAGCCTGAACGTTCCGGCTGCGGCCGACATGGAGAGCGGCGCGGGCCAGCTGAGCGAGCCGGAGAAGCCCGCCGTGCCGGGGAGCGAGAATCCCCGTAGCGACAAGGGGGGCTCGGCCCAGCCCGGGGCGGGTATCACCAACCGGCCCATGCAGGAAGAGCGAGAGAACCAGGAAGCGGTTCCCGAGCGCGGCCGGACGAAGGGCGAGGAGGAAAGTGAAGGCGAGAAGGAAGGTAGGAGGTAGAAAGGGTAGGACAAGGAAGAGTGAGGAGGCAGCCTCGGTCGCGTTCTGCCTTCTCTCTCTTCCCTGCCTCGAGCGTGGACGCGTCAGGATCAGAAGCTGAAGCCGAGGCCGAACTTGATCTCGGGACTGTCGATGAGCCCGAGCTTGAACTCGGCGAACACCCCCCGGTAGTGTTGGAGGCCAATCAGGACGTTGAAGCCGGGCTCGGTGTTCGTGTCGTCGTTCCGGCCGCGATCGAACCTGTAGACGTTGAGGGCGGGCCCTCCACCGGCGTAGATGTTCCACGCGGTGCGCCGGATCGGAATCCAGTACACGAACTCGAAGTTGGCAGCCACCGTGGTCAGGTCGTCACCGAGGCCGATCTCGACGTTGGGCCGGAAGCTGAGCATCTCGACCAGCGGGCCGGTGTCGAGGTGCGCCCCGAAGTAGAACTGATCGGGATCTCCGCTCACCCCGCCCCGGACGCCGCCGCCGCCCGACTGGGCAAGGGCCGGCGCCGCAACCAGGCACATCGCCAGCGACACCGAGAGAAACACGACGCGAGTAGACAATCGAGTCTTCATGCGAGGGGCGAAGGCAAATGCCGCGCCAAAGCTGAGGTGGGACTTTTTGGCCTGATCAGCTGGGTTGCGGCCGGCGGACGTGGGCATCGCGTCCTCGAACCAGCCCGACAATTACCCTGTTACACAGGGGCCATCGCGAGTGCGTGGCCTTCTCACGCCCCCCGGGGCCGTACCGGAAGCGTGAGGTTATTCACGCCTCCGGTACGGCCCCGCGGGTGACATTTCTCACGTCTTCGGTACGGCCTCAGGTGACGGGTTGTAGCGCCGAAGGATCTCCCGCACGCGGTCGATCGGCAGCGCGTCGGCCCGCTGGCCGCCTCGCCCCGTCACGGTCGTCGCCCGGAAGAGCGAGTTGTAGACGGCCTCCTCGGTGGCCTCGAGCGCGGCCTGGAACAGCGGCGACACCGCTTCGGACGGCAGCACCCGCCGCGCGCGGGGCGCTGTCTCTCCCGCCTTCGTCCGCATCTCGAGCGAGGTGGTGAAGGCGACGGCAAAGTCGCCGCTGCCGTGGCTGTAGGACGAGCCGGTTCGGGCGAGGCCGAAGACGGCGCGAGCCGCAAGCCGCCGCAGGTCGCGCGCGTCGAGGGGTGCATCGGTGGCGACCACGATCATGCACGACCCGTCTGCGCCTGCCTCGGGTCCTCCGCCCGGAGCCGCGAAGGCATGGCGGCCGAGTTCCCGGCCGACCGGGGCCCCCGCGATGGTCAGCACCCCGCCGAAGTTGGTCTGCACCAGCACGCCCAGCCGATAGCTGCCGTACCGCTCGGGGAGCTGCCGCGAGGAGGTGCCGATTCCTCCCTTCCACCCGTAGCAGCGGGTTCCCGTGCCGGCGCCGACCGATCCCTCCTCGACCTCCCCGGTCCGCGCCTCCCGGATCGCCTCCAGCACGTGCTCGCGTGTGACGTGGCGGCCCCTGATGTCGTTGAGTCCTCCGTCGTTGGTCTCGCCGACCAGCGCGTTGACCGACTGCACCCGGCCGTTGCCGTCCTGGTCCAGCGTGTAGCCGACCACGGCGTCGATGGCGACGCCGACCGAGAGTGTGTTGGTGAGGACGATCGGCGTCTCGATCGTCCCCAGTTCCTCGACCTGCGTGGACCCGGCAAGCTTGCCGAAGGCGTTGCCTACGAAGACCGCGCCAGCCACCTTGTCCTGGAACAGGTTGCCCCCGTGCGGGAGGATCGCGGTCACCCCCGTCCGCACCTCGTCTCCCCGAACGATGGTGACGTGGCCGACCGCGACACCTGCGACGTCGGTGATCGCGTTGAGCGGCCCCGGCGCGAACACGCCAGGCCCGACGCCCAGGTCGCGGGCGCGCGGCCGCGACGCCCCTTCCTGCGCCAGGGCCGCGATCGCCGGAGCGAGCAGCGCCAGGCAAATGATCGTTCGCTTCATGGGCTCTCCCGGCCGACAGCTGCGCGGGCCTCCGTGCCCGCGGATCACTCCGGGATCGTTCTCGGGATCAGCGCCTCGCTCGCCAGCGTCTGCGGCCCCGACTCGGTGCAGACGGCGTACGTGGACTGGTACATCGAGACGCTGGCGTACTCGCCGCGCGCGTTGAGCACGTAGAAATTCAGCTGGAAGTTCGGCAGGCCGTCGGGCGTGAGCAGCCGCTTTTCCACGGTGTTGGCCGAGACTCTCCGCAGCGCGTCCATCCCGGCATCCTTCGGGTGCATGCCCCGCCGCAGGTTCTCGACGACGAGGTAGGACGACAGGTTGAACAGGTTCGCCTCTCCCCGCCCGGTAGACCCCGCCGCGCCCACCTCGTTGTCGACGTAGAGGCCGGCCCCGAGGATCGGCGAATCGCCCGTGCGCCCCGGGATCTTCCACGCCATCCCGCTGGTGGTCGTCACGCCGGACACCTCGCCGCGCGCGTTGACGCCGTTGCAGTTGATGGTCCCGTAGTAGTGCTCGGGGTCGGCGCCGAACTCGCGCATGATCGAGAGGCTCACCTTCTTGATCGCCATCTCGCGGTCCGACGGATCGAGGTAGTGCAAGGGGTCGGTCCGCCGCTTCCATTCCAGCCACATCCTGCGCGATGTCTCGGTGTTCAGATCGTCGAGGATCTCGAACCCCAGCTTGCGCGCGAACTCCCGGGCCCCTTCCCCGACGATCAGGTGATGGTCGGTCGCGTCCATCACGGCGCGCGCGACGAGCGAGGGCGTCTTCACCCCCTCGATCGCGGCGACGCCGCCGGCGCGCTTGCGCGGCCCGTGCATGCAGCAGGAGTCGAGCTGCACGACGCCGTCCGCGTTCGGCAGCCCCCCGTAGCCCACGCTCGTGTCGGCCGGGTCGAGCTCGACAATGTTGACGCCCGCGATGAGGGCGTCGAGCACGTCGGACCCGCCGGCCATCATCGTGAAGGCACGCTCGACGCAGGTCTGCTGCCCGCCGTTGCGGGCGCGATTCCCGTTCGCCGACGAGATGACGACCGGCCGCACCGCGCGAGTTGACACCGCAGGGGCCTGGCCGAACACCGCGCGGGGCGCTGCCGCCGCCACCGCCGCGGCCCCGGCCCGAACGAACTCCCTCCGCTTCATCTTGCCGCTCATGCGCGCCTCTCCTCCGCAGTCCGAAGCCCCGAACCCCGCACCCTGAGCAGTGAGCCGTGAGCCCCGTGCCTTGAGCCGTGAGCCTTGAGCCTTCTAGATCCCCGCCCTGTCCCAGCGCCCGACGATGTCTTCGACCAGCGCTGCGACCTTCGCATTCACCTTGTCAAAGTACTCCTTCGCCTTGATCGCGTCGAAGCGCGGCAGGCCCTCACCGGGCTTGTACAAGAGGATGCTGGCCGGGCTCGGGTACGCGCTCCAGGCGCCCGGCGCGGGGTTCGCGATGGCCAACTCCGGCCCTGTATAGCGCTCGCGGCGGACGTTCGAGGGATCCACCGCCATCACGTAGGCGTTCTCGTTCTCGCCGGCGTGGCCGCCGTCCTCCCCGAACACCTCGAGCGTCACGTCCGAGCAGAACGTCCACCAGTTGACGACCAGCGTGCGGATGCCCGCCTCGCGCCCGACTTCGGCCGCCACGGCGTTCAGGGCAGCGGTGTTGCCGCCGTGGCCGTTGAGCAGGATGACGTTCTTGAAGCGGCTGCGCGCGAGACCGTGAAGGATGGCGCGAACGTACGGCCGGTATGCCTCGTCGGGAATGGTCAGCCCGCCCGGGTAGGCCTCGAGCGAGCCGGTGATGCCGTAGGGGACGGCCGGGGCGATGAGCGCGTTGACCTTCGGCGCGATGGCGCGGGCCATCGCGAGCGGCGCAATCGTGTCGCTGCCGTTCACCGCCACGCCGTGGCCCTCGAGCGTACCGAGCGGCAGGAGGACGGTTCGTATCCTCGCCGGGACCAGCTCGCGAACCTCCATCCAGTTGAGGTGCTCCAGCTCCCGGCTCGGAGGTTCCTGCGCCCGTGCCGCCGCCGCCATCCACGGCAAGGCCGACAGGACGAGTGCCGCCCACACGTCACGGAAGAGTTGTTCTGACGACATGGCTGCTCCTGTCCCCGGGGGAAAAGACCGGCTGCCGCTCCGCGCCCGCGGGGCGACGGATGAGGTGGGGCGCGCGCGGGCCAGTGTAACATTGAGCTTCGGCGGCTCGAGCCGCCCCTGATGCGATAATCCAAGACGAGGAACATGGAACGATATCCCGGCCTCCCTCCCCTCCCTCCGCGCATCGCCCGTCTCGAAGAGCTGGCCACCGACCTGTGGTGGAGCTGGCACTACCGCGCGCGTGATGTGTTCCGGGATCTCGACTACCCGCTCTGGCGGCTGACCGCCCACAACCCGGTCCGGATGCTGCGGCTGATCCCGCGCGAGCGGCTGGCGGAAGCGGCGGAGGACCCGGCGTTCCTGTCGCTGTACGACTCGGTGATGTCCGAGCTCGACGCGGCACGGTCTGCACGCGACACCTGGTGGGGGCTGCGCTTCGGCGGGCAGGCCAACGGCGGCCAGGTGGCGTACTTCTCGGCCGAGTTCGCCCTGCACCAGTCGCTTCCCCTGTATGCCGGCGGCCTGGGCGTCCTGGCCGGCGACACCTGCAAGGAGGCGAGCGACCTCGGGATCCCGCTGGTGGGTGTCGGCTTCATGTACCCCCAGGGCTACTTCCACCAGCACCTGACCGCCGAGGGGTGGCAGCAGGAGACCTACGAGACGCTCGACTGGCTGGACGCGCCGATCGAGCCCGCCATCCGGCCCGACGGAACCCCGTGCGTGGTCGCCGTCCCGATCGGCGACCGAAGCGTGCTCGCCGCGGTCTGGGTGGTGCGCGGCGGCCGGGTGAAGCTCTACCTGCTCGACACGAACCTGCCCGAGAACGCTCCGTGGGACCGCGAGCTGTCGGCGCGGCTCTACGGGGGGAACCACGACACCCGGATCCAGCAGGAGATCGTGCTGGGCCTCGGCGGCGTGCGGGCGCTCAGGGCGATGGGCGTCGAGCCGGCCGTCTGGCACCTCAACGAGGGCCACGCGGCCTTCGTCGTCCTCCAGCGAATCCGCGAGTTCCTCGAGCGCGGCTACCAGTTCGACCAGGCGGTCGAGGAGGTGCGCCGGACCACGGTGTTCACCACGCACACGCCGGTGCCGGCCGGCCACGACGCCTTCCCGTTCCACCTCGTCGAGACCTACCTCGCTGGCGCGTGGGGCAGTCTCGGCGGGCTGCGCGACAACTTCCTGGCGCTCGGGGCCTACGACAACAACAGCGGCAACGGGATGCAGTTCAACATGACGGCGCTGGCCATCCGCTCGGCGGGATCGGTCAACGCGGTCAGCGTGCTGCATCGCGACGTCACGCAGGCGATGTGGTCGCCGCTCTGGCCCGAGCTGAAGCGCGAGCAGCCGGTCCGGGCGATCACCAACGGCGTCCACGTGGCCACCTGGGTTGCGGCGGAGCTGTCGAAGCTCTTCGAGGCCTATATCGCGCCCGACTGGCGCAGCCGCCACGACGACCCGGCCCTCTGGGAGAAGGTGCACGAGATCCCGGACGCCGAGCTGTGGCAGGTGCGGCAGCAGCTCAGGAGCTACCTGTTCGCGTTCATCCGCGAGCGGGCGCGCAACCGCTGGACCAACGAGTCGGTCAGCCCGGGTCAGGTGGTGGCGGCCGGCACCCTGCTCAACCCCGACGCCCTCACCATCGGCTTCGCCCGGCGGTTCACGGCCTACAAGCGGCCCGAGCTGCTCTTCCACGACCCCGAGCGCCTCCGCCGCATCCTCTCCAAGTTCCGGCAGCCGCTCCAGTTCGTGTTCGCGGGCAAGTCGCACCCGGCCGACGACAACGGCAAGCACCACCTGCAGCGGATCTACAAGCGGGCGATGGACAACGGGTTCGGCGGGCGGGTGGCCTTCGTGGACGACTACGACCTCCACGTGGCGCACTTCCTGGTGCAGGGCTGCGACGTCTGGATGAACACGCCGCGCAAGCCGCTCGAGGCCAGCGGCACGAGCGGCATGAAGGCGGCCATCAACGGCGTCCCGCACTGCAGCATCGGCGACGGGTGGTGGGCCGAGGGTTACGCGGGGTCGAACGGGTGGCTGGTCGACGGCGGCGCGCCCGAGGGCGACCACGGCGCGGCCGACGCGGCCGACGCCGATGCGCTCTACCGGATCCTCGAGGAGCAGATCGTCCCGACCTTCTACGACCGCGACGCAGCGGGCGTGCCGCACGCCTGGCTGCGCGTGGTCAAGGAGTCGATCCGGACCGTGATGCCGCGCTTCTCCGCGCGGCGCATGGTGAAGGACTACGTCGAGAGCATGTACGCCTCGGCGTTCGAACGCAAGTGATAGAATCGACGGAATGTCACGGAAGTCGGTCGTGAAATCGCGGTGCGTGCTGTGCGGCGCCAAGGAACTGGTGGAGCCCCGGGGCGAAGAGCGCTACTGCCGCGACTGCTGGGACAAGAAGATCGCGGTCGAGGAGATCGTCGCGCGCGAGTTCGCGCTGAAGCGCTACATCCGGGCCCACAGCGCCGAGAAGTACCTCGTCTACCACTCCACCATCAAGCGCCCCTGCGGCCAGCTCATCGTCATCGACGACGGATACGACCTCTTCCTCACGATCACGCTGTACCCCAACTTCTCCTGGGACGAGCCGGCCTACCACCTCGAGGGCGACCCCGAGGGCCGCAGTTTCGCCGAAATCCTCGTGGACGTCGTCGCCACCGAGGTCATCGAGCCGTGGGGCGGCGGCAAGTGGCACCTCGAGATCTTCCGGTCCGTTTCGGCCGAGCCCGAGGACTGGAACGGCGAGATGTAACGCTCTATAATCGCCTCGGATCGGCAGTCGTCGGCGTCCGCGCCATCCATCCGTCATCCGTCATTCATTGTCTGGCCCCCCGGGAGGTTTCGATGCTCCGCCTCAATCGCGTATTCCTGGCGCTAGCCCTGGTCGCCGCCGTGCTGGCCGGCACGACCTTCGCCGCCGCCCAGACCGCGCCCGCCACCCAGTCGCGGGCCAGGTTCGTCGACACCGTCAGGGGTCCGGCGGATCTCCAGTACCTGAAGCCGGTGATCAAGGTCGAGAAGGACGGGACGATTGTCACGACCTTCCAGGTGAAGAACGTCTCGCCGAAGGCGATTGCCCGCCTCACCATCGAGGAGTTCTGGTACGACAAGGCCGGCAACCCCGTGTCGGGCGACAAGCAGTTCCTCAAGAAGCCGCTGCTGGCCGGCGAGACGGCGACCATCGTCCTGCGCACGCCGAAGAGCCCGAACATGAACCGGAACAGCTACAAGTTCTCCCACGCCAACGGCGACGTGAAGCCGAAGGTGGTGGCGAAGCTCGAGGAACCGGCCGCCGCTCAGGCGGGCCGGTAGTCAGGGCGTTCCGGGCGAAGGCGGAAGCGCGAGCGGGCCCGGGCTGAGGTGCCGGAAGACGAATTCGTTGCACCCCAGCCCGCCCCCGCAGCGCAAGTACTCGAGGGCAAAGCCGCGGGCGCGGTAGAAAGAGAACACCTCGTCCACCTTCGCCGCCTCGTAGGGGTGCCCTCCGACCCAGTCCACGATATCCCGCCACTTGCTCATGCCACGGCGCGCCTGGTAGCGCGTCCACGTCCGCAGATACTCTCCCGGCCGCCCCGACAGGAGGGCGCGGAGCGCCGCCTTGCCTTCGTCGGGGGCGACCGCCAGCGCTGCGAAGGCCGGTTGCACGGCACGGGGCAACCTGTTGTAGAGCCGCTTCACCCGTCGCCACCGCACCGTCTTGCTCCCCTGGTCGTTGTAGAGCGCGATGTACAGCTGGCCGCCGGGCCGCACCGCACGTCCGGCGAGTTCGAGGGCGTCCCACATCCGGCCCGTGTGGTGCAGCACGCCCCAGGAATAGACGATGTCGAACTGGCCGAGGCCCTCCAGGTACGTGCGGTCGAGGGCGCTGCCCGGCTCGATGCGCCAGCCGGGGGAGGTGTCGGCCTCACCGAGGCGCCGCCTCAGCTCCCTCGCGCAGGCCACCGAGAGCGGGTCGTAGTCGAAGGAGTGGACTCGGGCCCCCAGCCGCCGCGCCGCAAGGCTGAAGAGACCGCTGCCGCACCCGACGTCCAGGAAGGTCTTCCCCTCGAGGCTCTCCGCTCCGAGCGGCCGCTTGAGCGATTCGACGGCCGATCCGACGCGCTCCTCGTTGAGCCGCTCGAGGAACCGCGCCCAGTTGCGGCCGAACTCGAACCGCTCGCCGCGAGAGACTTCGGCCCCGTGGGTGGCGCTGGGCGCGTGGCCCGCGCCGGTCTCGATCGCTGCGGAGGAAATCGACATCGCCCTCACCGATCCTTCCTTGCCCGCCTGTTTCACGCGGGCACGCCGACGCCAGAGCGCCAGTGCACCAGCTCGCGCAGCTTCGCCGTGTAGAACCGGCGGTCCCTCGACCCGATCGCCACACCGAAGCACGCGACGTACACGACCACCGCTCCCGCCAGTTGGAGCAGGCCCAGCCAGAGGCCGTCACCCAGCCAGCCACGCAGCCCGAAGAAGGCCGCGGCGGCGATGCCCGCCGGCCAGAGCGCCGGCCACACGCCCTCCCAGAGCACCGCCTCCGGACGGACCCCGGCAAGCCGGCACGCCGCGGGCACGAACAACAAGACGTGGACCGCCGCCACCGGGACGGCCAGGCCGATGGCCGCACCCGTGGCGCCAAACGGCGAAACCAGCAGAACCCCGAGCACGACGGTCGCCGCGGCTTGGATCAGCGATCCCACGGTCGCCGCCCGATGGCCCCCGGCGCCCTTGAGCATCGTCAGCGAGGTAGCGAAGCCGCCGCGCACGATCACCATCAAGGCGAGCGCCTGCACCGCCGACACCGCGTCGGCGAACTCGGGGCCGACGAAGGCCATCACGACGGGGTGCGCCAGCAGGGCCATCCCGCCGCCGACCGGGATCACGCTGGCCAGCGACATCCGCGTGCCCTGCACGAGGATCGTCCGCAGGCGATCGGCGCGCCTGGCGTCGCTGTCGACGATCACCGCGAACAGCGCGTCGTTCATCTGGTTGGTCATGCGGAGCGCCGCCTGCGCGAGCCGCTCGGCAACGGTCCAGCTGGCCACGGCGACCGAGCCGAGGATGGCGCCGATGACGACCGGCGGCGAGCTGAAGCTCACCTTCCAGCCGATGTCGAGCAGCAGCATGTAGACGCTGAAGCCGGTCAGCTCCTTCAGCCGGTCCAGCCTGACGTGCGACGGCCGCACCTGCAGGCCGGGAAACGTGCGGTAGGCGACCGCGCGGTACGCGAAGAGGCCGACGAAGCGCACGACGGTCACCGCAGCGACCAGCGGCACCAGGCCGTAGCCGGCCGCCAGCACCAGGACATTGACGAGGGCAACGGCCGAGCTCGTGCCGATGCTGACGAAGCTGCTCCAGTGAGTACGCTGGAAGCCCGCTGGGATCGTCCCGAAGGGCCTGAAGGCGAAGGTGGCGCCCACGTAGGCCCCGAGGATCAGCAGGACCGTCCGCCCCGTCGCCGCCTGCGCGGCGCTGACGTTGAAGAGGTGATCGAGGTTGAAGGCAATCGCGGTGACCGCGCCGTAGACGACCAGCCCGATACCGGTGTAGAGCGCGAGCGTCGTGCTGACAATCTGGTTCAGCGCGAGCGGGTCGCGGAGGGCTCGGTACTTTGCGACGTACTTGGTCAGCGCACCGCCATAGCCGAGCTCGAGCAGCGAGGCATAGGTGGTCACCGACGCGACCAGCATCCAGAGGCCGTATTCCGACTTGCCGAGGTGGGCGACATTGTAGGGCAGCAGCAGCAGACCGATGAGGATGTCGGCCGCGATCGCGAGATACCGGCCCGCCATGTTCTGGGCCAGCACACCGAACTGGCGCCCGTCGTCGTGCCAGACGGTGCGGTCGGGTGCCGGGCTTGCTGAGTTGCCTGATTGAGATGCCACGCCGCGGCTCAGCCTTGCGAGAGTGATGCCAGGAGAACGGCTGAGGCTCAGATGCTGGCTTGGGCTTCGATCGGCTGGAGCAACGGCCCGGCACCGACTCTCGAGCCGGCCGGAGCGTCCTACCAGAGGACCGCCTGTGCCCTCGGGCCGAGGGTATACTCTGCAGAAGGGACATCCGGCTCGCGCCTCGCAACGGCGTGCGGTTTGCGTGGATGTCCCGCTGGTTGGAGGTTTCTCCGATGTCGAGCCGCAAGATCACGCTGTTCTACGCCCTCCTGATCGCCGTCGCGTCGCTCGCCGTCGGCATGGTGCTCGCCTCGCGGCTCGATCTCTCCTCCGAGTCGTCCGCACAGACGATGAACGTGCCGCCGATGAACAGCGCGCCGCTGGCGGGGCCCGTGGACGCGACCACGTTCCGCACGATCGCCAAGAACGCGACAGGGTTCGTCGTCAACATCCGGACGCGCGCCAAGCGCCGCGCCCCCGACATGAACGACTTCTTCGGCGGCGAGAACCCGTTCGACCGCTTCTTCGGCCGCCCGCAGCCCAATCGGCCGCGCGACCAGGTGGTCGAGTCGGCCGGGACCGGCTTCGTCATCAGCGCGGGCGACGCCCTCATCCTGACCAACAACCACGTGGTCGAAGGGGCGACCGACATCTACGTGGCGTTCGGCGAAGACCAGTACGACCAGGAGGAGTTCCGCGCCAAGCTGGTGGGCCGCGACCAGCTGACCGACAGCGCGCTGATCCAGCTCGAGGAGAAGCCGGCCCGGCCGCTCGTCGAGGCGAAGTTCGGCGACTCGGCGCAGATGCAGCCGGGTGACTGGGTGATGGCCATCGGCAACCCGTTCGGCCTCGCGCATACCGTCACCGTCGGGGTGATCTCGGCCACCAAGCGCCCCTTTTTCACCGCGGAACAGCGGTCGCAGGACGTGCTGCAGACCGACGCGGCCATCAACCCCGGCAACTCGGGGGGGCCGCTGCTCAACGTGCGCGGCGAAGTGATCGGCATCAACACCGCGATCCTGGCGAACTCGCGCGCCGAGGGGAACCTCGGCATCGGGTTCGCGATCCCGATCAACGTGGTGCGCAACCTGCTGCCCGACCTGCGCCGGGGCGAGGTGGTCCGGGGACGCATCGGCATCAGCATGCTCGAAGTCCCGCGTGACGCGGTCGAGGAGCTCGGGCTGAAGGAGCGGCGGGGCGCCCTCGTCGCGCAGGTGCCCAAGGACGGCCCGGCCGCGAAGGCGGGGATCCAGCCGGGCGACGTCATCATCGAGGTGAACGGCAAGCCGATCGCCGACCGCGAAGAGCTGACGCGGATCGTCACGGGCACCAAGCCGGGAACGACGATCCCGGTGACCCTGGTGCGCGACCGGAAGCAGATGACCCTCAACGTCACCATCGAAAAGCTCGACCTCGAGGCCGAGAGCGGCGGATCCGCCCGCGGCGGCACGGAGGAAGACACCACCGCCGGCTTCGGCCTGTCGCTCGGCAACGTCACGCCGTCGATGGCGCGGTCGCTGCGCCTGCCCGAGGGGATGCGGGGCGCGGTGATCATGGACATCGAGCAGGGCAGCGCCGCGGACGGCAGCGGCCTCGCCCAGGGGGACATCATCCTGAAGGTGAACAACCAGGAGGTCACCTCGGCGGCCGACGCCAGCAGCCTCCTCCAGAAGATCCCGTCGGGCGGCCGGGCGCTGCTGCTCGTGTGGAAGAGCCGCCAGGGCCAGGAGCTGTTCCTGACGCTGAAGAAGGAGTAGGCATCCGGCAGCTGGCTGCGGGCTGATAATGGGGCCGGGCGGGACGAACGTGTTCCGCCCGGCCTTCGTCTTTCATGCCCTCTCCGCTGCTCGCCCTCATCGCCGACCGCATCAGGGCGCACGGCCCGATGCCCGTTGCCGAGTACGTCGAACTGGCCCTCTATCACCCCGGCCATGGTTACTACGCGACCGCCGAGCGCCGCTCGGGCCGGGCCGGCGACTTCATGACGAGCGTCGATGTGGGGCCGGTCTTCGGGGAACTGCTGGGGGTGCAGATCGCCGAGATGCTGGACGCGGTGGGCGGTCCCGCGGTGGACCTCGTGGAGGCGGCCGCCGGGAGCGGCCGGCTCTCGCGCGACATCCTCGATCATCTCGAGCGCGCATCGCCGCGCCAGTACGCCGCCGTGCGGCTGCACCTGGTCGAGCGAAGCGGGACGGCGCGCGCCAGCCAGGCGTCGACACTCGGCCGGCATGCCGCCCTCCTCGCGACGTCTGGCCCATCGCTGCCTCGCGGCGTCCGAGGCGTCATCGTTGCGAACGAGCTGCTGGACGCCCTGCCTCCGCACCTCGTCGTGATGCGAGACGGCGGACTGCGGGAAGTCGCGATCGGCCTTGGAGGGTCCGCGCTCGTTCCGGTCGAGGTCGAGCCCACCACTCCCGCCATCCCCGAGTACCTTCACCGGGTCGGCGCCCAGCTCCGCGCAGGCCAGTATGCCGAGGTCAACCTCGCGGCGGCGGAGTGGATCCGGCAGGCCGCCTCGGCGCTCGAGGAAGGATTCCTGCTGCTGCTCGACTACGGTCACGAGGCCGGTGAACTGTACGGCGACAGCCACCCGGCCGGTACGCTGACGACCTTCAAGCGTCACGCCGTCGAGGACCGGGCCGGCGGCCCCGGGTGGCTGCGCGAGCCGGGGGGGCGGGACATCACCTCGCACGTCGACTTCACCGGCGTGCGGCTGGCCGCGGAGTCGGCTGGCCTCGAGACGCTCGGCCTCGTCGACCAGACGTACTTCCTCCTGGCCCTCTCCGAGGGAATTGATCCGGTCGAGGCCCACGACGAGCGGTCGCTGGGACGCCGCCTGGCGTTGAAGACGCTGCTGCTGCCCGGCGGGCTTGGCAGCACCCACAAGGTGCTGGTCTTCGGCCGCCGGGTCGGCCGGCCGCGCCTGAAGGGCCTTGCGGCAGGCGGGCGGTTGACATGAGCGGGGCGCTCGGTCCACCTTCTCTTTCGTGCTTCCGCCCCCACCTTTGACGAAGGAGACGCGATGAGCGGCCCGATCGAGCGTGAGATCAAGCTGCGGTTCGAGGCGGCCGACCAGGCTCGGGAGGCAATCCTGCGTGCGGGCGGCACTGCGCTGCGTGGACGGCGCCTGCAGGAGGACTGCCTGCTCGACACCGATGAGCGCGTGCTGGGAGCGCGGCAGTCGGTCCTTCGCGTCCGGATGGAGCAGGGGCGCAGCCTGCTCACCTTCAAGGGCCCCGTGCAGCCGTCGCGCATGAAGCTGCGCGAGGAGCGCGAGACGGTGGCCGCCGACGGCGAGACGCTGCTCTACATCCTCGAGCAGCTCGGCTTCAGGCCGTGGTTCCGGTATCAGAAGTACCGCGAGGAGTTCGGGTGGCGCGACGCGGTCATCGCCCTCGACGAGACGCCGATCGGCGTCTTCGTGGAGATCGAAGGCAGCGAGCAGACGATCGTGGAGGCCGCCGCGGCCATCGGGCGGTCGCCGGCCGACTACATCGTCCACTCGTACAGAACCCTCTTCGTCCGCGAGTGCGAGGCCCGCGGGGTGGAAAGCGGCGACATGGTCTTCGACGGGGAGTGACGTGCCGGCGCTTCCCCCTTGTGTCGTCCTGACGGCCGGGCTCGGCACGCGGCTGCGTCCGCTCACCTGGCTGCGCGCGAAACCGGCGCTGCCGGTGGCCGGCGTGCCGCTGGTGAACCGCATCCTTGCCTGGCTGGCGTCGGCCGGCGCCAGACGGGCGGTGCTGAACCTCCATCACCTCCCCGGGACCATTCGCGCCGCGGTAGCGGGCGGCGCCCCGCGGGGGCTCGAGATTCGCTACTCGTTCGAGGATCCCATCCTCGGCTCGGCGGGAGGGCCGAAGCGGGCCATCGCGCTGCTCGACGCGCCCCGCGTGCTCGTGGTGAACGGCGACACGCTGACCGACGTGGATCTGGGCGCGCTGCTTCGCGCCCATGACGAGTCCGGCGCACTGGTGACGATGGCGGTCGTCCCCAACCGCGAGCCCTCGCGCTACGGCGGCGTGCTGGCTGGCGACGACGGCGCGGTGTCGGGGTTCGCGCCGCGGGGCGAGCGGTCGGCTGGCTCGTGGCACTTCGTGGGCGTGCAAGTGGTCGAAGCCGCCGTGTTCGAACGCGTGCCGGAAGACCAGCCGTCGGAGTCGGTCGGCGAGCTGTACCCGCGGCTCGTCGCCGAGCGCCCGGGGAGCGTCCGCGCGTTTCGGTGTGACGTGGGCTTCCACGACATCGGAACGCCCGCCGATTACCTGGCCACGTCGATCGCGATGGCGGGAGACGACTGGTCGCGGCTCGCCGGCCCGCGATCGGCAATCGGGCCGGGGGCCGAGGTCTCCGGGTCGATCCTGTGGGAGGATGTCACGGTGGGGGCCGGCGCGCGGGTACGCGGGTGCATCGTCACCGACGGGGTGTCGGTCGCCCCCGGAGCGGTTTTCGCGGGACAAGTCCTGGTGTCGGAGCGGCACGCGGCCGCCATTCCAGCCGGCTCGGGTGCCCGCCGGCACGAGGGTCTGCTGACGTTCCAGTTGGGGGATCAACGGTGATGACGTCGAATGTGACGAGCGACACGGTACAAGTGCCGGAGCCGGTCCTGCACTATCTCGACCGGCAGGGGTTCGCGGCGCGATCCGCGCGCGTGGTGCCGCTGACAGGCGACGCCTCCGACCGCCGGTACTTCCGCATCATCGAGACCGACGGGAGCACGTCGGTCCTGGCACTGCACTCGGCTCCCTTCGACTACGCGACCCTGCCGTTCGTGAACGTCACCGAGCTGCTGCAGCAGGTCCCGCTGCCGGTCCCGGCCATCTACGATCAGGCTGGCGACCTCGGGCTGCTGCGACTGCAGGACCTTGGCGACGTCACGCTGCAGGCCCACCTCGGGGCGGTGCCGGCCGGCGAGCATGCCGCGCTGTACCGCCGCGCCGTGGCGATGATCGAGCTGCTGCAGCGGCGCGGGGACGAGCTGGCCTCGGACCGGTACGTGCCCTACGGCATGGCCTTCGACGTGGCGAAGCTGACCTGGGAGCTGGAGTTCTTCGTCAATCACTTCGTCGAAGCCTACAGGGGCGCCCAGCTGCCGTACGCGACGCGGGAGGCGATTCGCGAGGAATGGAAGCCAATCGCCGAGGAGCTGTCCGCCGAGCCGCGGGTTCTCTGCCACCGCGACTACCACAGTCGCAACCTGATGGCGCACCAGGACGAGCTGTACGTGATCGACTTCCAGGATGCGCGGATGGGGCCCGACACCTACGACCTGGTGTCGCTGCTGCGCGACGCGTACGTGGACCTCACCGAGGAGGCCGTCGACGACCTGATCGCCTTCTTCCTGGCCCTCCGAGGGCAATACGATCGGCACACCGACCGCAGCTGGTTCGGCACCTACCAGGCCGACTTCCGGCGGCGGTTCGACCTCATGGCGCTGCAGCGCAACCTGAAGGCCCTGGGGACCTTCGGGTACCAAACCACGACGCGCGGCAACCCGGTCTACATCCAGTACATGCCCCGCACCCTCCGCCACGTGCGGAGCAACCTCGGGCGCCACCCCAGGTTCGGGCGCCTCCAGGAACTGCTGTCAACCTTCGTGGAGGAGCTGAAATAGCGCCGGCCTCCGTGCCGGCCGGGATCGTGGTGGGGCCCGCGCGCCGGCAGATTCGGTAGAATGAGGGTTTCCGTCTTCCCCCGGAGAGGAGCCTTCCGCCCTTGCGATTCGGCATCTCGACTCACCTCTACCACCAGGAACGGCTGTCGGCGGCTCACTTGCGGGAGATGGCCGAGTTCGGGTTCACCGAGATCGAGCTGTTCGCCTCGCTGGGTCACTTCGACTACCGTGCGCCGGCCGCGCACCGCGACCTTGCCGCATGGCTGCGCGACGCCGGTCTGGCGCTGCACTCGGTGCACGCCCCCATCGTGGAGTACGTGCGGGGCGGCGAGTGGGGTCCCCCGCTCTCGCTCGCACACGCCGACGAGACCGCGCGCGCACGGGCCGTGGCCGAGACGCTGGCCGCGCTCGAGCTGGCGCGCACGGTGCGGTTCGCCTACCTCGTCACGCACCTCGGCGTCCCCGACGAGGGAGGCGGTACCGAGGCGTTGAACAACGCCGCCGCGGCCGATCGCAGCTTGAGGGAAATCGGGCGGGCAGCCCGCGACCTCGGCGTCCGCGTGGCGCTCGAAATCATCCCCAACGCGCTGTCCACCCCCGAGACGCTGGCGCGGCTCGTGGAGGACGAGGAGGCCGGGGAGACGAACCATCGCTTCGGCATCTGCCTCGACACCGGCCACGCGTTCATGCGCGGCGATCTGCCGGACGCCATCGACGCGGTGTCGGGGGAGCTGGTCACCACCCATGTCCACGACAACCGCGGCGCCTCCGACGACCACCTGGTGCCGTTCGAGGGGCACATCGACTGGCCGACCGCGGTGATGACCCTGCAGAAGGTGGGCTACGAGGGGGTGTACCTGCTCGAGCTGGCCAATACCGGCACCGCGCGCGAGGTGCTGCAGAAGACCGTGGACGCCCGCCGGCGCCTGGCGGACATTCTCGCCTGAAGGACCCTATGCCGATCGCCTACATCGAGGACATCGCCCGGCACGAAGGTGAGCAGGTCACCATCCGGGGCTGGCTGCACAACCGCCGCTCCAGCGGGAAGATCCACTTCCTCACCGTTCGGGACGGCACCGGCTTCATCCAGGCGGTGATGTCGAAGGGGAACGTCGGGCCCGACGCG
>Ga0116149_1002895_pt1 | contig 18291 bp, 18 predicted proteins | sample AD_UKC057_MetaG_FD_89787 | JGI IMG/M metagenome (GOLD analysis project Ga0116149, IMG submission 89787) | Active sludge microbial communities of municipal wastewater-treating anaerobic digesters from USA - AD_UKC057_MetaG | ecosystem: Engineered > Bioreactor > Anaerobic > Digestate | place: USA... | reverse complement strand
TCTCCCGGCCGAAGTTGTGGAAAGAGTATCACATCCCGAATGGACGGCGAATCGGTGATGAGCATGGCGAGACGGTCGATGCCGATGCCGAGTCCGGCGGCGGGGGGCATGCCCACTTCCAGGGCAGTGAGAAAGTCTTCATCCAGATACTGGGCTTCGTCGTCCCCGGCTTCCCGCAGTGCGGCCTGCGCCTCGAAACGCTGGCGCTGGTCAATTGGATCGTTCAGTTCCGAAAAGGCATTGCCGACTTCAAGGCAGGCGATAAAGGGTTGGAACCGCTCCGTGAGCGCGTCATTGCCGCGTTTCTTTTTCGCCAGCGGCGACAGTTCAATGGGGTAGTCGTATAGGAAGGTCGGTTGTATGAGATGGGGTTGGACCTTCAGGGACATGACTTCGTCCACGATTTTGCCGTACCCCACGTCCGGGGTGATTTCCACGCCCGCGCTCATGGCCAGGCGCGCCGCTTCGTCACGGTCCCGGGTCGCCTCCAGGTCAATGCCGGCGTACTGGCGGATGGCTTCAAAGAGGGTGAGCCGTTTCCACGGCCGCTCCACGCTCAACTCGCATTCCTGGTAGGTGAATTGACGGCTCCCCACAACCGTTTCAATCACGTGCGTGAGCATGTCTTCGGTTTCGTCCATGAGTCCCCTATAGTCCTGGTAGGCTTCATAGAGTTCCATGGTGGTGAACTCCGGGTTGTGCCGTCCATCAACGCCTTCGTTACGAAAACAACGGTTGATTTCGAACACCTTTTCAAAACCGCCCACCAGGAGTTTTTTGAGATAGAGTTCCGGGGCGACACGCAGATAAAAATCCGCGTCATAGGTGTTGTGGTGGGTGATGAACGGCCGTGCCGTTGCCCCGCCGGGGATGGGGTGCAGCATGGGCGTCTCCACTTCCAAAAAGCCGTGGTTCAGGAGCCAGCCGCGCATGGCGTCTATCATCCGGATGCGCTTGCGGAAAATGTCCATGACCTCCGGGTTGGCGACCAGGTCGAGATACCGGCGCCGGTACCGCGTTTCCACATCGGAAAGACCATGATACTTTTCCGCGGCGGCGCGCAGAGATTTGGAAAGCAGGCCGTATTCCTCGGCGAAGAGGGTAATCTCATTGCGGTGTGTCCGTTTTATTCCGCCTTTTACGCCGATGAAATCCCCGATGTCCAGGTCTTTGGAGGCCTCGTAGGCGGTTTCACCCACTTGTTTTTGGCCCAAAAAGACCTGGATGCGGCCGCATTCGTCACGAATATCCATAAAGGTGCTTTTCCCCTGGATACGGCGCGCGACGATTCGTCCGGCCAGGCTGGCGGGCAGCGGCTGGAGTTCTTCTTGCGCGGTCCGGGCTTCCAGGTCTTCAAAGGCGCTTCGGGCCTCTTGTATGGTATGGGTGCGTTCATACAAATACTTGTACGGGTCGTCGCCCCGTTCCCGGAAGCGCTCCATTTTGGCCAGCCGGTGCCTGCGCAATTCGGCCTCACCGCCCTTGCTTAACTCATCCGGTCCGGAATGGTCTTCGGGGATATCCTGGTTACTGTTTGTCATGTGGCTTCTCCTGGTCATGGAAAAGGTTTTTAATGCGGGCGCTGTCTGCGACCCAGAAAATAAAACAACATTTGAGCATAAAATGGGATGGCCTCCGGCGCATTTAAAAACCATGAGCGATGTACTTAGCCTGAACCGTGCCGGAGGCTGTCCCGCTTTTTTCTTTCCTGTGTCCGCAAAAAGGGGACAGACAACCAAATAGCGGCAAGGACTGACAAACATCTTCTATGCAGCAATCAGGGGCTATTTGGCAGTCAGTCCCCTTTTTGCTACGTCTTCTTGCTCGCGTTTAGTCCAACAACGTTTTTCGGTTGGCAGGGAAACCGAAAAGTAGTTCAAACCATATTTGCGGCAGGAACACTGCATCCAGTCTGTTTGTGATGGGCGGAGGAAACAGTCCCATTTTTCTCTGCACGTGCATTCAACTTTTTGTTTTTTTGTCGTGCCGTAACAGCCGATAAGCACCCAACGCGGACGCGATGCGCACGCTGAACGCGTGAACAACGTACGCGTATTTTTCATGATACCCTAGGGGCGCCTTATGCCGGCGGCGCTACCTTACCTGTCTGCTTTTTTGTCCCAGTTTCCATTTTAAGTAGGCCTCAACAAACAGGGTCAGGTCGCCGTCAAGCACCTTGACGACATTGCCCGTTTCGGCGCCCGTGCGATGGTCTTTGATCATCTGATAGGGATGCAGCACATAACTGCGTATCTGGCTTCCCCAGGCCACGTCCTGCTGATTTTCCCGCTGGGCGTTCAGTTCCGCCTCCTGACGTTTCACTTCCATATCATACAACTTTGCCTTGAGCATGTTCATGGCCGTGTCGCGGTTTCGATGCTGGGAACGCTCGATCTGACAGGAGACAACGATGCCGGTCGGGAGATGGGTGAGTCTTACGGCGCTGCTGGTTTTATTGACCTTCTGACCGCCCGCTCCGCTGGAACGGAACACGTCCATCTTCAAATCATCTTCTCGAATCTCGATGTCAATGGTATCGTCCACTTCGGCCAGCACTTCGATGGCGACAAAGGATGTGTGTCGGCGCGCGTTGGCATCGAAGGGAGATATTCTCACGAGGCGGTGTACGCCCTCTTCGGATTTGAGCAGCCCGTAGGCAAAGGGTCCGCTGACGCGCAGGGACACGCTCTTCAATCCGGCTTCGTCACCCGGTTGGTAATCCAGGACCTCCACATTGAACTCGCATTGTTCGCAATAGCGCGTTATCATGCGGTACAGCATCTCCGCCCAGTCGCAGGATTCGGTGCCGCCCGCGCCCGGATGAATGCTCACTATCGCCGTTTTTTCGTCGCGGGGGTCCATGAAAAGACTGTTCAATTCTAGGCGGTCCAATTTTTTCTTCACATTGTCCAGGTGCCCCTGGATTTCGGCGGAAAGGGAGCCTTCCTCCTCTTCCGCGGCGATTTCAATCAAGGTGGAGGCGTCCTCAATTTCGCGGTGCAGTTCGTCCGGCATGGTCACCACCGCCTTGTAGGCCTTCAGTTGCTGAACGTATTTCTGGGCCTCTTCCTGGTCATCCCAAAAGCCGGGCGCGGACATTTTATCTTCGATGGCGGCGATTTCTTTTTTAAGGTTGTCCACATTCAAACAGGCGCGCAGCTCATTCAGGCGCGTTGCATAGTGTTCAACCGTTTCTCGTTCCACTTCGTACATGAATGTATTGTATCCTGGATTCAAGGGGGAAGGAACAGCATTACCAAATTGACGCATACAGACCACAGAAATAATGGAGCACCGGACCGCCGAAAAGAAAGGCGTCACACCGGTCAAGTACGCCGCCGTGCCCGGGGAACAGGCTGCCGGAATCTTTGACCCCGGCATCCCGTTTAAGCAGGGATTCGGTGAGGTCGCCCACCTGGCCGATGACGGACAAGAGGATTGCCGCGAGCACATAGGCCGCCGGAGACCATGCCGGAAACGAATCCCAGTGCAGGATGGTTTTGAGTGCGAACAGAACAAGTCCGGCCATCGCCGCGCAGACCACGGCGGCGATGGCGCCTTCCACCGTTTTGTTCGGGCTGACTTTCGGGGCCAGTTTATGTCTGCCGAACCGGCGACCGACCGCATAGGCACCCGTATCCGAAACAGCGATGACCACCAGCAGAATCGTCACCAGGGCGGGGCCGCTCTTATTGACCGTATGCAGTGCGACAAAATAGACGGGCAAGTACCCGGCATAAATCAATCCGAAAACGGATGCGGATAATCCCGCGATGGTGTGTCGGGAAGAACACACATGGGCCATAATGATGATAAACAGTTCGGCAAGCAGTATCAGCCGCATGTCCGTAATGAGGGAGCCCGCCACGAGCAGGGGCGCCAATACCGTAACGAGGACATCATGCGCTCCAATCCCTTTTTCCCGGGTCAAAGCGAAAAATTCCCGGGCGCCCATGAAACTCAGGAACATGACCAGCAGTATGAAGGCCCAGCGTATGGCGGGAATCCATACAACGGCGACCACAAAGGGCAGCCACAACAGGGCGGTAAGAAGACGCAGCCCGGTACCTTGGAGTTGAAACAGGCTCATGGTCGCCCCCCAAACCGGCGGTTGCGCGACTGGTATTCGACAAGGGTTTCGTGCAAACGGTCCCGGTTGAAGTCGGGCCACAAGGTGGGGGTCACCACGATTTCCGCGTAGGAAATCTGCCAGAGCATGAAGTTACTGATACGGTTCTCTCCGCTGGTGCGGATGAGCAGGTCCACCTCGGAATGCCCGGGCAGATAGAGGTGGGCCGCCAGGGTTTCTTCCGTGATATCTTCGGGGCGCAGTTCGCCCTGCTGCACTTGTCGCGCTATTTTTCGTGCGGCGTCCGTCAATTCCCGGCGCCCGCCGTAGTTCAGGGCGATGCAGACATCCATGGCGGTATTGTTGCGGGTCAGTTCCACGCACTTTTGAATGTCGCCGGCCACTTCCGCAGGGAGCCCGTCGCTGAGGCCCATGTGCAACAGGCGCACATTCGTTTTGTGTATCTGGTCCGAATACCGTTTGATGGACTTGGTCATGAGATTGAACAGGGAATCGACTTCCCGCTTGGAACGGCGCCAGTTTTCCGTGCTGAACGCAAAAAGGGAAAGGGCTTTCACGCCCAGTTCGCGGCAGGCTTCGGTAATCTCGCGAACGTTGCGGGCTCCCGCCTCATGCCCTTTGGAGCGTGGTTGTCCGGTGCGTTTGGCCCAGCGTCCATTACCGTCCATGATAATGGCCACATGCCGCGGAATCCGGGCCATATCCATCCGGGGGTCCGGACCCTTGTTGTTTGTCATAACGCACTCCAATTCCGGCGTTGAATGCCCGGGGGCAGTCCTGGCGCTGTCGGGGAAAGGTCCGGGGCGTTGCCGGGCCTGCCGTACCTGGCGCCTCTTTTTCCGGCGTACCGCAGAAACGGACCGCGCCGGTTACACTTCCATAATATCCGCTTCTTTCGCTTTCAAGGCCTCGTCGATGGATTCAATATGGGCGTCGGTCACTTTTTGAATCTCATCCGTCAGGTGATGGGCGTCATCTTCGGGAAGGGCGCCGTCTTTTTGCTCCTGTTTGATGGTTTCAACCGCGTGACGCCGGATGTTGCGCACGGCGACCTTGGCCTCTTCGGACATTTTGCCTGCGAGTTTCACCATGTCCCGGCGGCGTTCCTCGGTCAGGGGGGGGATGGGTATCCGGATTAACCGACCATCATTGGTGGGATTTATGTCCAGGGGCGAGGCGCGCAGGCATTTTTCCACTGCGGCCATTTGTGACTTGTCCCACAGGTCTATGGCTATGGTATGCGGATCCGGAACGGTGACTGTGCCCAGCTGATTGATCTTCATTTTGGAACCGTACACTTCGATATCCACACTGTCCAGCATGCCCGGGTTGGCGCGCCCCGTCCGGATATTGGCGATCTCCTGCCTCAGGGCCTGAAGACTTTTGTCCATCTTTTCACGGGCTTCTTTAAGAATGATGTGTTGGGACATGGCTATTTCTCCATCACTAGGGTACCTATGGGTTCTCCTTGTATGACACGAAGCAGATTGCCCGACTGGGTCAGATCAAACACCAGCACGGGCAGTTTGTTTTCAAGGCACAATGATATGGCGGTGGAATCCATGACGCGCAACCGTTGCGACAGTACCTGCGCATAGGTCAGTTTTTCATAGCGGACTGCGCAGGTGTCTTCCTCCGGATCGGCGGAATAAATGCCGTCCACCCGGGTCGCCTTGATAAGAATTTCGGCGCAGATCTCACTTGCGCGCAATGCCGCAGCCGTATCGGTGGTAAAAAAAGGATTGCCTGTGCCCGCGGCGAAAATAACCACGCGGCCTTTATCCAGGTGGCGGGTGGCGCGGCGCCGGATATAGCGTTCCGCCACGGGCGGCATTTCAATGGCGCTCATGACGCGCGTGGCGACACCGCGGCTTTCCAGCACCGCCTGAATGGCGAGTGCGTTTATCACCGTGGCCAGCATGCCCATGGAGTCGCTGGTGGGCCGGTCCAGGCCGATTTCCTCGCCCTCTTCGCCCCGGAAAATGTTGCCGCCGCCCACGACCAGGGAGATTTCAACACCCAGCGCGGCCACTTCCACGATCTCGTCGCAGAAGCGGCCCACAGTTTCGAAATCAATACCGCGCCGGCCGCCTTTGCCTTCGAGCGCCTGGCCGCTCAGTTTAAGCATGATCCGCTTGTATGCTGCTTTGGGCACGGTGTCACACTCCCGGTAATTACGATTGCTTAACTTTGGCCAATTCGGCTGCCACTTCGGCGGCGAGGTTGCTTTCAGCCTTTTCAATGCCTTCACCCAACTGGAACCGCACAAAACGGCGGATGTCGATCTTCTCGCCGCACTTGGCCGTGAGTTCCGCCATCAGGTCCGTAATGGTTTTCTTGTCATCCTTAACAAAGGGCTGTTCCAACAGGCATACTTCGCTGAACCATTTGTTCATCTTGCCCTCGGCGATTTTCTCGCAGATATTCTGGGGCTTGCCGGTTTCCAGCGATTGCTTGACGTACACCTCTTTTTCAGCGTCATAGGCCGCCGGGGGTACGTCCTCTTTTTTTACATACAGCGGGGAGGCCGAGCAAATCTGAAGGCAGAGGTCTTTGACAAAGGTCTGGAAGGCCTCGCCGCGTGCTACAAAATCGGTCTCGCAATTTACTTCCACGAGCACCCCGATTTTTCCGCCCATATGGATGTAAGACGCAACGGCGCCCTCGGACGCCACTTTGCTCGAACGTTTGGCGGCTTTGGCGATGCCCTTCTCCCGCAGATGCTTGACGGCACTGTCAAAATTGCCGTCCGCTTCCTGGAGGGCCCGCTTGCAATCCATCATGCCCGCGCCTGTCGCGTCGCGCAGTTCTTTTACTTGTTCAGTGGTTATGGTCATGGGTGTAATTTACTCCTTGGGTAGTACGTTTATCTCCCGCGCTTGGGCCGGGAGTCAGGTTAGAAGAAAAAACAAGGTTATGCGTTTTCGTCCGCTTCGGCGGCGCCGGCCACTTCGGCAGTGTCGGCATCGGCTGCATACGCCGCATCATAGGCGTCCTCGGGGGAAACCGCAGGGGCGGCGGGCGTTTCGGGTGCGTGGACTTCCTTGTCGCTGTCGGCGCCTTCACGGCGGGCGCGCCGGGCATCTTCCTTCTCCGCGTTAATTTTCTCGGCGCGAAGTTTGCCCTCGATAACCGCATCGGCCATCAGTTTACAGTATAAATTGATGGCACGGATGGCGTCGTCATTGCCGGGAATGGGTAAATCCACATCGTCAGGATCGCAGTTGGTGTCAATTACGCCGATACAGGGAATTTTCAGGCGACGCGCTTCACGCACCGCGATGTCCTCGCGTCCCGCATCCACCACAAAAAGGGCGGCGGGCAGTCCGGGCATTTGCTGAATGCCCAGCAGGTTTTTCTCCAACTTGCTCCGCTTCTTGCGGAAGATGGCCGCTTCCTTCTTGCTGTATTTCTCGATGGTGCCGTCCTTTTCGATTTCCTGGAGATGGGTCAATTCGCCGATGCTCTGCCGGACCGTCTGGTAGTTGGTGAGCGTCCCGCCCAGCCACCGGGTCGTGACGTGATACATGCCGCACCGCTCCGCTTCCCGGGCGATGGCTTCTTGGGCCTGGCGCTTGGTGCCGACAAAAAGCACATGACCGCCGTTGGTGACGGTGTCGCGTATCAGGCCGTAGGCGCGATACAGGTGCCGCAATGTGTGTTGCAGGTCGATCAGGTAAATCCCGTTACGCTGCCCGTAAATGTACCGTCCCATTTTAGGGTTCCAGCGGCGCGTCTGATGACCGAAGTGAATGCCTGCTTCCAGCAGTTCCCGCATTGTAACCAATGCCATAGATAAAATCCTCCGTTCGGGTTAAACCTCGGAGCGTCACGTGCATCCGGCGCACACCGCCGGACACCCGAATCTCCACCCTTGGATAGGGTACGACGCCCCTGTGAATTTGGAATACGTTATCATAGCATTTTCACTGGTATACGTTCAATCTTTTCCGGGGTCCCTAAATCCGCACGTAAGGAATGGCGCAATCGTAGAAGCGGCATCCTGCCGCTTCCTGCGGCCCGCATGTCCGTCTCGATGCAAAGCGGCAGGATGCCACTTCTACGTTACTTGTCCTTAATGGCTTTACGCCAACACCCCGGTTTCTTGCATGCTGATTTTTTTTGGGGCTCTGTGGAACCGCTTTGTCACTTGCCGAAGTAAGTGCAAAATCAGGAGGAATGCCGGAAGAGGGAGGACAGAAAAAAAATGATGCATTTCTGTCTATGGGTGCAATGAAAATAATGTTCGGACAAAATGTTGCATTCGATAAAAGATTTCCGTTATACTCACGAGCGAATCGAAGGCGATTGTTGCCGGAAGGTAGTGTAAGTCCGTTGCCGCACAGGCAATTTCGGGCAGGAAACAAGAATACGCAGCGCTACTTTTTTAAGCGTGTTGAGTGTTAGACCTACCGTTCAGTAAGCAGTTTCTACATCAGAAACTAGATTGTGGGTGGTGATTATGGACTCGCTGATTGACAGGCTCTTATCCGTGGAAGACGAGGCGGGCGCCATCATTGAAAAGGCGCGCGCTGAAGTCAAGGACTTGGAAAAACAAACGGCCGCAAGCATCGCGGCGGTCCATGATGAAATCGTGTGCGGGGTGGATCGGAAATTCGCCGCGTTTCGTGAAGAAGCCCTGGTCCGGCATGAGGAAGAGGCTGCCAGGCAAAAAGAGGCCGCACGCAAGACCTTGGAAGCAGCGGGACATATTCCCGCCGAACTGATTTCAAGGCAGGCGGAGAAAATCGTGGCCCGGTTTCGTGAGATATAATTATGGCCATTGACCTGATGAAAAAAGTGACCCTGCTCTGCCCGGTCACCGCAACGCAGCGCCTCCTGAAGGAACTGCATGCGTTGGGTATCATGGAAGTGACCGATGTGTTCGAGCGCTACGAGGATGCACGGGATAAACTGAGCCGGCAGGAAATCTCCACGGAAGTCTGCGACCGGGAGTTGCAGCGTATCAATCTTATATTGGGGTTGGTGGACCTGTTCGCTCCGGAGAAGAAATCCTTTGTGCAGGGTCTGGCCCCGGTGCCGCTCCTTGTGGATCCGCAGGAACTGAATCGGGTTAAAGAAAAGTTCGATCTGGACGCCCAGTACAAAATAGCAGAGGACCTGGATACGGAATACAGGCGTATTGAAAGGGCCTTGGGAGAGACTGAAAACCGCTTGAAAGACTTATCGCCTCTGGAAACTTTTCCGGTTGCTGTCGATAAATTGCGGCGTCTTCGGCACTACAGGGTGGTGTTCGGCAGTATTTCCCGGCAGAATCTGGTGTCCTTGACCCGGACAGCTGAAATGCCCGCCCTGTCGGCTTGGGAAGAAGTGGTTCCCGCTGCTGTCGAAGCCGTCGGCAATGGGAAGAAGGGGAGCGGCGCCCAGGCTGGAAAAGAGTCCATGTGGGTATTGGCAGCCTGTTTGCCGGAAGCCGAGGATGCCCTGCGAAAGGCCTTGGGCGAACACGGGTTTGTGGAGATTATCCTGCCACAAATCACCGGGACGGTTCAGGAGCAGATAAAAGCGCTGGAAGGCGACTTGGATGAACTTCAGAATCGGGTAAAAGGCATCGCGGCTAAAGTGGCCGCGTTGGCCGGCCATCGGCGTGAATTCCTTATGCTCAAGGCTTTCTGGGAGGATAATCGCAAACTGTTTCTGGCGCGGACAAGCAGCGCCCATGGCAAATGGATACAAGTCCTTACAGGGTTCATCCGGGAGCGGGATATTCCACAGATGGACGACCTCCTGAATAAATATTTTCCGACGGTTACTCCATGCGTGGAAGACCCCACACCGGAAGATAACCCGCCCGTCAGCATCACCTTGTCGCCTTTCGTGCGACCGATTCAGATGCTGGTAGACTTGTTTGGCCGCCCTGATTACAAAACCTTTGATCCTTCGCCGTTTATTATGCCCACCTTCCTGCTCTTTTTCGGTATTTGTTTCGGCGATGTGGCTTACGGCACGATGCTGACGGTGCTCAGCCTCTATATTATGCGCAAAACCAAGCCCTATGCCGGGATCTATAATTTTGCGCGGTTGATGCTCTATGCGGGCATTGCCACCATCGTCTTTGGTTTTCTGCTGGGGTCGTTGTTTGGCGACCTTTATGCTGAGAAATATCTGGGTGAAAATAATCTCTTATACAGACTGATGATGGCCACACAGGTAATCGACCCGATCCAGAAGCCTATTGTGGTACTTCTGGCCGCACTGGGCATCGGCATGTTCAACCAGTTCTATGGAATTGCGCTGAAGATGTACAGCGCCCTGTTGCGGGGCGACAAGGCGGAGGCTTTATGTGACGGCCTGTTGTGGCTGGTGATTTGTCCCGGTTTTGTAATTATGATAGCCAAAATGTTTGCACCGGTCCCGGCGCCTGTCTTCTATATCGGATTGTTGCTCTTCTTTGCCGGGGCGCTGGGCTTGATTCTCACGCAAGGGCGTGAGTCGAGCGGGCTGGTGGGCCGGTTGATGACCGGTGTCATCAGCTTGTATGGCATTGTGGGCAGCTATGGGTTGACTTCATTCATCGGCGACACCATGTCTTACTGCCGTTTGCTGGCATTGTCGCTGACCACGGCCATCGTCGCCCTGTCCTTCAATATGATGGCGGGATTGCTCCGGCCCATCCCGTATGTGGGCCTTATCCTATTTGTCGTTGTGCTGATTATAGCGCACATTTTTAATTTCTTAATCAGTGTTTTGGGCGCTTTCGTGCATTCGATGCGCCTTATTTTTGTGGAGTTTTTTGGACGGTTCTATGCGACGGGTTCCAGGCCCTTTGAGCCGCTTGGGTTCGATTCCAAGTCGGCCATATTGCACAGACAGCAATAGGCCCGACGGTGCCCGTCGTTTTTGGGACGAAACACATTTGTGATGAACGTGTACAACATCAGCTAATGGAGAGTAACCATGGATCAGTCACTAGCTATTGAAATCGGTCGTGGATTGGCGATTGCCGGAGCGGGATTGGCCGTTGGCCTGGGATGCTGCGGGTCCGGTAAAGGCATCGGTATCGCGTCACAGGCGGCGGCAGGCGTAATCAGCGAAAAGCCGGACCTCTTCGGGCAGCTGCTGGTGATGCTGGCGTTACCGGGTACCCAGGGATTCTATGGTTTCATTACAGCCATTATGATTTTCATGCGCACAGGTCTTATCAACGGCGCTTGGGAGGCTTCTGCATCCGTCAGTACGGGTGTGGCGCTGTTTTTTGTCGGCCTGGCGGTGGGCTTGGCCCTTTTTGTCTCCGCCGTGTGGCAGGGGGAAGCCTCTGCGGCCGGCATCGCGCTGGTGGCGCGCCGGAAGGAAGAGTCGGGCCGTGCACTGCTGTTCCCCGCCATGGTGGAAACCTACGCCGTGGTGTCGTTGCTGGCCGGAATCCTTACCATCATCTGGCTTACCTCTATTGGCGTTGCATAGAGCCTTTGCCAAACAACAGTTGATTCTTAAGACGATAGAAACAGGGACAAAGCCATGGCACTCGATCAGATAACCCAGGCGGTGCTCGAAGCGGCCCGCACGGAGGCGGAGCTCATACTGAAGACCGCTAAAAAAGCCGCGGACGATAACCTTGCTTCGGCGAAGAAAGCGGCTGAACTCGAAGCGGACCGGCGCTATCAGGCGATGATGCGTGCCTCCGAGGAGGAACTGTCCCGCAAGCTGATCCAACTTCAGGGCGCCGCAAACAAAGAGGTGCTGCAGCGCAAGAACGCCGTAATGCGACAGGTTTTTACAGAAGCCAGGAAACGCATTCTGGCGCTGCCGGTCGAAGAGTATGCCTCCATATTAAGGAAGCTGCTAAGGAGTACCGTGACGGATCGCGGCGGAAAACTACGGGTTCATCCGGCGGAAACAGACCTTTTCGAGCGCCTGGCCGCCGATTTCAATCAGAACCGTCCTGATGCATTAAAGGTGACTATAGACGGGGAGCATGTCCTGTCCGAGCGCGGCGGTTTTATTTTTGTCAGTGACGTGTTCCAAGTGGATCAGACGCTGGATACACTGCTGGAAAATATTGAGTATGAGTTGGCCCCGCTGATTTCAGCGGAATTGTTTTCAGGGCAGAAATAACGAGAGGAATCTTTGTTGGCAGCCTTGACAAAAAGCCAGAATAAATGGGGATTCGTTTGCGGGCGTGTAAGCGTTCTGGAAGGACGCCTGCTCCCGTACGAGTTCTTCGTGAATCTTGCCGGGTTGGAACGGGCCGATGAGCTGTTTCACCGTTTGCAGGATACCTCGTTGCGTGAATACATGGTGCCCGGAGCGGTGTCCTGGGAAGATTGGAGTACTATTCTGGACAACTATGTGCACGAACAGGTGCTTTCGTTGCGCCAGAACAGCCCGAACCGGGGGCTGGCCGATTTGTTTACCCTTTCCGAGGATTATCTGAATCTGAAGCGGGCGATACAGAACCGTTCCGGCTATCCGTTTAATATGAATGTCTTTTCGGAAGCGCGGTTGCTGGAAGTCGCTTCGGGCAATGCCAGCCTGCTGCCGGACCTTGTCCGTCCAGCGGTGGCCTCCCTGTCCGGAATCACCGGCGGCGACGCCGAGAACCAGATGTTACTGGATATTGTTCTGGACGGTGCGTATTTACGACACTACCTGGGACTGGGCGACCGCCCGGAGATTCCCGTGGTGCGCGACTGGGTGAAATCGAGGGTGCTTGGCCGTGCGTTGGTGGTGCTGTGGCGCGCCGCGCGGGCAGGACATCCCCTTAAATTGTACCAGCAGCATTTTCTGCCGCTGGGCGAGTTTAATGGGCTGATTACGGACCTCTGTTCCATGGGAGATCCGAGAACGTGGGGCGCTGTTATACCGGGGCGCCTGGGCGATCTATGGAATCAAGCCTTGGAAGCGGAAGAAGATGAGCAAGTGTCTCTCTTCGAACTGTTGTCGGCCAATACCCTGACCGCCATGGCGCGGAGCGCCAAATTGCAGACTGCCGGTCCTGAACGCCTGGCCGGTTTCCTGTGGGGGCTTTGGGTGGAAGCCTTCAATTTGAAATTAATCATCAGCGGAAAATTAAATAAACTGGATGCCGGTCTCCTGAAAAGCCGGATACGGGATACTTATGTCTAAAGCGTATGTTGTGGGAGAGAAATCCCAGATGTTGGGCTTTAAAGGCGTAGGCTTTGAAGTTGTTCACGCCGACGACGCGGATTCGTTGACGCGTGCCCTGGGGCAATTGATACGTAGTAATGACGCGAGTATTGTGTTGATAAGTGAAACCGTGGCCGAAGAGAATCCCGAAGCCTTGGCGAATTTTCGTGAGAGCAGTTCGGCAATCGTAACCACCATTCCGACGCATAAAGGCAGCGTGCACCAGGGCTTTGCCGCCATGCGCCGCATGGTGGAGTATTCCATCGGCGTGGATATGTTGGGTAAGGAATAACGCAGCCAAGTGAGTGGCCCAGACTAACTGAGAATGCAAGGGTTTAGATTATGAGTAATGCACAGGGTGAAGTCGTCAAGGTGTCCGGACCGCTGGTTGTGGCCAGGGGACTTGCTAATGCGCGCATGTATGAAATGGTGCGCGTGGGTGAATCCCGGTTGTTCGGTGAAATCATTGAAATCCGCGGCGGCGACTGTTCCATCCAGGTCTACGAGGAAACCGAAGGAATCGGGCCCGGACAGCCGGTGTTTCGCACCGGTGAAGCCTTGAGCGTGGAACTCGGGCCCGGGCTTATCCGTTCCATTTATGACGGTGTCCAGCGCCCGCTGGACAAACTCAGCGCGGAGTTCGGCGAATATATTGTGCGCGGCGCCGAGAGCCCGGCGCTGGACCGGAAAAAACAATGGCAGTTTGAACCTGTGGCCAAAGCGGGTGATGCCGTGGTGGAAGGCGATGTGCTCGGCACCGTGCAGGAAAGCAAACTGGTCGTCCACAAAATCATGGTGCCTCGCGGTATGGCGGGCAAAGTCACTAAAATCGGCCCCGTTACAGGGAATGTGGACACCGTGGTCGCCGTGCTGGATACTAAAGACGGTTCCAAGGATATCACCATGGTGCAGCGCTGGCCTGTGCGCCAGCCCCGTCCCGTTACACGCAAACTGCCTCCCACGGAAACCATGACTACGGGCCAACGCGTTTTAGACATGCTCTTCCCTCTGACCATGGGAGGAACGGCCTGTGTTCCGGGACCTTTCGGTAGCGGCAAGACCGTGGTGCAGCATCAGCTGGCCAAGTGGGCGAATGCCCGCATCGTGGTATATGTAGGCTGCGGCGAACGCGGCAATGAAATGACGGACGTATTGATGGAGTTCCCGGAACTTAAAGACCCGGAATCGGGCGAACCCCTCATGGAGCGCACCGTGCTGATCGCGAATACGTCCAATATGCCCGTGGCGGCACGCGAAGCCTCCGTGTTCACCGGGATTACCATCGCGGAATATTTCCGCGATATGGGCTATTCCGTGGCCCTTATGGCCGACTCCACCAGCCGCTGGGCCGAAGCCATGCGCGAGATGTCCGGCCGCCTTGAAGAAATGCCCGGTGAAGAGGGGTATCCGGCCTATCTTGCTTCCCGCATCGCCAGTTTCTACGAACGTTCCGGAAGCGTTGTTTGCAAGGGAAGCGAGGAACGCAAGGGCACCTTGTCCATTATCGGCGCCGTGTCGCCGCCCGGCGGTGACTTCTCAGAACCGGTGGTGCAGGCTACGCTGCGCGTGGTGAAAGTATTCTGGGGCCTTGACGATAAACTGGCCTTTGCCCGCCATTTCCCTGCCATCAATTGGCTTACGTCCTATTCGCTCTATCAAGATGTCGTGGATAAACACGCCAATGAACATGTGCACCCGAAATGGCAGGAAAACCGCCAACGGGCCATGACCATTTTACAGCGGGAAGCCGAATTGGATGAATTGGTCCGATTGGTTGGCATGGATGCGCTGCCTTCCACTGACCGGTTGCTGATGCAATCCGCGAAAATGATTCGTGAAGATTTTCTGCACCAGAACGCCTTCGATGATCGTGACACCTATACCTCGCTTCCGAAACAATTCAAAATGATGGACACCATCCTTCATTATTACGACAAGGCCCAGCCTGCTCTGGCCCAAGGGGTGCCCTTGAACAAGTTATTAAGCCTGGAAGTATTTGAGGATATATCAAGGGCCAAACTCATCGCGGAGTCTGACCTGGACCAATTCGAGGCGTTGAAAGAAAAGATTTCCAAAGAAATAGATGCGCTGCCGCGATAAATGCGACAGGTGTATAACCGTTACAGCAAACAATATATGAGGTTGTGCCGTGGTTACTAGAGAATACCGTACAGCAAAAGAAATTATCGGGCCCCTCGTCCTGGTTGATGGCGTTGAAGGCGTCACATACGGCGAACTGACGGATATCAAACTGTCGGACGGCTCCGTTCGCCGAGGACGTGTGCTTGAAGTCAATAAAGACAAAGCCGTGGTGCAGGTTTTTGAAGGCACAAGTGGGCTTTCGCCTGAAGACATCACGGTCAAGTTTCTTGGCAAAGGCATCGAGCTCGGCGTATCCCTTGATATGTTGGGCAGGGTCTTCGATGGATTCGGCCGGCCCATAGATGAAGGCCCCGAGATTATCCCCGAAAAATGGCTCAATATCAACGGAAATCCGATGAATCCGTACTCGCGGGACTACCCCAACGAGTTCATTCAGACCGGTATTTCGACCATTGACCTGCTGAACACGCTGGTGCGCGGGCAAAAACTGCCTTTCTTTTCCGCCTCGGGTCTGCCCCATTCCCGCATGGCCGCCCAGGTGGCACGGCAGGCCAAGGTGCTCAAAACCGGTGAAAAATTCGCCGTGGTCTTTGCCGCCATGGGTATTACCTTTGAGGAATCCTCGTTTTTTATCGAGGACTTCCGGCGCACCGGTGCCTTGGAACGTGCCGTCCTCTTTATGAATCTTGCTGATGACCCGGCTATTGAACGTATTTCCGTCCCGCGCCTGGCGCTGACTACCGCGGAATATCTCGCCTATGAGAAGGACATGCACGTACTGGTCATTCTCACCGACCTGACCAACTACTGCGAAGCCCTGCGCGAAATATCCGCCGCCCGCAAGGAAGTTCCCGGACGGCGTGGTTATCCGGGCTATCTCTACACCGACCTTTCCACCATTTACGAGCGTGCAGGCCGCATCAAGGGCAAGGGCGGTTCCATCACCCAGTTGCCGGTGCTTACCATGCCCGAGGACGACAAGACCCATCCCATTCCCGACTTGACCGGTTATATTACCGAAGGACAGATCATCATGAGTCGCTCGCTGCACGCCCAGGGTGTATATCCTCCCGTGGATGTGCTGCCTTCCCTGTCGCGACTCAAGGACAAGGGCATTGGCGAGGGGAAGACTCGTGCGGACCACGCCAATGTCATGAACCAGCTCTACTCCGCGTATGCCCGGGGCAAAAACGCGAAGGAACTGGCCGTAGTGCTGGGCGAATCCGCGCTGAGCGATATTGACCTCCTTTATGTGAAATTTGCCGATGCCTTCGAGGACCGTTTTATTCGGCAGGGAGAAGACGAAAACCGGACAATTGAGGAAAGCCTGGCCATCGGCTGGGATCTTCTGGGCATGCTGCCCAAAGGCGAACTTAAACGCGTTCGCGATGAATTTATTGAAAAATATTATCCTAAAAAGGATTAACCCGGATTTGCCGGAAGGATTACTCTGGATATGCGGCTTGCTGTAAATCCGACACGCATGGAAATGTTGAAGGTTCGCAAACGTCTCGTGGTGGCGCAACGCGGCCATAAACTCCTCAAAGACAAACTTGACGGTCTTATGAAGGACTTTGGTGAAATTGCCAAAGAATACAAACAGTATCGGTTGGCCGTGGATAAAGAACTTCCCGAAGTGCTTAAACTCTTTGTTCTGGCCGAGGCTACCTCGTCACGCCTGATTCTGGAAGATGCCCTCGAGGTTACCCGTCAGGAACTTATCATCGAAGAAGCGCACAAGCGTGTCATGAGCGTTTTAATTCCGCACCTGGAAATCACCTTTGGCCAAAGCCAGGGCGGATATTCCATGGTCCATACCTCCGGCGAACTGGACAAGGCCATCTCGGGACTTAAGGGTTTCCTGCCTAAGTTGCTCAAAATGGCCGAACTCGAGGAAACTGTCCGGCGCATGTGCCAGGAAATCGAAAAGACACGACGCAGGGTGAATGCCCTCGAACACACCATGATCCCCCGCATGAAGGAAACCATCAAGTACATCAACAACAAGCTTGATGAGATGGAACGTTCTACCACCAGCCGCCTGATGAAAATCAAGGCCCAACGCCTCGCCATGGAACAACAATAATGGGCGAAAATAGGCGTACCCGTCACGGGACGCCATTACATGCACCCCATTCAGTTTCTGAATCTGATTTCCACCCAAAAAAGCGTTTAGGGCTGCGTACCTTTCTGGGTGCGCCATAAACCACAAAAGTATGTACAAAGAGCACAGCGCACCTGGAAGGTACGCCTACTATACAAAAAAGGGGAGGGTTTCCTGCTGTGTATAGAGAATAGAGGGTAAGCGATGAATAACAGGTTGGTCAGGAAGATGTTGGTGGGGGCAGCCGCCCTCCTCTTTTTCCTACTGATTATTACTTTCCTACCGCAACAGAACCAACCCACATCGATTTCTGTTACCCCAACAACCCCGGCTGCCAGTCTGCCGCAATCTCCGGGCGCATTTGAAACGCCATCCATTCCTGCACCCGCTCAAGCCAATCTCGTCCAATCCTCTGGTGCTATTGAAAATGCCTATCGGAATCGCACCCGTAATCTTCCGGTAACGGAAACGGGTATCGTGACAAAGATCCTTGCCGATGACAACAAAGGTTCCCGGCACCAGCGGTTTATTCTGCGTCTTCAATCCGGCCATACCGTACTGATCGCTCACAATATTGACCTTGCGCCAAGAGTAAACCCCTTACGTCAGGGCGATGAAATTACTTTCTCGGGCCGGTATGAATGGAATAACCAGGGGGGCGTGGTCCATTGGACCCACCATGACCCCTCCGGGCGGGAGAGAGGAGGCTATCTCCTGCACGACGGCAGGTATTATCACTAAGGCCAGACATCCCGACCTCGACAGAGTTTTGACGTGGTTTTTCGGAAAACAGTATTGCACAAAAGTTTGACGCAAAAGACCGTAAAGAAGGGACAGACTACCAAATAGCAAGCATGAAAAACAGGATTATACGCTGTACTCAGGG
>Ga0116149_1002892_pt1 | contig 18315 bp, 10 predicted proteins | sample AD_UKC057_MetaG_FD_89787 | JGI IMG/M metagenome (GOLD analysis project Ga0116149, IMG submission 89787) | Active sludge microbial communities of municipal wastewater-treating anaerobic digesters from USA - AD_UKC057_MetaG | ecosystem: Engineered > Bioreactor > Anaerobic > Digestate | place: USA... | reverse complement strand
ATGGGGATCCGCCTTTTCGGAGAGCAGGTGGAGGGTGTTGGTCTCGGTGCCTGGGAACGCCTGGGCGTACTGATTGGCGCAGAGCGAACGGTGGGAAACCGTGTAGCTGACCGAACCGTCGCCGTGGACGGTGGCGGCGACCAGTTCGCAACCGGCCCCCCGCACCGGCCCGCCCAGGACGCCGTCGTAGCGGCGTTTGCCGCCGCCCGGGACCCGCAACGTGACGCTGGAGTCCACGGCGGTGTCAAAGTAGCTGAGCCAGGAACACTCCCAGGAATTGCCGAAACCAAAGACATTGGTGCTGAGGGGTGAGCCGCGCTGTTTGTACCGGAGCACCAGGGGCATGATGCGCCCGTTGGACATTGTGTAGTGGAGGGGAACGTCCTTGACCCAGAGGTTGATGAGGGGTTCGGAGACGCGCCACACAGGCATGCCCAACCCGTCGCATTCCTCCTCCCCATGCCCGGGCGGGCATGTCTCGGGAAGCGGGCAGGCTGTGAGTTCGCCCGGATTGGGCGCCTCGGGATCCATGGGCTGTGATGTGATTTCCTCGTCGGTGGGGCATTCCTCGTCATCGTCGTCGTAGAGCGTCGGAGGGTAGACGCGCTGGCCGCCCTGGATGCAGGCGGCCTCTTGGGGGCTGAGAGACGTCCAATTGGAATCGAGCCGGTTTGCGGGAACAAGCCCATAACCGCTGGCGTGGCAGTCCAACCAGCGGGCATCGCGCCAGACCTTGCCGCCGAGCATCGGATCGTCCAGGAGCACGCGGCTGCCAGCGCGGTCGATGACGGCGCAGAAGTGGCCGACGCGCCAGTGCACGATGGCCGGCGCAGGCCAGGGATCCGTCCCGGCGCGACGCACGGATTTCATGTCGAGGCCGATCCGTGCAGCGGTCCGTTCGAGATCCGCGAGTGTGGCGCAGGGCGATTCGAGATCAGGCGCGGGTCTTGGGAGACTCGTCTCGATTGTCGCCCCGACTCGATTCGCCAGGGCGGACAGGGCAACACGGCCGCAGAGTTGGGCATCCGGACCCTGGCCGGGCGGCGCGGCGGCGTCCGCCGGACGGTCTGACAGAGCGGTGGGCGGGTTTGAGATGGGGGCGGCCGAGGTGAAAGCGGCCTCGTGCAGCAGGGCGAGCGCGGTGGCGAGGGCTATTCGACGAAGCTGGGGGGTGAGACGCATGGGATACTCCTTGGCTTGAGAGGCAGTGATTGTGGGGGATCAGGGGACTGGGGATGAGCGTCGCGGGCGGGTGATGCGCACTCCGAGTCCGAGATCGCGCGCGTCACGCCAATCCGTTTCGCCCGAGTCGACCCGGCCGTTTCCGTTCGTGTCTTCGAGGTAATCGGCGACGCCGTCAGCGTCGGTGTCCTGGGGGAGTCCGGCGTCGCCGCCCGGACCGAGGACCAGGTAGTGGAATCCGATATCAACGGTCGTATCGGCCTCCTTGGTTTGGTTGGTTTGGACTGTGTGATGCCAGAGGCCGGCGTCACGGGCTGGTCGACTGCCGGCGTTTACCAGGCTGGTCGTGGCATGGTAGAAATCGCCCAGCGGCCCGCTGGCGTAGGGGAACGCGGACAGGACCTTGTTGGCGGAGCTGCTGCCGAGGAGCACCTCCTGCTTGGGACCGAGGTAGGCGTTGTGGCTGTGGATCAGGCCTCCATTGATGTCCCGCAGATCCACCGCGTGGAATGCGGTGTCGCGCATGACCCAATCGCCCGCGGGCCTGATGCGGTCGAGTTCGAGGCCGCCGCCGCGGAACAGGTTGTTGAATGCGGTCAACTGGATCCCCATCCGCAAACCGACCTCGGCGCGCTGGAAGAGGTTGTTGTGGAAGCGAACGATGGTCGTGGCGTCGCCTGACACGTCGAGTCGGCCGCCGCGCACCTGGCAGTCCCTGAGCGCGATCTCGGCGAAACGGCTGGTGCTTGTGTCGCTTCGGATGTGGCAGGCGCGATTGGCCAGATCGAGGAACTCGACGAATCGAAAACATGCGGATGGGGCGGCGGGCGTGGTGGCGGCGCTTTGATCGGTGCCCAGGACGGAGACCGGGGTGGCGGTCAAGAGTCCCCAGACGGACGATTGTTCCTGGACCAGGGAGTCAGGGAACAAGCGGATCGGGCGCAGGGGTGTCCCCTCCGCGCTCAGGCGGGCCCCGGGGTCGAGACGCATGCCATAGGCGCCGTAGGTGGCCAGGCATGCGCCGGGCAGGACGGTCAAGGTACGCGTTCCAGCCATGACAAGTTCGCTGAGCGCATAGTCGATCGGGTCATAGTGATAGCCGGGATCTGGGGTATCGGAGTCGCGCGAAACGCGCGGGGCGAGCACGAGGTCGGCGCCGTTCGAGGCGGCGCAGATCGACGGCGGGCTGGTGGTCTTCTGTCTGAGCTCGAGGGCGAGCGTGGCGTCGATGTTGCTGGTGCCAAGGTTGCGGAACGAGGGTTGCGCCAGGTAGAAGCCGCCGGCGGCGACGGTTTGGAAGACAGTGTTGCTTTGAGCAGCGGATCGGCAGCAGAGCTGGCTGACCTCCACGTTGCCCAGGCTGGGCACTGCGACGAGCAGGCTGTTCACGAGTTCGAGCGAACTCTGGGTTCCGTAGGAAGATCCCCAGGCGTCCGTGGCCAGTTGGGTCGACTGGCAGACGGTGAGATGTTCGGCCCTGGCGCGGAAGCTGTAACCCGCAAGCGCCTGAGGCGCGTCGTGGATGAGCAGGTTGTGGAGGGCGATCTCTTGAAAGCGGGTGCCGTATCCATTGACCTGGAGCGCGGTGCCGCACCGGACAAACTGAACGTGGCGCACACTGTTGGTGCCGGCACTGTAGTCGTGGAAGTAGATCCCTGTCTGGGCGTGGGCGATCCTCAGATCATGGAGAGTTTGGCCGCTGAGCATGATCTTGAGCGCCGGCTGTCCGTAGTAGCAAACCGTGGGGTTGCCCGTCGATGCGGACGGGATCGCGCCGACCGAATCGTCGTCCCGGGCCGTCAGAACGGCCGGATGATAGGGGGCGGTCCGGCAATTCATCGGTCCGTGCAGGACAAGGCTGGCGGACGAGTTTGGGGCGAATTTGATGACGCAGCCGCCTTCGATGGTCGTCGTGCCGGTCAGATTGAAGATGCCGGCGATGTGATAGGTCGTGTCGCTTTGGAAAGTGAAGTTGGTGGCACTTGTGACCAGCGTCAGGGCGTAGTCGATGACCACTCCATCGGCCAGGAGGCCGGCCGAGGACGGTCCGGGCGTCTGGGCCGTCGATCGTTCGAGAGGCTGATCCGGTGGGGATTCGGCGTCGATTTGGGGTGGACGGCTGCTGGCCTGGCGGGGTCCCGGCAACTCGAGGCCGGCTGCCGAGCCCGGCCCGGGACGGTTGGGCGTGCCGACGCTCGCGGTGCGGCGCACCCTTGCCCGGAGAGATTCGAGGCGGCGTCCGGAGATGGCGGGCAGGCTCTCGGAGACACTCAGCAACGCGAGGTAGGGCACGGCTTCGATCAGGAGCTGGCGGCCGTCGAGGATTTCCCAGGACTTCTGGACTGGAATTCCCGGCGCATCCAAACCGGCGGCCGACGCCTCGCCAGCGGCCATAGACATGGCGCCAAATGAGAGCTCTTCGTCAGCCAGGAGACGTCCGCTGGAGAGCGGAAGGTGCCGGACTTTCCTGGCCGGCGGGGGCGGGTCGAAGAACTCGGTGAGCACGAGCAGCCGGGTCTGAGCTGGATCGAGTCCGAGCTCGCTGACCACCTCGGGCGGAATCCGCTCCCTGAGGATGACGTCTTGTTCGAAGCGATCCAAACGGACGAGCAGACGCACGTCGGCGGCGAGTCCGTCGAACGCGTTTGGGTAGACGATTTCGCCGGGTGAGATCTGGGTGCCCTGACAGCTCTTGATTTCTGCCAGCAGCACGTTGCGTCCGGAGCCGGCATCGACCAGGGCCAGCCCGAGGATGGTCGAGCGCAGCCGGACGCCGTCGGGTGCCAGCAGGTCAACGGCGGCCACAGAGTTGAGGTCTGGACCGAGGATCACCTGGTGTTGCGTGGATCGGGCCACGAAGCAGCCGTCCCGCTGGGCGTCGAATCGAGCTTCCGCGGGACGCCAGGCCCGGCGGCCGGCATCCCAACGGTTCAAGCCCGACGCCAACTCGATGTAAGAGCCGGCGGATCGCGATGGCCGGGCAGGACCTTCACCGAGAGTCTGGAATTGCCAGGCCGCATGGTGCGGTCCGGCTTCGATGAGAGTCGGGGGGGTGCCCCTGTTTTGCGGTCGTCTCGACAGCCCGGCGCGTGGCGAAAGCGCCGCGTCCTGAGCTGCCTTGCCAGTCCCTGTCGGATTCACGGCGAGGATTGCGGCAGCGAGTGAGATCGCGGCCCAACCCGGGCGCGAGCCGGCGAAGGAATTGCGCGCAGTGGATCGGATTGTTTTCATGGTCTCCTTTCGACTTCGTGAGTCTGGCTTCGGCAGCCGGGACGGGGCGCTGTTCGCCACGCGGGGTTTCGGCCGACCAACCGGCTACAGTTTCCATCGAGCCGGTTTGTTCCCCACCCCCACCTCTTGGTGTCCCTCCTTCGACCGCCCTCCTTGGCAGGCGGTCGCTGGGTTTTTGCGGCGTGGCGGGAAACCTCCCAGTTCCCGACCGCGCCCTTGGCGGAACGAGCGAATGCAACCGGCGTGCCAAGCCGCAAGGAAAGGCGATGCGGACGGCGGATCGAGGGGGCGGGAGAGGCTACGCTCTCCGATATAAGCGTTTTATCATCAAGCACTTCAAGCCAGTGCCCCGATCCCGCCAGAAGCGTGAATCGGCAGGCCGACACGCGATCGGAGGCCGGAGGAGGGGTAGAGACCGGGCGCCGGACGGTGTCTCGATGCTGGATAGACTGTCCGGCTTTGAGCCGCCGCACGCTTCTCGGGTCCTGGGAGTCAAGCGCGGTTGGGGGAGGAGGGATGCGGGTGGCGACAGTGCCGGTTGGCGAATCAAGGCGACTGGTTTGGCTCTTCGAGTTCATCTGCATCCTCGATCTCGCGTCGCATGCGGCGCGAGATGCGGGGTCGGATGAATCCGTACACCAGGTAAGCGGTAAAGATGACGGGGAGCACGAGCGGGAGGATCTTGTCGCGCAGGACGATGAGAACTCCGATGAAGACCGCGGCGACGGCGAGTTTGGCGAAGGGGCGCTGGACGCTCAGGTTAATGGACTTGAACGAAGGGTACCTGACGTCGCTGATCATCATGATCGACAGAAAAACGAGGATGAACGGCAAGACATAGCGCCAGCGCCCGACTGGGAACTCGCGGTCTTCCCACCACATGATGAACAAGGTCAGAGACGCCACCAGGGCGGCGGCGGCGGGGATGGGGAACCCGAGGAATTCCCTGGTGCCGCTCCCGCCGGGCAGGCTGGCCAGGCAGTTGAAGCGGGCCAGGCGCAAGGCGCCGCAGATCAGGTAGACAGAGGCGATGAACCATCCGATCTCCTGGTACTCGAGGAACACGTCTTTCAACACGATCCGGTGGACGAGAAAAGCGGGGGCGGCGCCGAACGAGATCAGATCGGCCAGCGAGTCGAACTGCCGTCCGAAAGGGCTCTCGTGACCGCCCCACCGTGCCACGCGCCCATCGAGCAGGTCGAAAATGCAGGCGAGCAGGATGAAGAAAAGGGCGTGGCGGATGGCTGTGTTGAAACTCCCCGCGGCGGCGTCCGCCTCGACGATCTTGGTCAAAGCGACGAAGCCGCAGAAGAGATTCCCGGCCGTCATCAGATTCGGCAGAAGGTAGATCTGGATCCGGCTGGCGGGCTCCGGGTTGCTGGCGGGATGGTCGTTTGGGTCGGCCATGGGATCGGCCATACGCTTAAGCGCGGTTGGCGACGACGGTTTCGCCCGCCCGGACCGATTGGCCCAGTTGGACGCTGAGGCGGGCATCGAGGGGCAAGAGCAGATCGCAACGGGAGCCGAACTGAATGAGGCTGATGCGTTCGCCCCGAGCCACCTTGGTGCCGCTGTCGGCCCACACCACGATCCGGCGCGCGATTGCGCCGGCGATGAGCCGGACCCCGATCCTCTCGCCGTCGCGTTCGGCGGACAGGAAGCCGAGGAGGACGTTTTCGTTGAACGCGGCGGAATCGGTGCGCATTGCGTTCAGGAACTGGCCGGCCGCCCGTTTGTGGAACGCGATCCGGCCGGCGACCGGGGCCCGTTGGACGTGCACATCGAAAACCGACATGAAGATCGACACCCGGCGGCAGCGTCCGCCCATGAAATCGAGTTCCTCGATTTCGTCGATGGCGTCGACTTTGCCGTGCGCGGGGGCGAGGATGACCTCGGGCGCGGACGGGATGGCGGGGTTGGGATCGCGAAAGAAGTAGAGGCAGAAGAGTCCAAAGAGGACCCACAACCCGGCGAGGCCGCCTGCGATATAGATGAGGATGCTGCCCAGGAACTTCGCCAGCACGCTGGCGAGCATGAGGGCCAGCACGAAAAACAGCGGCCAGTAGATCAGGCGCAAGGCCGCCTGTGTCGCTTTGCCCGCGTGTCTCATGCGCCCAGTCTAGACCAAACGGCGCGCTTGAAAAGCGCGGAGTTTCCTGGCGCGCATGAGTGCGCCTTTCGATGACATCGGCTCCGCGTTCCGCGGAAGTTGGTGAGAAATGCGCGCTAGGCCGAGCCATCCTCGATGTTGGCGTACAACTCGAGGGCGTTGAGGACTTTGGCCTCGATGATCTGGCGTTGGATCTGGGGCAACGCACCGCGCTCCTGGAGTTGCTTGACCAGCTTGTCCGGCTTGATCTGGTAACGCGCCGCCAGTTCGAGGACCCGCTGGGTGAGCTCCTGGCTCGTCGCCGTGATGCCCTCCTTCTCGGCGATCCGGTTCAGCAGCAGTATGGCCTTGACCCGTTCCTTGGCGCTGTTGTTGGCGACGCTGTAGATTTCGTCCTTGCGCTCGTCGATGGCCTCCTTGGCCACACCCCGCTCCTGATTGGCCTTGACGATATCGAACACGACGTTGCGAGTCTCGTTCTCGACGAGGGACTCGGGCAAATCGAAGCTCACGCGGCCCAGGAGCGTGGCCACCAACTGATCGCGGATCTGGCGTTGTTGCTTTTCCTTGAGTTCGAGTTCGAGATCCTGGCGCACGCCGGCACGCAGGGCTTCGAGATTCTCAGCCCCGTAGCTGCGCGCAAAGGCGTCGTCCAGCTCCGGGATCTGCCGCTCCTTCACCTGGACGATCTCGACCTGGTACACGGCTTGTTTGCCCACCAGTTCGCGCGTGACGAAATCCTCGGGGAACGTGATGGTGACAGTGCGGGTTTCGCCCGCGCTCGAGCCCACCAGCGGATCGGTGAACCCCGGAATGAAGGAGCCGGTTTGGATCTGAAGCCAGAAGTTCTTCTGCTCGGTCAGCCCGCGCGCGGTGGGAGCGATGTCCGTGATCGGCTTGCCCTCGCACGTGCCGGTGTAATTGACGACGACGAAGTCGCCCGGCTGGACGGGGCGATCCAGGTCGACGAAGACCGGCTTTTGCTCGCGGAGCATGCGCAATGCGCGCTCGAGATCCTCGTCCGTGACGGTGCGATTGTCCCGGCGAATCGGCAACCCGCGGTAATCGGGGACTTCGAAATCAGCCTCGGTCTCGACCGTGGCGGTGAAAGCGAAGGGCTGTCCGAGTTCCCAGGGAGTCTCCTCGATCTCAGGTCGAGTGATCGGGCGGAGTTTGTGCTGTTCGACGGCCTCGTGGTAAGCGTCGCTGATGATCTTGCGTTTGATCTCGGCGTTGATCTCCTCGGCAAAGGTCTTGAGCAGGAGCGCCCGGGGCGTCTTGCCGGGCCGGAACCCGGGAATCCGCGCCTTGCGCTGGAACTCCTTGAGCACCGCGTCGGCCTTGGCCTGGGTGGCCTCGGCGTCGATTTCCACGCGCAGCAGTTTCTTGCAGGGACCGAGATGTTCGATGGTCACGTTCACTTCAAAAAGCCTTTCGTTGGACCTCGCGGCAACACCGCGGGCCAGCGGGCCGAGCCCGCCACTCTAAAAGCGGCAGAGGCTAAGCACGCCCCCCTCAACCGTCAAGCACGCTGCCATTGTCGATTCCCGATTGACATCCGGCGGCGGTTGCACCTACTGTCCCCGCCCTGACCTGAGGGGGGGCTGGCCGCGCGGTGCGGCCATGCGGCCCCGGGTCCCAGAGAGGAAGTGAATCGATTTTGACGGAAATCCGGCTCAAGAAAGGCGAATCGGTCGAGAAGGCGCTTCGGCGTTTGAAGAAGAAAGTCGACCGCGAAGGCACCCTGAAAGAGGTGCGCAACCATCGGCATTACGAGAAGCCAAGCGAGCGGCGTCGGCGCAAGCTCAAAGTGGCCAAGTTCTCGGCCATGCTGGCCGCCCGATACGCCGACATGTAGGCGGGAACTCAGGAACAGGTGCTGATTTCAGGGCCGAGCCCGTGCCGTGCGCACGCGCGCTCGGCCTTTGTTTTTGTCTATGTACGCGTTGTCATCCTGCTGGAACTCGAGTCGCCACATCGACGGCCATGCCATGCTGCGCGAGATTCGTGAGTTGGGCTTCGAGTACGCGGAGCTCAGCCACGGAATCCGGCTCAGCCTGGTGCCGGGCATCCTCGAAGCCGTCGCCGCCGGCGTGGTGCGGATCACCACCCTCCACAATTTCTGTCCGCTGCCGATTGGGATCACGCGGGCTGCCCCCAACATCTTCAAGTTCACGTCGTCGGACGCGCGGGAGCGGCAGAGCGCGCTCAAACACACCCTCAAGACGTTCGAGTTGGCGGAGCGCCTGGGCGCGAAGCTCGTGGTGCTCCACATGGGCGCCGTCGAGATGAAGGACTACACGGACGCGCTGATCCGACTGGCGGAGGCGGGTCTGCGGGAGACGCCCAAGTACCAGCGGCTGTGCGCCGAGGCCGATGAGCGGCGTGAGTCGAGGAAGGAACGGCATCTGCTCTTTGCGTACGAGGCGCTGCGCTATCTCGAATCCGAGGCTGCGCGGCGCCATTTGCTCCTGGGGATCGAGAACCGCGAGGCCCTCGAAGAGATCCCGTTCGAGTCCGATTTCCCCTTCTTTTTCCGCGACTTCCCCGGCGGGATCATCCGTTACTGGCATGACACCGGCCACGCTCAAATCAAAGAGAACCTCGGGTTCATCGACCACGTCATGCATCTCGAATCGCTCGCCGGCGACACCGCCGGGTTTCATCTCCATGATGTCGAGTTCCCCGGACGCGACCACCGCCCGCCGGGCAAAGGCATGATCAATTTCGAGGCTTTGAAACCGTTCGTGAAGCCCGAACACATCAAGGTCCTCGAACTCTCGCCCTCGATCACGCCCGAGGAGGTGCGGGCCGGTCTGGCCCACCTGCAGTCGCTTTGGGGCCCCGAGTAAGAGACCGGACCTTCCTGCCATCGCATGGTGAAGAAGCGCTCCATTCCCTGGCCGATGGTGTTGCGGATCGTCCTTTGCCTGGTCCTTCTCGGCTGGGTGTTCCAGGCGATCTTTCTCAGCGAGGGACGCAATGCGTACGAGCGGCAGGGCCTTGCCTGGGATTCGCTGAACCGCGCCGAGCAATGGAAGCTGGCCTGGCACTACGGCCCGCCCGAGCTGTGGCGAAACGTCTGCCTGATCGACCCGACGGCCGCGACCTGGTCCCTCCTCTTCATGGGCGCCACGATCTTCCTGGGCACCCTCCGCTGGCGGATGGTCCTGCGCGTGCACGGCATCAACCTCTCGCTCGGGCGGGCGGCGGAAATCTCGCTCGTCGCGCATTTCTTCAACTCGTTCCTGCTCGGGTCGACGGGCGGCGATCTCATGAAGGCCTTTTACGCCGCGCGTGAGACCAGCAATCGCAAGACCGAAGCGGTCGTGACTGTCCTGGTCGACCGGCTGATCGGGCTTCTGTCCATGCTTCTGTTTGCCGCGGTGATGATGGTTCCGAACTGGGCCCTGCTGTCGGGCCACCGCCGCCTGGCGGCGCTCGCTGGCATCGTGGTGATCATGCTCTTGGGCGCGCTTGCGGTTGCCGGCCTGTCGTTCTGGGGCGGCCTCTCGCGCCGCTGGCCTCGGGCCCGGATCTGGCTTCGCCGCCTGCCCAAAGGCGAACTGCTCGAACGGGCGCTCGAAGCCTGCCGCCAGTTCGGGCAGGAGCCCCGATTCCTCGCCCAGGCCTTTGCGCTCTCGACGGTGCTCAACGTGATGTGCGTCCTGCAAATCTGGGTGCTGGCACGCGGTCTGAACCTGACGATCGCGCCCGTGGCGCTTTCCCTGATTGTGCCGGTCATCATCTGCATCGCCGCCATGCCCGTCACGCCCAGCGGACTCGGGCTGCGCGAGAACATCTATGTCTGGATGCTGGCGGTCCCGGAGATCAACATCCCGGCGACACAGGCGCTCCTGCTCTCGCTCCTCGCCTATGCCGGCAGCCTCTTCTGGAGCCTGGTTGGCGGCGTTGTCTACCTCTTCTTCCGCGCGACGCGGACGGAGGAGACCTGAAGCGTGAACCGTAGCCGCGGACGTGAGTCCGCGTCAGCGCGCTCCGCCAGAGACAGGAATCAGCGCCGTCTCACGACGGCGGCTACGGACCGGTTCATGGTCTTCGCGCGCGCTCAACCGTTGAAGCGCCTGCCATTGTCAAGGCGGCCGCCGGCCGCTAATCTTGGCCCGTGGTTCACGCGGTTCTCTTCGACATCGACGGCACGCTCATCCGGACCGGAGGGGCGGGCGTTCGCGCCTTCGAACGCACTGGTCAGTCGGTCTTTCACGTTGCCGACGGCGTGCGTCATATGCACTTTGCCGGACGCACCGACCGGTCGCTGGTCCGCGAGTTCTTCCGTCGGCACGGGATCGAGGCCACGCCGGTCAATTTCGATCGTTTTCTCGACCATTACGTGTTCGTTCTGGACCAGTTGCTCGGCGAACTGCACGGACAGGTCTGTCCGGGGGTTAACGATTTCATCCGCGACCTTCGGGGCCTGGCCCAGCCGCCGCTGCTTGGTCTCTTGACCGGGAACATCCGCCTGGGCGCCGAAATCAAGCTGCGGCATTTCGGCCTGTGGGATTGCTTCACCATCGGCGCATTCGGGGACGACCATGAGGACCGCAACGAGTTGGCCAGCATCGCGCGCGAACGCGTCAGCAGGGCCCTAGAACGCCCGGTGCGCGGCGACGAGATTGTGGTGGTGGGCGACACGCCGCTGGACATCGAGTGCGGACGGGCGATCGGGGCCAGGGTGCTGGCGGTCGGGACAGGCGGGGCTGAGCTGGGCGTACTGCGGGCGCACCGGGCGGATTGGGTGGTGGAGACGCTGGCAGACGTTAGGCCGCATTTCTCACCAACTTTTGATGTCATCTGACCGGTCACCGTCACATTTCACCTGAAATGCGGGCTAGTGAGATTCCCGGGTTAGGGCGGCAACGGTCTGCCGTTGAACGCCCACCCCTATTCTGCCATCAGCGCGAAGAGCAGAATCGCCGACGCCGTGCCGTCCATGGTGGGCTCGTTGGTCGAGTAATCATGGAGATCGTCGTGATACACCGCCAATTCGGACTGGAACATCGCCAGCGGATCGGGCTGGGTGATGCTGACGCCTTTGAGGCTCCGGAACACCTGTTCGTAGACCGGGCCGTCTACCAGACCGCCTCGCACCATGCGTCCGGTCAGCCGGGTGGTCATCAGATGCGGATTCCTGGGTGAGGCGGCCCCGGGCGGAAAGCCGGTGAACATCGAGGAGTTCCACGGATTGCGTCCCAGGAGCCAATCCGACTGCGCCGCCGAGAACTCCCGGTAGCGCGGGTCGCGGGACATTCGTTCGTAAAAGAGGCACTGCGTCGCCAAGGCCACCGTCAGGTTGTTCGAGCACCAGATGAACGGCACGCCGATCCGATACGGCGTGCGCCGCCCGGCAGTGACACACCGCTCGATCCCGTCCCTATAGTACCCGATCAGCATCTTGCCGGTCTCCTCATCCGCGAGGTCGTGGAGCGCGAAATGACCGATGTTCACAAACGGGTAGAAATCGTAATGCCGCGCCTCGGTCCGCCCCATCCAGGATTCCGTCCCGGCCAGTCGGGCGTAGCGCCGAGCATCCTCGAGGTAGCGGCTCTCTCCCGTTGCCCGGTACAATTCGGCGGCGCCCCACTCCATGTCGTCGGCCCAGGTCGACTCATGATAGCGGTAGGGCGCGCCGTAGGAATTGCCTTGCTGAAAACCCTCTTGCTTCCGTCCGAGGGCGTAGACCTCGACACCCGCCTGCAGGCAGCGCTGCGCGAAGGCCCCGTGCTCGGCGTTGTGGCGCCAGGTCTGACAGGCCATCGCCATGGCCGCCGCGTAGCGCCCGGCGAGATTGCCCAGGCCGGTCGACTCGCTTTGGTACTTCCCGAGCCCCTGCGGACGCCCGTTCGCCGCGTAGACAACGCGCGGTCCGCCCGGCCCCCATCCGTAGTCGGCCTTCTCGTCCGCGGGCAGCCGCCAACCCCAGTGGTCGCGGTCGTCAGCCACCTGGTGGTAGAGTTCTTCCGGAGCAGGGTGGAGCCGCAACATCCAATCCAGACCCCATCGCGCCTCATCCAGGACATCGGGAACGCCGTTTGTTCCGGGGCGTCCATCTTCCCGCACCAGGTCCTCGAAGGCCGCTGGGGCGATCCGATAGGCCAGGAGCATCTGGGCGGTGGCGTTGGCGGAGGTCATCAGGTACTTGAGCAAATCGCCCGCATCGTGCCAGCCGCCCCGCGCATCGATGGGTGCTCCGGCCGGACGCGGCCCGTAGGCGGTGCGTCCGTCCTGTTGATGGCATTGGGCATCGAGCCACGGATTATCGCCGCAGCGCTGGTGGCGCATGAATTCGAGCAGCGCCCCGCACACAGCGTCCCTCGCCTGCGTCCCGATCTCGAACGCGGCCGAATTTGTCGGGCCGAGGCGGACGACGAACCTGCCCTCGAGGCGGACGGGGCTGAAATCGAGCTCGGCATGGTGGTGCCATCGCCCCCAGACCGCATCCGGCAACGGCGACGCCGGCCCGCGCCAGACCACGGTTTGATCCGCGGCATTCAGCACCTCGAAGTCCCGGGCGAGAGGGTGGGCCGAAAAGGCGATCGCGATCTTCGGATCTCCGGGGCGATACCCGAGGAGGTTGACGCGCAGGTGCACGGGGCCCGGCGCATCTGCGTTTTGCGCCAGCAGAGGCCGGCACGGTTCGAGGCAGAGAAGGAAGGCGACTGCCAGACCTGGCGCGAGGCGTTTCAGTTGACTCAGCCCGTTCACGTTTCGGTCACCACCTTCCAACCCACGGCATCGGCCAGCGCGTGGACGGGTTCCTTGAGATCGCCATAGAACGTGACGCGATGCCACCCCCAGACATCCCACATCGAGAAGAGCTTCTCGAAATCGCCCAGGGGCTGGGCGCGCAGTTTGGTGCGACAGGCGCGGTCATTGGCGTCGTTGCCCACCGCCTTGGCCTGGTGGAACATGATCTCTTTGCGCTTGGGCTCGAATTCGAGCGTCGTGGTGAGATAGCCCACCGGCATCAGCGAGCGCAACGAGGCGCCTTGGCGGTCCTCGGAATGGGTCAGGATTTCATACGGATTCGCCGCGCCTGACGGGCCGAAGACCCTGGTCGGCGCCACGCAGTGGGCATAGATGATCTCGCGTTTCGCCGAGTCCATGACCGGGTCTGAAATGTAGCCGGGCCGGCCCCGGGTCAGCGTGGTGATCGCGACCATGGTGGCGGTGGACCGGATATCGCATTCGCAGGCGCCGACCAGGCCGTCATCGACCAACTGACAGAAGCCCAGGCAGGGATAGGCGTTAATGTGGTTGCCGTAGAAGCCGCCGAGGCAATTGATGGTGATGGCATTGGCGCCGTGTTTCTGCAACAGGGCCTTCTGGCCCAAATACATCGCCGCCGATTGTTCGATCGTCTCGCGCGTGACCCCTTCGATCCGCCGCGCCCCGTGCTCCCAGCGATCGGCCCAAAGACGCACCTCATCGGGATCGGCCGCCTGGGCCAGCCCGTTCAGCTCGGCGAACGGCACGTAGACAATCGGGATGCCCATGATCTCGGTCGCCGGCGCCGGGTTCTGGTCGCGAATGGCAAGGACCTTCGATGACTTCATCCGGCTGACGCACTCGGAAATCGACAGGCATCGGATCGGGTCCTCCGCCCAAGCCGCCGACCCCGGCGGCGGCGTGCGCCTTTCCCGCAGCCGCGCGGTCGCCGCCACAAACTCAGACGGCGTCCGACCCTGGCGGACGAGTTCGAAGCACTTCACCGCCTCGATCAGGTCCCTCAACTCCGACGACGAAACGAAGCCAACGTTCGGCGATCGAGCCCGGAGCAGCGCGGCGTTGTAGGTCAGGAACCCGCCCGTGCCCGCATAGGTGAAATCGGCGTACAGCACCGGCTTGCCCGAGGCGGCTATGGTCTGCACCACACGCGGCCAATTGTTCATCTGATAGACCAGGTAGCCGTCCACGCTCGAGCCTTGGTCCTCCTCGATGATCTTCTTAGCCTCCGCCTCCGTGCTGGCCATCGTCGTCACGAACTGGAACCCCGGGCACTCTTTCGCCAGCTCCGACTCGAGCCGCTGCATGACCGGCACGAAATCGAACCCGATGTTCGGCCAGGTCGGACGCGGCTGCTTCGGACCGAACAGGACATAGACGATCCGAATGCGCGGTCGGCCGGCTGGGCCTTCCGCGGCGCCGACCGGTCGGCCGCTCAAGGCCAGTGCGGTCACACAGGCCGCTCCGCCCTTCATGAGGAACGAGCGCCGGCTCAAGGGACAACACCCGCAGCCCGGGAACGCGGCAGCCGAGGCCCGGGGATCGAGAATGCCCGGTGCGCAGGTTCGGGCCGGCTGGTGAGCATTCCGGGCCAGGTCAACGCCACGCGACAGCTCGGCCGTGAGGATCGGGGTTTTGGCGGTTTTCATAGGACAGACTGGATGTTGTTCAACCCGCACAGCAGCCCCGGCGCAGCGCGGCGACCTGCGCAGCCGACGGCAATAGTGACACGCGAGTCTGCCGTCGTTTTGCTTGCGGTTCTGCCGCGCTGCGTCATATGCGGGTTAGGGCTGCCGAATACTGGCTGTGGCCGGGGACCGCCGCAACAGTTTTTCGCCTGCGCTGCATTCATGAGGCACTCTTCCCTCTGTGTTCTCCGCGCCTCTGTGGTGAATCCCATCCGATGACAGTCACCGTCCCGGATTGAACCACAGAGACGCAGAGCACACAGAGGGACGCGGCATTCAAAGAGCCACGGATGAAACACGGATGAAACACGGATGGGCGGGCTCATTGCACGTCTGCCCGGCTCGGTCGACATCCGCGTCCCGCCATGAACGATCCCCCATGAAACAGGACGGAACATGAAGGGAAACGCAGGAAATCATCCGTCCTTCATGATCCGCCCCGATTCATGAGGCACGCAGCCAAACCCGGCCCTTCGACTGATCGGTGGTGTCGCGGGCCGTTCGCGACCGCTACAGCTCAAAACGAGTCCGCATAGTCCGCATAGTCCGCATAGAGTCCGCATAGAGTCCGCATAGAATTAGGCGGCCAGGCCCATTCACTGAGAAATCTTCTGATGCTAATGCGACGTCGAAGCACTCCTGTACCCGGTTGCAGACCACTGCCGATGACCACTGCAAGCCGTTCCGCCGCAGCCGCTTCATGTCAAGGCAGGCCCTTCCTCTTGCACCGTGCCTGAGTCTTCCGCTGCTTATCCTGGCGCTCGAAAAGCACGCGCCAGACAGTCGCCCGCTCAAAACTGGCATACCCGATGCTTTGGCTCCTGAGCAAAGCCAAACACCGGTTCCGCGGGTCCGTCGAGACATGGCCGCGGGCAGGCGGAGAGAACCATACACTGATTCTGTTATGAAGACGCGAAACGCGAGCAAGAGGTCAACGAACCCGAACAACAGAGCCAGCAATCATTCACACCGCCGCACTGAGTGGGTCCTGCCGCTGCTGCTGCTCCTGATGCTGTCGGCCACGGTGCAGGCCCAGTACAAATACACCGTCAGTGAAGGCAAGGTCACCATCACCGGATACACCGGTCCAGGGGGTGTGGTGACCATACCCGAGATGATCGCGGGGTTGCCGGTCATTAACATCGGTGACCATGCGTTCTACTATTGCACCAACGTGACCAGTGTCACGATCCCCGATAGCGTGATCAGCCTCGGTCGGTGGACGTTTCATGATTGCACCGGCTTGACCAACGTGCTGATTGGCAACGGCGTCACCAACATTGACCTCTCCACATTCAATACCTGCACCAGTCTGACCAGCGTCACCATCGGCAACAGCGTGGCCACCATCGGGGACAAAGCTTTCGCGGGCTGCACCAGCCTGACCAGTGTCACGATCCCCGATAGCGTTACCAGCATCCGGGCGGGTGCGTTCTTTCTTTGCACCAGCCTAGTCAGCGTGAACATACCCGACAGTGTCACCGCAATTTGGGGCTGGGCGTTCTTGAGCTGCGGAAGCCTGACCAATGTCACGATCCCCGACAGCGTCACCGCGATTGGGCCTACAGCGTTCGCAGGCTGCACCGGCCTGACCAGCCTAACGCTCTCCGACAGACTCGCCACCATCGAGGGCGGGGTGTTCTCGGGTTGCAGCAGTCTGACCAGCATGACCATCCCCGACAGCGTCAAGACGATCCAGGGCGGGGCGTTCTCGGGCTGCAGCAGTTTGACCAGCGTGACAATCCCCGACAGCGTCACCAGCCTTGGCGACTATGCGTTCTCGGTCTGTACCAGTCTGACCAGCGTGACGATCCCCGGCAGTGTCAGAAGTATCGGGAAAGGAGCCTTCTCTGGCTGCACCGGTTTGATCACCATAGCTGTGAACGAACTCAACGCCTCCTATAGCAGTGCGGAAGGAGTCTTGTTCGACAAGAACCAAACCACGCTGCTCGCATACCCGGGAGCTAAAGCCGGCCACTACACGATCCCCGGCACTGTCACCAGCATCAGGGAGGAGGCGTTCTCGGGCTGCACCGGTTTGATCAGCCTGACGATCCCCGACAGCGTCACCGGCATAGGCGACTTCGCGCTCTCTGGCTGCACCAACCTGAGCAGAGCGACGATCGGCAACAGAGTCGCCACCATCGGAGGCGGGGCGTTTAGGGGCTGTACAGGCCTGACGACCATCACGATCCCCGATAGCGTCACCAGCATCGGAGGCGGGTCGTTCGAGGGCTGCGCCGGCCTGACCAGTGTGACCATCGGCAACGGCGTTACCAGCATTGGGGGCTCTGCGTTCTCGGGCTGCACGGGCCTGACCAGTGTTACGATCGGCAACGGCGTCACCAGCATCGGAGGCGGGGCGTTCTGGGGCTGCACTGGCCTGACCAGCGTGACCATCGGCAACAGCCTCACCAGCATCGGGGACGGGGCGTTCGCAGGTTGCACCGGCCTGCGCCACGTCTATTTCCAGGGTGATTGCCCCAGCAGCATTGGCTCGTGTGTGTTCTGCGACACCCCGGCGTCTGTCTACTACCTGCCGGGGACGACCGGCTGGGGCCCGACCTTCGAAGGCTTGCGGGCTGCGTTGTGGGATCCGCTGAGTCTGCTTGCCTACCATGTGATTGGAGGCACGGTCAACATCATCGGTTATACCGGTCCCGGAGATGCGGTGATCGTTCCGGAGAGCATCGAAGGGCAGCCGGTCACCAGAATCGAGGACGCCGCGTTTTCCGAGTGCCCCAGTCTGACCAGCATTACGATCGGCAGGGCCGTCACCAGTATTGGCGCAACGGCGTTCTCGGGCTGCACCAGGCTGATCGCGATCACGGTGGATGAGTCCAACGCTACCTACAGCAGCGTGGATGGAGCGTTGTTGAACAAGAGCCAGATCACGCTTGTCCGATGTCCCCTGGGCAAGGCCGGCAGCTACACGATCCCTGACAGTGTCACCAGCATTGGGGAATTCGCGTTCTCGGGCTGCACCGGCCTGACCAGCGTCACGATCCCTGACAGTGTGACAAGTATCCGAGACGGGGCGTTTTCAGGCTGCGGTAACCTGCGGGGCGTCTATTTCGAGGGCGATCGCCCGACCGAGATTGGCTCGGGGGTGTTCGAGGGCACGCCGGCGACTGTCTACTACCTGCCGGGGACGACCGGCTGGGGCGAGACCTTTGGTGATCGTCCGACGGCATTAGGACATGTCTCACTCGAGATTGCCCTCCATCCGGGAATCCGCGTGACCGGCGGGGTGGGAACGACCTATGTGATCGAGAGCAAAACGGAGGTCGAAGGGGATTTCTGGCTGACGCGGGGGTGGATTGAGCTGGCGACGCCAACAGCGATCTGGATGGACCCGGT
>Ga0116149_1002889_pt1 | contig 18327 bp, 17 predicted proteins | sample AD_UKC057_MetaG_FD_89787 | JGI IMG/M metagenome (GOLD analysis project Ga0116149, IMG submission 89787) | Active sludge microbial communities of municipal wastewater-treating anaerobic digesters from USA - AD_UKC057_MetaG | ecosystem: Engineered > Bioreactor > Anaerobic > Digestate | place: USA... | reverse complement strand
CTCGTTCATGGCGTCTTTCAGCGTGGCCGACCCGGCCGTGACGGGGACCACCTCGGCGCCGAGGATCCTCATCCGCAGGACGTTGGGCGCCTGCCGCCGGATGTCCTCCTCGCCCATGAAGACCCGGCACTCCATCCCGAAGAGCGCGGCCACGGTGGCCGTGGCCACCCCGTGCTGGCCGGCGCCCGTCTCGGCGATGACGCGCCGCTTGCCCATCCGCCGGGCCAGCAGGGCCTGGCCGAGGGTGTTGTTGATCTTGTGGGACCCCGTGTGGTTGAGGTCTTCGCGCTTCAGGTAGATCTTCGCCCCGCCGAGCGTTTCCGTGAGGTTCCGCGCCAGGTACAGCGGCGTCTCCCTCCCCGAGTATTGCCGGAGGTAATCGCGAAACTCCGCCTGGAAGGCCTTGTCCCTGCGGCTCTCCCGGTAGGCGGCCTCCAGCTCCGCGAGTGCGGGCATGATCGTCTCGGCGACGTAGCGCCCCCCGAAGATTCCGAAATGACCCTTCCTGTCGGGCAGCGATGGCATCTTCACGCTTCTGACTCCTTCATGGGTTCATGGACATTCTTTATGAAATCCCCCACCTGCCCCCTTTTGCAAAGGAGACCCCGTGAAGTCATCCCCCTTTGGAAAAGGGGGTTTGCAGGGGGATTTTCCTGAAGACAGGATCCCGCTCGGCTGCGGAGCTCGAGGCATCGCACTGTCTCACTGCGGCGATGACGGCATGGAGCTTTTCATGATCCTTTTTCCCCGGTGCCTCCTCGACGCCGCTCGAGAGGTCGACGGCCAGCGGCTCAACGGCCTCCAGGGCCGCCCCGACGTTGTCCGCGTTCAGCCCCCCCGCCAGGATGACGGGATGGCGGGCGGCAAAGCGGCGCGCGAGATCCCAGTCGCAGGTCTTCCCCGTCCCGCCGAGGCGGTCCGAGTCGCGGGCGTCGACGAGGACGGCGCGCACCGGGTAGGCGGCCGTCGCGGCGAAGTCTTGCTCGCTCTGGAAAGAAACGGCCTTGATCAGCCTCTCGCGGGGAAAGCGGCGGCAGTAATCGGGGGACTCGCCCCCGTGGAGCTGCACGAAATCGAGCCCGCAGCTCTCCGCGATCTGCAGCACTTCAGCGGAGGGCCGGTTCACGAAGACCCCCACCGTGCAGACTGTCGCCGGCAGCGACCGGACGATCGCCTTCACCTGCGCGGGAGTCACGCAGCGGGGGCTCGCGGGGTGAAACACGAAACCCAGCGCGTCTGCCCCGGCTTCGGCTGCCTCCCGGGCATCCTCGATATTCGTGATGCCGCAGATCTTGATTTGAACCATGGTGGTCTATCCAGCCTGTCCAGTCTGTCCTGTCCATTTCGCCTGTTTGGCTGAAACCGGCGATGATTTCACTTCTGTCTGCCCCCTGAACCCTGACCCCTGGACCCCGGACCCTGTTCTTTCCCGAGCAGCTCCCTGAGCTTCCTGCCCACGTCCCTTTCCCGCATCAGGCTCTCGCCCACGAGGAAGGCATGGATGCCCGCTTCCATGAGCCGCTCGACGTCTCCGCGGCTGTCGATACCGCTCTCGCTCACCACGGTGATGCCCTTCTGGATTCGGCGGGCAAGCCGGATGCTGACCTCGAGGTCGGTCCGGAAGGTTTTCAGGTCGCGGTTGTTGATCCCCACGAGTCGCGCCCCCGAGGCAATCGCCTTTTCCAGGTCGGCCTCGTCGTGGACCTCCACGAGGGCGTCAAGTCCCAATTCCGACGAGAGGCCGATGAAGTCCTGGAGGACCTCCTTCTCGAGGATCCCGGCGATGAGCAGAAGCGCATCGGCGCCCAGGACCCTTGTCTCGCTGACCTGGTAGGCGTCGATGATGAAGTCCTTTCTCAGGAGCGGCAGATTCACGGCCTTTCGGATCTGGGGCACGTACGCAGGCCTGCCCTCGAAGAACTTGCGTTCCGTCAAAACGGATACGGCCGAGGCGCCGTTTTTCGCGTAAAGTCCCGCAATCTCGACGGGGTCGAAGTCCTCCCGGATCAGTCCTTTCGACGGCGAACTGCGCTTGACCTCGGCGATCACCGCGCAGCCGGACCCCTGGAGCGCCCCCGCGAAGTCGCGGGTCGGGGGCCGGTCGGCGAGCATCCGCCTCAGTTCCTCCGGGGGCAGAATCCGCCTCTGGCGGGCAACCTCTTCCTTTTTGTTTTCTACGATTCTCGTGAGAATCACTTCTTTACATCCCCCTCTATCCCCCTTTGCAAAAGCGGGAGGCATCAGGGATTTCCATGTTCCCTGCATTTCACCCTCACCACAACCCTCTCCCCTCGAGGGAGAGGGAGCTGCAGGGTGAATATCCCCGCAGGGATGTTGCTTCTAGCTTCTGCTCATCTCGATGAGGGCCTGGAGCTTCCTGATCGCGGCGCCGTTGTCGATGCACTCTTCGGCCACCTTGATTCCCTCGGGGATCGTCTGCGCCTTGCCGCCGGCGACGATGGCCAGGGCTGCATTGAGGACGACGATCTTGCGCCGCGCCCCGTCCTCGCCGGTGAGCACGCCCTTGGTGATCTCGGCGTTCGTCGAGGCGTCGCCGCCGGCGAGTTCCTCGCCGCCGTAGGTTTTCCCGAAGTAATCGACGGGATCGATGTTGTAGGTCGTGACGATCCCGTCCTTCAGCTCCGAGACGCGGGTCGGTCCCGTTACGGTGGCCTCGTCGAGCCCGTCTGAGCCGTGCACGACAAAGGCACGCTTCGTGCCCAGGTTCTTCAGCACCTCGGCGAACATTTCCGTCAGCTTCGGCTCATAGACGCCGATGAGCTGCGCCGTGGCCGAGGCCGGGTTCGTGAGAGGCCCCAGCATATTGAAGATCGTGCGCAGGCCGATCTCCCGGCGGGGCCCGATGGCGTACTTCATGGCCCCGTGGAGCTTCGGCGCAAAGAGAAACCCGATGCCCGCCTGCTGGACGCACTCCTCGACGATCTCGGGGGGCGCGTCGATGTTGACGCCGACGGCCTCGAGCACATCGGCGCTGCCGCAGCCGCTCGAGACGGCGCGGTTGCCGTGCTTGGCCACCGTGAGACCCGCCGCCGCCACCACGAAGGCCGCCGTCGTCGAAATGTTGAAGGTGTTGCGGCCGTCGCCCCCCGTGCCGCAGGTGTCGACGATGACGGGGGAGCGGGCGTCGATGCGGGTGGCCTTGAGGCGCATCACCCGGGCGGCGCCGGTGACCTCGGCGACGGTTTCCCCTTTCATGCGCAGGGCCGTGATGAACGCCCCGATCTGGGCGGGTGTAGCCCTTCCCTCCATGATTTCCGTCATGGCCTCCGTCATTTCCGCTTCCTGCAGGTCGATGGCCCGAACGGCCTTTGCCAGTGCTTCCCGGATCATGATGCTATGCTCCTTTCCCGTTCCCGGAGGCGATCTCCAGGAAGTTTTTCAGAATTCGTTTCCCGTTCGGGGTGAGGACCGACTCGGGGTGGAACTGTACCCCCTCCAGGGGGAAGTGCCTGTGCCGAAGCCCCATGACCTCGCCCTCTTCCGTTTCCGCGCTCACCTCCAGGAAAGGCGGGAGCGTGTCCCTCCGCACCAGCAGAGAGTGATACCGCCCCGCCGTGAGCGGGTTGGGCAGGCCCCTGAAGATCGTGCGGCCGTCGTTGTAGACGGGCGAGGTCTTGCCGTGCATGAGCCTGTCGGCGCGGACGACCTCGGCGCCGAAGGCGTAGCCGATGGCCTGGTGCCCCAGGCAGATGCCCATGATGGGGATCCGCCCGTGAAACCGGCGGATCGTCTCGACCGTCACCCCCGCCTCTTTCGGCGTGCAGGGCCCGGGCGACAGGAAGATCGCCTCGGGGGCCATGGCCTCGATTTCCTCGACGGTGATCTCATCGTTGCGGTGCACGGCCACCTCGCAGCCCAGCTGGCCCAGATACTGGACGAGGTTGTAGGTGAACGAGTCGTAGTTGTCGATCATGAGGTACATCTGTTGTCTCCTCTTTTTCTGAAAATCCCCCCTTCCCCCTTTGGAGACGGTGTCGCAATTCCGATGTTGTCATTCCGCACGAGCGCAGCGCGATGCGGAAACCAGTCTTTTCAATGCATTCTGGATTCCCGCTTCCGCGGGAATGACATGATCCCGGCGTTTTTCAATATTGCGACACGGCCTCTTGATAAAGGGGGGCGCGTGGGGTTTAATCCTCCGTCAGTTCGAACCCCCTTGCCGCCAGCTTCACCGCCTTCATCATCCCCGCGGCCTTGTTCAGGGTCTCCTCGTATTCCTTCTCCGGGTCGGAGTCGGCCACGATGCCAGCGCCCACCTGGATCGACAGCGTTCCGCCCCGCAGGAGCATCGTCCGGATCGTGATGCAGAAGTCCATGTTGCCCGTGAAGCTCATATACCCCACGGCTCCCCCATAGGGACCGCGGCCCTCCGGCTCGAGCTCGTCGATGATCTCCATGGCGCGCACCTTGGGCGCCCCCGTCAGCGTACCCGCCGGGAAGGCGGCCCGCATCACGTCAAAACAGTCCTTCCCCTCGGCCAGCCGGGCCCGCACGTTGGAGACGAGGTGCATGACGTGGGAGTAGCGCTCGACGATCATGTACTGGTTGACCTGGACGCTGCCGATGGCCGCTATGCGCCCGAGGTCGTTGCGGCCCAGGTCGACGAGCATGACGTGCTCGGCGCGCTCCTTCGGGTCCTCGAGAAGCTCGTCGGCCAGCGCCCGGTCCTCCTGCTCCGTGCGGCCGCGCCTTCTCGTCCCCGCGATGGGCCTGAGCTCCGCGAAACCGTCCTCGACGCGGACCATGACCTCCGGCGAGGAGCCGATGAGGTGGACATCCTCCATCTTCAGGAAGAAGAGGTAGGGCGAGGGGTTGACGAAGCGCAGCGCCCGGTAGAGATCGACGGGGTCGAGTGCGTTGCCGGCCGAGAACCGCTGCGAGAGGACCGCCTGGATGATGTCGCCCGCCCCGATGTAGTCCTTTGCCCGGCTCACCATCTCCCGAAAGGCCCCGGGGGTCATGTTGGGCCGGAATTCGACGTCCCGCTGGGCGTCCCTGCTTCTCAGGAGCAGGGGCTTGACGGGCTCCTGGAGCCGCTCGATCATGCCGTCGATCTTCGCCGTCGCCTCGGCGTAGGCCCCCTCGAGGCATCCCGGCCCGTCTTCGCAGCGGGCCGAGGCCACCACCTTGATCGTGTGGCGGACGTTGTCGAAGACGATGAGCGTGTCGGTGACCATGAAGACGGCATCGTCCAGCCCGCTTTCCGCCCGGCGGCCTTTCTCCAGCCGCCTCTCGAAGTATCGAACCATGTCGTAGGACAGGAACCCCACGGCGCCGCCGCTGAAGCGGGGCAGGCCGTCCACGGTGACGGGCCGGTACCGTGCGAGAAGCTCCTTCAGGACCGCCAGGGGATCGCCCCCGTGGGGAATCTGCATGCGGCTGCCGTTGCTGCGCACCTCGACCTCGTCGGGCCTTACGCGGATGACGGCCATGGGGTCCGCGCCCAGGAAGGTGTAGCGGCCCCACTTCTCGCCGCCCTCGACGCTCTCCAGCAGGAAGGCGTAGGGGCGCTTGCGGATCTTGAGAAGGGCCGTCACCGGCGTTTCCTCGTCGGCGAGAATCTCGCGGTAGACGGGGATGAGGTTGCCGCGTTTCGAAAGCTCCCTGAATTCCTCAAAAGACGGCTTGAACATCTCTTCTTCCTTCCCGATGTCCCCTTCCCCGCCGCCTCTCCCCGCCGGGGGAGAGGGTTGGGTGAGGGGGTCTTTTGTCCCTCAACGAAAAAAGGCCGTGCTCTTCGCACGGCCCATTTCAGATTGCGCAAACAAAAAAGCCGTGGAGCACCTCCGGGGTCCCCCACGGCCTTGATTTCTCTTTTTCACGTCATTACGGCAGCAGGCAAACCCCTCCTATGAAGTTGCGCCACCACCAGCCGGTTTTCGAAAGGATCGTCTTTGACATCATGGTTTCTCCAACTGTGTACCTCTATAACAGACCTCGCCCCGCCTGTCAATACGGTTTATCGGGGCGCATCAGCTCCGCCAGGTCGACGGCATCCCCGTCGAGGGCGGCCCTCGCGACGCGGCCCAGCGCCCTGCGGTACAGGCCGATCATCCGCCCGGTGTGCGGATTGTCCTTGATGATCCCCGCGTGAAGCTCCGGGCGGGAGAACACCCGGTCGATCATCTCCATTTTCCCTCGAAACAGCGGGGTGGAGAAGCGCCCCAATTCTTCCCGTGATATCCCCGTGTCCCGGACCGCGAGACCCAGGACGAGCGTGTCGAGGTGATTCAGGACCTGGACGACGGCCATGACCTCGTCGTGCCGCTCGGGGGTCGTCTCGACGAGTTTCGCCCCGTGCCGCTCCAGGATGCACCGGATGCGGGGAAGCCACGTGTCGCCCCTCGACGGGCAGATCGCGACGTTCTGTCCCTCCAGGGAAGGCACTGACGGACCGAAGAGCGGGTGAAGGCCGATCACCTCCGAGACCGACGATTCCAGCATGGCCTGCACCGGCGAGGCCTTCAGGGAAGTGAGGTCCATGAGGAGGGAGTCCCGCTTCATGTGCGGGCCCACCTGCCGGATGACCTCCCTCGTCACCCCGATGGGCACGCTCACGATGACGACGGGGCAGGCGGCGGCCATCTCCGCAGGGCGCGGCCCGCGGTCCTTTCCCGAGACGATGACTGGGTGGCCTTCCTGTTTGAAGAAGTCGGCGAACCAGCGGCCCATGCCGCCCGTGCCCCCGATGATGCCGACGGGAAAATGGTTCGAAGGAAGGTGCGTTCTCTGATCGTCATTCATCGGTTTGCCTTCTGTCTCAGCAGGTGATCCGCCAGGACCAAACAGACCATGGCCTCGCAGACGGGGATGACGCGCGGGATGACGCAGGCATCGTGCCTTCCCCGCACCGAGATCGTTTTCGGGTTCCCGTGGATGTCGATCGTTTCCTGCTCCAGCGCGATCGAGGCGATCGGCTTGCAGGCCGCGCGGATCACGATCTCCTGCCCCGTCGTGATCCCCGCAAGGATCCCGCCCGCGCGGTTCGTCACGAACCCGCCGGGCCCGATGGGATCGTTGCACTGCGACCCTTTCAGCCGAGCCGCGTGGAACCCCGCGCCGATCTCGACCCCCTTCACCGTGCCGATGCCCATGAGGGACTTTGCCAGGTCGGCGTCCATCTTGTCGAAGACGGGCTCGCCGAGCCCGGCCGGGCAGCCCGTCACGCGCACCTCCACGATGCCGCCGAGGGTGTCGCCTGCGCGCCCGGCCTCTTCGAGCCGTGCCTCCATCCGTGCCGCCGCCGCAGGATCGGGGCAAAGCAGGCGGTTCGAACCGATTGCTGCCGCCGAGCGGGTTTCGATCCCGATGCCGCCCAGCTCCACCGTGCAGCCCGACACGGCGATCCCCTCGCGCGCCAGGACCTTGCGGGCGACGGCCCCGGCCGCCACGCGCGCAGCGGTTTCGCGCCCCGAGGCGCGGCCGCCTCCGCGGTGGTCCCGGATGCCGTATTTCTTCAAGTAGGGAAGATCCCCGTGCCCGGGACGGAAAACCTCCCGCAGCTCTTCATAGGCGCCGCTGTCGATATCCAGGTTGCGGATCAAGAGGGCGATCGGCGTCCCCGTCGTTTTCCCCTCGAAGACCCCCGAGAGGATCTCCACGCGGTCGGGCTCTTTCCTGGGCGAGGATGCCGCGTGTCCCCCCGGCCGGCGGCGGTCGAGCTCCCCCTGGATGTCCGCCTCCGCAAGATTAAGACCCGGCGGGCAGCCGTCGATGACGGCCCCGAGGGCCGCGCCGTGGGATTCCCCGAACGTGGTGACCCTGAAGATCACGCCGAAGGTGTTACCGGACATGAGACCGCCCCCCGTCTTTTTTCGGTCGATGGTCCACGGGCTCCCCCGTCACCGCTTCGGCGATTTCCGCAGCGATGCCCGCGGGGTCCCTGCCGTCCGTGTCCAGGACCCGGTCGGCCACGGTCCGGTACACCGGAAGGCGCTCCGCGAGGACCCGCCCGATTTCCTCGAGCGTCCCGACCCCCGTGAGCGCAGGCCGCTGCGCCTGCCCGTCTTCGTCGCCGCCGATCCGGCGGGCCAGCGTCTCCGGTTCCGCCCTGAGCCACACGAAGGTCCCGCGTTCCCTGAGGGCCCCGACGTTTTCCGGGTCCATGACCGCGCCGCCGCCCAGGGCGATGACGGCCTGCTCGAGGGCCGACAGCTCTCCAATGACCGCTTTCTCCGCTTCGCGAAAGGCCGGCCAGCCGCCCGCCTCGACGATCTCGCGGACGGTCTTCCCCGTTTTCGCGAAGACCATCCGGTCCGAGTCGAAAAAGGGCCGCTCCAGGAGCCTCGCCAGCTCCCTGCCGACCGACGTCTTGCCGCTCCCGCGGTATCCGATCAGGATGATGTTCATAGAACAGGGTCCAAGGGACAGGGGACAGGGTTCAGGGTGAAAACGAAAACAGACATTGTAAAAAGCCCTCTGAGGCCCCCTCACCTTTATCCCCTCCCGCCGGGGGAGAGGAACAGCGGATCGGGAGATCATGTCGTATTATAGAGTTTCTCCAGTTCCGTCCAGAAGCCCGGGAAGGATTTCCCGACGCAGCCCGGGTTTCGGATCCGCATGCCCGGGGCGACGAGCCCCAGCACGGCGAAGCTCATGGCGATCCGGTGATCGTTGTAGGTCTCGATCTCGGCACCCCGGGGCGTCCCCCCCGTGACGACGAGGCCGTCCTCGAGTTCCTCGGCCCGGACGCCGGTTTTTGCGAGCTCCGTCACGAGGGCCGCCAGGCGGTTGCTCTCCTTGAGCCGCAGGTGCGGCACGTTGCGGATAAACGTCCTGCCCGGCCGCAGGGCCGCGAGCACGGCCATCGTCGGGACCATGTCGGGGATGTCCTCCATGGAGGCCGTGAAATCGCCGGCCGCGAGTTTCCCGCCCGACACCTCGATCCACTGGTTGGTGGCCGCCACGCCGCAGCCGAGTTCCTTGAGGAACCGCAGGAACCGCACGTCCCCCTGGTGGGTCCAGAAGTTCGTGTTCGCCACGCGGACCGTGCCCCCGCAGAGGGCCGCCGCGAGGAAGAAGTACGACGCGCTCGACAGGTCCCCTTCCACGAGATACCGGCAAGGCCGGTATCGGTGCCCGTTGCGCACGGAAAAGACGTTCTCTGCGCTTTTCTCCACGGCAACGCCGAAGGCCTTCATCGCTGCGAGGGTCATCTCCACGTAGGGGCGCGAGACGGAGGCCCCCCGGATCTCGACCTCCACGTCCCCGGCGGCATAGGGCGCCGCCAGCAGGATCGAGGAGACATACTGGCTGCTCTCGATATCCCGGAAGACGACACGGCCGCCCCGGAGCGTGCCGCCATGGATGGTGACGGGCGGATAGCCCGGGGTGTTCCGGCAGGTGCTGGAGACGCCGAGATGGGCGATCCCCTCGAGCAGCGGCTTCAGGGGACGCTCGCAGAGGCGTGGATCTCCCGTCAGGGTGATGTCGCCCTGCCCGAGGGCTGCTATGCCGACGAGAAACCGCATGGCCGTTCCGTTGCTGCCCAGGTGGAGCTCCCGGCCGGGGTTCGCGATGCGCCCTCCCGTGCCCGTGACGATCACGTCGGGGCCGGAGCAGACGATCTGCGCACCGAGCAGCCGCAGCGCCCCGACGAGATGGACCGTGTCCTCCGCGATCAGCGCGTTGCGCAGCAGCGACGTCCCGGCGGCCAACGACGCCGCGACGAGGGCGCGCTGGGTGTAGCTCTTCGATCCGGGCACCTGCACCGTGGCGGCCACGCGCTCGATCGGCCTGATTTCGATCATGTTTGTCACTCGTCAACCCCGACACAACTGAGGAAGAGAATCATTCCCCCTCCTCCACTTCCTCCTCCCACCAGGGGAAGAGAACAGGGGAACAGGTCCTTCGAACTCGTTCCTCGTTCTACGCCCCTATTTTTCCAAGGTCGTCCGCACCACTCGCGTCATCAGTTCCACCGGGGGTTCGAGCCCCGTCCAGGTGCGGATCTGCTCCGCCCCCTGGCGGACGAACATGGTGAGCCCCGTGACGACACCGCACCCCGCGGCCCGGGCCTCACGGAGCAGGCGTGTCTCGAGGGGGTTGTAGATCGTCTCCACGACCCATTCGAACCGGGCCAGCCGGCGCCCGTCGACGGGGGATTCCCCCGTGTGTGGGTGCATCCCGACGGGGGTCGCATTGACCAGCACGTCCGCCTCCACCGCGCCCAGCCGGGCCAGCGGCTGTGTCTCTCACGAAAACCACCGGGCCAGGGACTCGGCACGGTCGCGGTTCCGGTTGAAGATCATCGGGGTCCCGCCCGCCCGGAGGATCGCATGGACGGCGGCGCGCGCGGCGCCGCCCGCGCCCAGCACGGCGACCGTCCGTCCCTTCAGGGCGAAATGTTCCTGCATGGCTTCGGACAGGCCCGTCCAGTCCGTGTTCGAGCCCCGGAGCCGCCCCCGGTCGTTGGTCACGGTGTTGACGGCCCCGATGGCGCGGGCATCGTCGTCCACCTCGTCGAGAAAGGCCATGATGGCCCCCTTCAGAGGCAGGGTTACGCTCACGCCGTCCAGCGGCCTCTCCCGGATCATCCGCACGGCAAGCTCCAGGTTCTCCACGCGATGGGACTCGTAGCCGGCGCGGAGCCCCATGGCCCCGAAGGCGGCGTTCATCATCAGCGGCGAGAGGCTTTGCCTCACCGGGTTCCCGAAGAGGGCGAAGTGCCTCTTTCCTGTCGCCACGGCGTCCCTCATGACTGCAGCATCCCCAGGATGGTTCTCATCTCCCCGACCGTCAACTGCCCCGGCGCCGACGCAGTGCCCTTCTCGAGGCTCGCGTAACTCCAGCGGGACCCGAGAAGCGGGGCCGCCACCCGGCTCAGGCGTCCTTTCTCCCCCATGCAGAAGGCAATGGTGTCCTGTCCCATCTGCCGGGCAAGCGGCAGGAGCTCCAGGATCCGGAGATTGTCCTCCGTGCGGTTCGCGAAAGTCACGATCTTCACTACGTCGGCCCCGAGAGCCCGGCAGGCCTTCAACCGCCCGGCCAGCGTCTTTGCGGAGGGGGTCCCCGCCGGGTCGTGGTGCGACACGATGAGCCCCGTCCTTCCGCCGCGGGACCGGACCGCATCGGCCAGCCGGCCCACGGCCTTTTCCCCCGTCCGCTGCTCGACATCCACGAGGCGGGCGCCCAACTCGACGGCCTCGTGCAGCAGGTCGAGACGGCGGGCCTCGCAGCCCGCGAAGAAGCCGCCCTCGTCGCGCCGGCGGTTCGTCACCACGATCCGATCCCTGCCGGCATAGAGAAGCACCGGGAGCTCGGGGGCCTCGATGCGGTCGATGCGCAGCTCGACGAGGTCCGCCAGGGGCAGGGCCCGCCCCAGCAGGGACAGGGCCTCCTCGTTGGTGGCGGGAACGACGGAGATGCAGATCACGAGGGTTCCACCTCCCGGGGGTACGACCCCAGTACCTTCAGAAAGGCCGTCTTGCGCCTGAGACTCCGCAGGCTGTCCTTCACGGCCCGGTCCTCCGCGTGGCCTTCGAGATCGACGAAGAACAGGTACTGCCACATCCGGTCCCGCACCGGGTGGGACTCGATGCGCAGCAGGTTGATCCCCGCCGAAGCGAAGGGGGCCAGGGCCGCGTGCAGCGCCCCGGGCCGGTGCTGCGTCGAGAAGAGGACGGAGGTCTTGTCGCGGCCCGTCGGGATGTTGGTGCCCGTCCCGATGACGATGAAGCGCGTCGTGTTCTCCGGGTGGTCCTCGATGCCCGTCTCGACGGCGGGAAGGCTGTAAATCTCCGAGGCCAGGCGGCTCGCGATGGCCGCCCCCTGCCGGTCGCCCAGGGCCTGCAGCACCGCCGCCGAGGTGCTCTCCGTCTCGACGGGCGCCGCCTCGGGCAGATGCCGGGCCAGCCACTGCCGGCACTGGGCCAGCGCCTGGGGGTGGGAGTAAACCCTGCGGATGCGCCTCCCGGCCCCCTTCGCCAGCAGGCAGTGGGAGACGCGCAGGCAGATCTCGCCCCGGATCGCCAGGGGCGTTGCGATGAGCCGCTCCAGGGTGGTCCGCACGGGCCCCTCCACGGAGTTCTCCAGGGGAACGACGCCGAGGTCGCCGCGGCGCTTCTCCACGGCATCGAAGACGGCGCCGATCGTCACCTGCGGCGCCAGGAGCGTGCTCCGCCCGAAGCGCTCGAGGGCCGCCAGGTGGGCGAAGGACCCCTCCGGTCCCAGGCAGGCGACCGACAGCGGCGCCTGGAGGGTGCGCGACGCGGAGAGGATCTCTCGCCAGATGCTCCGCAGCGCCTCCGCGGGAAGAGGCCCTTCGTTCAGGGACGCGATCCCGTCGAGGACCCGGCGCTCCTGCACCGGGTCGAAGACGGCAAGCCCGGCTTCGGCCTTCATCCGGCCCATCTCGACGGACAGGCGGGCACGCTCGTTGAGGAGCCTCACGAGTTGGCGGTCCCTGTCCCGGATCCCGCGCCGGATGCCTTCCACGTCCGTTCGTCTCATGATCGCATCGCCTCGATCGTCTCCCGCACCGCGTCGAGCGGCACGCCGCCGTTGACGAACGGCATGCCGGGTTTCTTGAGCAGGACGAAATGAATCCGGCCGCCCTGCTTCTTCTTGTCCTTCTCCATCCGCGCCAGGAGCCTTCCCGCGTCGAGGTCCCGGGGGATGCGGCGCGGCAGTCCCAGGCGCTCGAGGGCCCTCTCGATGCGGTCCCGGTCTTCGGCGCCCAGGTAGCGCAGGCGCTCCGAGATCGCCGCCGCGGCAGCCATTCCCATCGCCACGGCCTCGCCGTGGGAGATCGCGTATCCCGACTCCGCCTCGACGGCGTGGCCCACGGTGTGCCCGAAATTGAGGATGCGTCGCAGGCCTTTCTCCGTCTCGTCGATCTCGACGATGCCCTTTTTGATGCGGCACGACGAGGACACGACCCTCTCCAGGATGGCCGGATCCCGCCCCTGCAGGGCCGCGGCGTTGTCCTCGAGCACCGCCAGCAGCTCCGGGTCCTCGATGATACCATATTTGACGATCTCGGCCAGGCCGCTCGTGAATTCCCTCGGGGGAAGGGTCTCGAGAAAGCCGAGGTCGATGAACACGGCCTTCGGCTGGTGGAAGGTCCCGAGCAGGTTCTTCCCCTCCCCGGTGTCCACGCCGGTCTTGCCCCCGATGGAGCTGTCCACCTGCGCCAAGAGCGTCGTGGGGACCTGCACGAAGGGGATGCCCCTCATGTAAATGGAGGCGAGAAATCCCGTCACGTCCCCCGTCACGCCGCCGCCCAGGGCGATCAGGCCCGAGGCCCGGTCGGCGCCTTTTTCCAGGAGCCTTTCGGCAAGCCCCAGACAGGTCGCGACGGTCTTGGCCCCCTCGCCGGGGGGGATCGTCAGGCACTCGGCCGCCAGGCCCGCGCCGGCCAGCGCTTCGAGCACGCGCCCGCCGTGCAGGGCCGCCACGGTCTCGTCGCTAACGACGAACCAGCGCCCCGCCCAGCTGCCCTTGGCGAGGATCAGCGCCATGCGGTCCAGGATGCCGCATCCGATGTGGATGTCGTGGCTTGCGCTCAGACGCTTGTCGAGGTTCACGCGGATCCGGTTCATGACGAGAACCTCTCCATCCGCTGCAGGGCGGCCGACAGCACCGAGAGGTCTTCCATGAGCCGGTAGAACTTTTCCGGCTTCAGGGACTGCATCCCGTCGCAGACGGCCTTTTCGGGCTCGGGGTGAACCTCGACGATGATCCCGTCGGCCCCGACGGCCATGGCCGCGCGGGCCAGGGGCGTCACGTACCTCCAGTGGCCCGCCGCGTGGCTCGGGTCCACGATGACCGGCAGGTGCGAGAGCTGCTTGAGGACGACGACGGCCGAGAGGTCGAGCGTGTTGCGCGTGGCCGTCTCGAAGGTCCGGATGCCGCGCTCGCAGAGGATCACGTCGGCGTTGCCCTCGGAGAGGATGTACTCGGCCGACATGAGGAGCTCCTCGATCGTCGTCATCATGCCGCGCTTGAGCAGGACGGGCTTGCGGGCCTGACCCACCCGCTTCAGCAGGGCGAAATTCTGGACGTTGCGCGCGCCGATCTGGAGGATGTCGGCGTGGGCCTCCACGAGGTCGACATCGGCCGGGTTGACCACCTCCGTCACCACGGGGAGCCCCGTGCGCTCGCGGACCTTCTTCAGAAGCTTGAGCCCCTCCTCCTCGAGGCCCTGGAAGCTGTAAGGGGATGTCCGGGGCTTGAAGGCGCCGCCCCGCAGGATCTGCGCGCCGGCCTTCTTTGCCACCCAGGCGGATTCCATGAGCTGCTCCTCCGTCTCGACGGCGCAGGGCCCCGCCATGACGGTGAAGGAGCCGTTGCCGATTTCGACGCCGCCCACACGAACGACCGTGTCTGCGCCCTGGAATTCGCGGCTCGCGAGCTTGTAGGGCTTGAGGATGGGAACGACGCTTTCCACGCCCGGCAGGTGCCCCACGGACTTGATCTGCTCCCGGCCCCGCGCGTCGCCCACGGCGCCGATGATCGTCTTCTCCGTCCCGCGGGACAGGTGGGCCCGGTAGCCGACGGATTCGATCCACTCGACGACCCGGTCGATCTGCCCGTCCGTTGCGTTCTTCTTCATCACGATGATCATGATTCCGTTACCTCCAATGAAAAGGGCCATGATGGCTGCCGCCGTCATGGCCCGGGAGAAGGAGAAATAAAAAAGCCATGGGCGGCGTCTTTCGATCTACCCATGGCTTCGGTTTGGCTTATTCTGTGGTGCCTAAGTCCTCCTCAGCGACGGGCAGACCTGTCCGTAAAAATAATAGCTAAACCAGAAGCGGAAATTACGGATGTGGGTGCTGTCCATCACGAGAAATTCCTTCAAGAGTTGAATCATGAAAACACGATTGGGCACGCCTGTCAACAACATTTTTTCTTCACGCCGCCCGGGGTGCTCTGAAAGCCTTGAGGGGCGGGCTGTTGCGGGATCATCGAAGAGAAGTTGCCCCTCTCCCCAGCAGAGGCTGTGTCATAATCGGCTATCGTCATTGCGAGCGACCGCAGGGAGCGCGGCAATCTCAATCTTTCCGAGGATATCCGAGATTGCTTCAGTCGCCTCGCTCCTTCGCAATGACATTGCGACACAGTCTCCGAGGGGAGAGGGGGTCTTGGAATCAATCACCCTCCCCTCTATCCCCTCCCGTCGAGGGAGGGGAAGCGTGAAGGCTGTTTCTCGGAAACAGTGCAGCAACCCGCCTTTGCCTGACCGTCACATGAAGGAGTCGCCGGGCGAGAGCTTGAAGCGGATGGGGATCTCCACCCAGGCATCCACGGGGCTGCCCATCCGTTTTGCCGGTTCGAAGCGCCAGGCCCGCACGGCCTCGAGGGCCGAATCGTCCAGGGACGCATAACCCGAGGAACGCTTGATCCGGATGGCCCCGATGCGCCCGTCGGGGCGGACCTCGGCCGCGATCAGCACGTCGCCCTCCCAGCCCCGCTGCCTTGCGGCACTGGGATAGAAAGGAGGCCGGTTCTCGCGGTAGCGGGGCATCGCCTCCGAGTACCCTTCCTGCGAGGCGGCTCCTGCCTGCCGCTGCCCCCGGGCGGCTTCACCCGCGGCCGCACCGCGTCCCGGTGCCGCCGCGGCCAGCTGCGTCCGGGCGGGCTCGACGGCGATGTTCGTCTCCGCCGCCTGCCGCTCGGCCGGGCTAGGGTCGGCCGGCTCGGCGATGACGGCCTTCTCCAGGGCCTTCGGGACCGTGACGGGGTCCGCCTTCACCGTTCGGGTCTGTCCCTTCTTCCCCTCGGCCGGGGAAGCGGCGCCGTTTTCGGGGCCCGCCGTGACCGTCACGAGAGAGACCCGCACGATCCCCTCGTCCCCGGCCGTCGGGAAGCTGACGAAGGGGTTCGCCACGGCATAGAGAACAAAGGCGAGGATGCCCGCATGGAGAACCGCAGACAGGGCGATCCCGGGCATCATGCCTCTGCCGCGGCGGCGCGCCGCCTGCCGTGCGGAGTCCTCCGCTGGCCCGGCTATTGCCAGACCCAGATCAACGGGATTCTTTCTTCTCCAAGTCGTGACGTTCATGATTCACCTGCCCGGCCCGGCTGCCGCCTGCACCGCATCAGAAATACAGCGAAACCCCTCCCCGGAAATTGATCTCCGGCGCGGGGTAGTAGCTCAGCCCCGAGAAGGTCTCGTACCCCACGGGGACATAACTCTTGTTGGTCAGGTTCTCCACCCCGACGAAGGCCGTCGGTTTGGCGACGCCGAAGGCCTTCCAGTCGGGCTGCCAGCGCAGATAGAGATTGACGATCGTGTAGCTGTCGAGCTTCGTCGCACTGTTGTCGTTGTCGGAGCCGAAGTACTGGTCGTCCACGTACCGGACCTCGGGGCGCAACGTGAAGTTCCAGGGAAGGTAGATCTCGAGGGCGGCGTTAGCCATGTGGTGCGGCACGAGCGGGACGTCCTTGTCCCGGTTCGCCCCCTCGCGGAAGTACGCCTCCTGGAACGTGTAGTTGGCCAGGAGCCGAGCCAGCTTCCGGAACTGCCAGTCCAGCGTGAATTCGATGCCCTGGTGCCGCGTCTTGTCGAGGTTCTCGTTGCGGAACGTGACGGGGTTGTAGCTGATCTCGTCCTCCATGTCGATGAGGTAGAACGTGAGGCCCAGTTTGAGATCCTTGAGCGGGCTGACCTGCGTGCCCGCCTCGAAGCTCTTGCCCGTCTCCTTCTCCAGGTCCGTCAGGAAGCTGTCGAAGGGAAACGCGTAATACGAGGCCTGCTGGTCGAGCGACGGGAAGCGGTAGATCGTGGCGTACTTGGCCCAGGCCTTCGCCTTCTCGCCGAAGAGATACGTGAGCGAACCCTCCCAGGCCGTTCCCTTGTGAATCTTCTCGGAGTCGAAGATGTTCACTCCCGTCCCGAGGTCCGTTTCGCTCCCGTCGACGTTGGCCCTTTCCGTCCGGGCGCCCAGGACCAGGATGAGGTTCTTCAGGACGCTGAACTCGTCGCGGGCGTAGAGCCCCAGGGTCTGCCGCTTGAGATCCGCCTCGTAGGTCCGCACCGCCTGCGAGCGGTTCGAGAAGGTGTCCTTGTCGAGCTTGTCCTGGTAGAAGTCGAATCCGACGGTGAGCTTGTTGTCGAAGCCGAAGAGTTTTTTGTCCAGGATGTAGCGCGGGGTAGCCCCCACCGTGTCGATGTCGATCTTCGTGAAGGAGGCAAAGGAGGCGTAGTTGGAGGTCACCTCCCGCCGGCCGTAGATCAGGTTGGCGTCGATGCGGCCCCAGGAGCCCAGGATGCTCTTGACGAGCAGGTTGGCGTCGAAAAAGGCCGTGCTGGCGTCGTCGTCGGGGTTCTGGGCCTGCTTGCGATTCGCCGCCAGTTGGGCCGGTGTCAGGGCTCCCGGGAACTGGTTGTCGGTCTTGTTGGCCGTGATGCCCAGGGAAACGTCGAGGGCGTCCGTGGGGTTGTAGCCCACGCTGCCGCCGGCGCTTTCCGTCGTGAACTTGGAGCGGTCCCGGTAGCCGCTTGACGTGAGGGCCTCGCCGCTCAGCGCGTAGTAGACCTTGTCGGCCGAGCCCCGGATGCCGGCGCGCCCGTTGTACGTGTTGTAGCTTCCGCCGATGAAGGTCGCATCCCCTTTCGGTTTCCCCTCGCCGCGCTTGGTGATGATGTTGATGGAGCCGGCGATGGCCGAATCCCCGTAGAGGACGCTGTTGGCGCCCCGGACGACCTCGATGCGCTCGATCTCGGAGAGCGGGATCTCGAGCCAGTTGATCCCGGCGATGTCGGGGCGGTTCAGGCGCCTGCCGTCGAGCAGCACCACGTGGCGCAGGTAGCCCGCCTCGGTGCCGAAGGCCCGCATGTCGACGATGGACTGCGAGGCGTTGCCGCTGTAACTGGTGACGTTGACACCCACGAGGCCCGTCAGCACCTCGGGGACGCTCGTGGCGCCCGAATTCTGGATATCCTCGGCAGTGATCACCGTCACGTTGGCCGGCACCTTGCGGACTTCCTGGGCATCACGGGTGGCCGTGACGACCACCTCGCCCATCCGGTACTCGGGTTTCGCGGTCGACGGCGCCGCCTGGGCGAAAGGCATCCCGGGCACGGCCACTGCGGCCGAGACGAGCAGACACAAACTGACGAACCCTTCACGCATGCGAATCATTTCAGTTCCTCCTTCCCCCTCGGGAATTGGTATGTGTCGTGCCGTCGGTCAAGTCTACTGGCTTGCGGCCCCCTACTCTCCGCGCCTTCCGGGTCCCCTGTGCCGGAAACCCGTGGCATGCTGCGGATTTCGTTCCGCCTACAGTTGCGGGGCAGCGCCGGACTTCGACCGGCTTCCTCGCTCCGACGGCGATTGACGCCTTGCTTTTATCCGACTT
>Ga0116149_1002887_pt1 | contig 18342 bp, 16 predicted proteins | sample AD_UKC057_MetaG_FD_89787 | JGI IMG/M metagenome (GOLD analysis project Ga0116149, IMG submission 89787) | Active sludge microbial communities of municipal wastewater-treating anaerobic digesters from USA - AD_UKC057_MetaG | ecosystem: Engineered > Bioreactor > Anaerobic > Digestate | place: USA... | reverse complement strand
TGGCTGGGCCCCATCACCACCACGCGGCCGACCGACTTGGCATCAATCCGCAGAAAAACGCCTGCCGCCACGCGTCCGGAGTAACGGTATCCCGCATGCGGCACCACCGCCGCGCAAACATTTTTTCGGCGCACGGCCGTCACGTCTTTGCACAGGTCCGCGATTTCATCACGCAACGCACGTTCACTGTCCTGATACCAGCGGCCCGCCAACGGCGACACCATCACCTTTTTCATCGTCACGTCCTCCTTACGCTGCGGCAGCGTCCGCTCGCCCGAACAGCCGGCCGCCACACACGCGAGCAGCACCATTTCCGGCAGAACACCCCGCATGTCGTTTCCTCCCGCGCTTACCCCGCCCACGTCGCCATTTGCCGTACACGCGCCGGGTCCAGCCGACACACGCGCATCCTCCCCCGCCGCCGGCGGCACAACGGTGCCGCCACCGCTGCCAGCAGGAAACAGCGGCGCGTGAGGCAAGCCGCGCGCGTCATGACCAAACCCCGTACACCGGCCTGCCACACTCCGGGCAGCCGCCGTCCGGTGTGACGCGGTTGGCCGTCACCACATACCGCTGACGCGTCACCACGCGCGCGCCACAGCCCGCACAAAACGTATCGTCGCCATCCGGCACCTCGGCATTGCCCACGTACACGTGCTTGAGTCCCGCCGCCCGGGCGCGCGTCCGCGCCCGCAGCAGCGTAGCCAGCGGCGTGGGCGGCAGATGCGTCATGCGGAAGGCGGGGAAGAACCGCGAGAGATGCAGCGGAATCTCACACCCCGCATGGCCGGCCAGCCATTCGAACAGCCCGTCCAGCATGTCATCCGAATCATTGAGCGTCGGGATCACCAGGTTCGTGATCTCGACATGCACGCGCGCCGCGATCATCTGCTGGACGGTCGCCAGTACCGGCGCCAAGCTGGCCTCGCACACCTCCCGGTAAAACGCCTCGCTGAACCCCTTGATGTCCACGTTTGCAGCATCCACATGCGGCAACAGCGCGGCCAGCGGCTTCGCATGGATGTATCCGGCCGTCACCAACACATTGCGCAGACCGGCCGCGCGCGCGGCGATGCAGCAGTCGCGCACATACTCATAGTTGACCAGCGGTTCGTTGTAGGTGTAGGCCACATGGCCACACCCCTGCTTTTTTGCCAGTGCGGGCAGCTCTGCCGGCGGCAGCGCGAACGCCGAGATCGCTTCAGGATTGCCCTGCGACATGTCCGCGTTCTGGCAGTGCTTGCAGTGAAGGTTGCAACCGGCCGAACCGAGCGACAGGATCGCCGCCCCCGGACAGAAGTGGAACAGCGGCTTTTTCTCCATCGGATCGACATGCACCGCGCACGGGCGCGCATATGTCACGGCGACCAGCCGCCCGTCCAGATTCATCCGGACCCGGCACTCACCGCTGAACCCCGGCGGAATACGGCACGCTTTCGGGCAGATGCCGCAGCGGACCACTCCTGCTGTCCGTTCTGACATACCGACCGCCCCCTTTCTTTGCCGCATGATCGCGCAACCCATCACGCCGCACGCTGACAGTACCTGTCTGACCGGAACCGCCGGTTGCGGACTCTGCTAAGGACGGATCGCTTCAACCTTGCCGCATGCCTCGTGCAGAAACGCCGAAATCCCCTCCAGCCCCTCGGTGAACCGGGTGGCCAGAAAAACATCCACGGCTGCTTTAGCCATGTCCGGGCCCCAGATCATCTGACCCAGACAGAGCACGTTGGCATTGTTGATCGCGCGACACATCCGCGCGGCGTAAACCGATTCCACAACCGCAGCGGTAACGCCCTTGAAACGATTGGCGACGATCGACATGCCCATGCCTGTGCCGCAGAAAAGAATCGCCCGCGACGCCTTCCCGTCCTGCAGGGCCTTGCACACCGCCACCGCGCTCTCATAATACGGGCAGGTGTTGCCGTCACGCTCACTGAGGTCCGCGACCTCAAACCCGGCCTCCCGCAGATGCGCCGCCACCGCGTCTTTCAGCGGCACGGCATACGGATCTGCCGCAACCAGGATTCTTTTGTCGTCTGTCATCATCCCTACTTCTCCCGTGTATGCGCTTGTCACGCATGATGCCGTTACTATAGACCAAATCTTCCGTTTCGGGTAGCCGCAAATCAACGAAGCGCCGCAGACGCGCCGCAGAGAGAAAAAATTACGCTTTGCCCTCTGCGGTGTGTGTGTGATAAACTGGTAAGTACTTTATTGGGGGATCTCGTGGATACCGTTCAGGCTTACTCTTTGATGTGCCTGATCCGCTTGTTCGAAGAGGCGATCGAGCGTCTTTTTCTTGAGGGGCGGATCATGGGTACCGCACACACCTGCATCGGGCAGGAAGCCGTGGCTGTAGGCACGGCCGCGGCGCTTGAGGCGTGCGACGCCATGACCACTACACACCGCGGACACGGCCATTTTTTGGCACGCGGCGCCGACCCCGCGCGTGCTATGGCGGAGCTGTTCGGACGCGAGACGGGGTATTCGCGCGGCCGCGGCGGCAGCCAGATGATGATGGACCCTGACATTGGCTTTTACGGCGCAAACGGCATCACCGGCGGCAGCATCCCCTTTGCCACGGGCGTCGCGCTCGACGCGAAACTGCGCGGCACCGGCCGTGTCACCGTCTGCTTCTTCGGTGACGGCGCCTCCAACCAAGGTGTCTTCCACGAGTCGCTCAACCTCGCCGCGCTCTGGAAGCTGCCCGTCCTTTTCGTGGTCGAAAACAATGGCTATGCCATGTCCACATCCACCGTGCGCGGCCTGTCGAACACGCACATAGCCGAGCGCGCCGGCGCATACGGCATCCCCGGTGCCAGCGTGGACGGCAACGACTTTTTCGCTGTGCGCGATTGCGTGGCGCAACATGCGTCCGCCGCTCGCGCCGGACAAGGCCCGGCCCTGCTGGAGTGTGTCACCTACCGGTTGTCGGGCCATTCGCGCGGCGATGCGCGTGTCTACCGCTCACGCGAAGAGGAGGCCGCCGCGTGGCGAAACGATCCGATCCTGCATCTGGTGGCGCGTCTCAAGGCCGACGGAACGCTCACCGAAGATAGCGCCAAAACCCTACGCGACGCGGCCCAAGCGCGCGTCGATGAGGCGATCCGCTTCGCCGAATCTTCTCCGCTGCCGGACCCGGCCTCATTGCGGGAGGATCTGTTCGCCTAACCCTTCGTCTTTCCCCCTTACCACTCAACCTACGACCGTCATGCGCTCTGTCACCTTCACACAACTTCTTCGCGAAACCCTGGCCGCCGAACTGAGGCGCGATCCCTCGGTCTTTCTGATGGGCGAGGATATCGGCGTCTACGGCGGCTCGTTCGGTGTCACGCGCGGGCTGATCGATGAATTCGGCAGCGAGCGCGTGCGTGACACCCCGATCTCCGAACAGGCGTTGACCGGTGTCGCGATCGGCGCGGCGGTCGCGGGGCTGCGTCCCGTGATCGAAATCATGTTCATGGATTTCATCACGCTGGCCGTCGACCAGCTCGTCAATATGGCCGCCAAGCTCCACCCGATCTACGGACGCTCCTGCCCGCTTGTCATCCGCACCCCGCCCGGCGGCGGCCGCGGCTACGGCGCCACCCACTCGCAGTCGCTCGAACGCCTCTTCGCCGGCGTCCCGGGCCTCAAGATCGCGGCACCCTCCAATGCCTCCGACGCCTCCGCGCTGCTGCAGACCGCCATCCGCGACAACAATCCCGTGCTGTTCCTTGAGCACAAGCTGCTCTACCCGCAGCGGTTTGACGTGGGCGACGAGCTGCCGGCACCGCTGCCGTTCGGCTTCGCGCGCGTCGCCCGCGAAGGCGATGATCTCACGATCGTCGCCTGGTCGCACCAGGCCTTCGTGGCCGAGCGGGCCGCCGCGCAACTGGCGGCCGAAGGCATCGACGCCGAGGTCATCGACCTGCGCACGCTCTGTCCGCTGGACCTCGACACGCTGGTCGAATCGGCCCGCCGCACCGGCCGCGTCATGATCCTGGAGGAGGGCCCCAAGACCGGCGGTTTCGCCGCCGAAATCGCCGCGCAGATCATGGAGCAGGCCCACGAGTACCTGGAGAAGCCGGTGCGCCGCATCGCGGGAGCAGACTTCCCCATCCCCTCGGCCAAAAACCTTGAGGCCGCCTGCATCCCCTCCTACGACAGCATTCTGGCGCTGGCCCGCGAATGGATGGGCTGAGATGACCTATTCGCTGATCACCCTCTCGTTCAACAAACTGGCCTGCACGCGGCGCTGCCTCTCGGCGCTGCTGACGGACACGGTCGCTGACGCCCCGTGGGAACTGATTGTCGTCGACAACGGCTCGACCGACGGCAGCGCGGCATGGTGCGACTCTGAGCTGATCGCGCTGGGCGCGGCGCGCGGCGTACCGGTCACCGTGCTGCACAATCCCGGCAACATCGGTTGTTCCTTCGCGCGCAACCGCGCGGTGCACGCTGCGCGCGGCACGCACCTCGTGTTTGTCGACAACGATGTGGCGCCGCGCACGCAACGCTGGCTGACCGGCCTGCGTACAGCGCTGGAGGATCACCCCGGAGCCGGCATGGCAGGCGCCAAGATGGTCTATCCGTGGGTGCCCTACCCGATTCAATGTGCCGGCGTCGGCATCTCGCGCCGCGGCCACGTCTGTTTCCGCGGCCGCGGCGCACCGATCGATGACCCGCGTTTCGCGCGCCCTGAAGAGGTCCAGTGCCTGATTAGCGCCTGCCTCATGATCCCTGCCGAACTGCTGCGTCTGCACGGCGGTTTCGACGAGGCGTTCCACCCGGTTCAGTTCGAAGATTTCGACCTGGTCTACCGGCTGCGCGCGGCCGGCCACGCCGCGATTTACGCGCCGGATGTGGAGATGTACCACTTCGAGAGCGTCACAACCCAAGGCACGCCGACCGTTCGCAACGCCGCGGTCGTCGTGCGCAACGGCCTGCTCTTTCAACACCGCTGGCGCCACCGTTTTGAGCGCGAGGACGGTCCGCCTGAAGAGGCCTGCCACTGGCTCAAGATCACGCCTGTCCCGTTCGACACGATCGGCGACCTGCCGCTGATCTGACCGAAAATCGGTTGCCGCGCACCTGCTGTCTCCGTTATCCTTGTGTTTTGCGTGGTATCCAACGGCCGTGCGGCGTGACGACATGTGGCGATTTCTGAAAATACTTGGCTTTGTTTTAAAAAGCCTCTTCTGGCTGACCCTCCTTCTGCTGATGGCCGGTGTGGCAGGGCTCTATGTCCTTGAGCGCGGCCTGCCGACACCGTTGCTGCGTCGGCTTGAGAATGCGATTTCTGACGATGAACGTTTTGTGCGGATTGAGCGCGCCACCTTCAGCCTGAAACAAGGCGTGCGGCTCCACCGCGTCAAAGCCTTCCCTAAACGGGTTGCCGGACAGGCGCTGGCAGCCATCGATGAAGTCACCGTGGACCTTGATCTGTCACCGGGGCTTGCGCCCGCCGAACGTGTGCGCGGCGTAACCCTTAAACAGGTCGTGATGCCCGCGTTACCCCCCAAGCAGGCCGACAAGCCTCAGAAAAATGAAAAACCGGTGCTGCCCGTCGTCAGCCCCTTCTCTCTGACGGTCGAGCAGGCAGACATCCTCGGTGTCAAGGCGGACCGGCTCACCGCCACCGTGTCCACCTCCGGCACGCGCATCGACATCACGGAGATCGCCATCCGTCTGCCCAACCCATCCTTCGATCTGAAGGTGGATGGCCGCGTGGCCATCGACCTGCATGCGCGGCGTGTCAACGGCATGGCCAAGGGCCAGGCCTTTCCGGAAAATCTGCTGCCCCTCTTCACGGTCCTGAAAGCGCGCGGGGCCATCGAGCAAATCACCTGCTTCACCGCGATCGAACGCCCGATCGACGCGCGCTACGCCTTTGATGTCGACATTGACACCAGTGATTTCGCCATGCGGCTTGAGGTTGACGTCGGCCCCTGCGCCTACCGCACCGTGCCCATCGCGTTCGCCAAAGGCACGCTCGGCATTTACGGCACCAACATCTACACGTCGGTGGTGATCGATCCCCTCGACGCGCAGACGGCTGCTGGCGCTCCGATCAAAGGCCGTCTCGCATACCATGAAGAAACCGAGGGCTTGGAAGTTGACGCCCGAACCACAATGGATATTCCGCCGCTTTTCACCATGCTGAACATCCTCAACCACGGGGAATTGGACCGCATACGCTGTACTGCGCCGCCCACTCTGTCTGCCCGGGGCGCCGTGGCCCTCTCGACAACAAAAAGCACCATCACCAACCAATTGTCAGGCAAGGTCTCGCTCCCTGCCGGGTCGATTCTGAACTTCGAGGCGCGCGAGATGACGGCCGACTTCACGCTTGCAGGCCACCACGCGCACTTCAGCAACGTCCGGGGCACCTCGCGGAACGGCGGCGCAATCACCGGCGACATCACGTTTGATTTCCCGGATTACGCCGCGACCGCCACCGTCTTCAGGACAGCCATGCACCTGAACGATGTCGCCCTCGAAGAAATTTCACACGCCTTCAATGTCACGAACGCGCGCGCCGGCCAGGTCTCGGGCGAGATCCAACTCGGCGGGCCGACCCACGGCCGCACGATCGAGCATCTCTCCGGAGAGGGCCACGTGAATATCCGCGACGGCGTCATCAATCGCATGAAGCTCTTCGCCGGTCTTACCGACTACCTGTCCCGCACCATTCCCGGCATCTCGTCCCTCGTCAACCAGTCGTCCGGCTCAATGGACTTCACCATCCGCGACAGCGTGCTTCATACCGACAACCTCTTGCTTGAAGGCGATATTTTCAGCATTTCGGCACGCGGCACCTACAACATCGCTGCCGACAAGCTGGATTTCACGATACGCGCCAACATCTTTAAGCAAAAGACGATCGCGGGCAGGATTACCCGTTTGGTGACGCTGCCCTTTACTCGCCTACTGCTGGAGTTCAAGGTTTTTGGCTCGCTCGAAAACCCGGACTGGTCTTACGTCAACATCATCGAAAAAATCACGGAGGGGCTTTCCGGTAAAGCAGAGTCGGCCGACACCTCCGCCCCCCCCTGATCACCATGCGCTTCATTCTCCACACCTACGGCTGCCAAATGAACGTCCGCGATTCCGAAGCGGTCACCGCCCTGCTTGAGGCCGCCGGCCACACGCCGGTCCAGCGCGAAGACGACGCCGACCTGGTCGTGGTCAACTCATGCAGCGTGCGCGCGAAAGCCGAGGACAAAGCGCTCGGCAAGCTCGGCCTGCTGTGCGCCACCAAACGTGACCGGCCGGACCGGCTGGTGGGCCTCATGGGTTGTATGGCGCAACGGCTGGGCGCAGATATTTTTGCTCGCGTGCCTGGCCTGGATTTCGCGGTCGGCACGCGCCGCGCGGGAGCGATCCCGCGCTTGGTTGCCCGCGCCCTGGCCGGTGAAACCGGCCTGCTGGAAACCGCTGACCCCGACGAGATCCCCGATGTGGTCGATGCCCACACCGATTCAGGACACTCCGCGTTCGTGACCATCCTGCTGGGCTGTAATCGACGCTGCGCATACTGCATCGTGCCCGATGTGCGCGGCTCAGAATACAGCCGGCCGGCCCGCGAAATCCTCGCCGAAATCAACGCGCTCGTGCGCAACGGCGTGCGCGAGGTCACCCTGCTCGGCCAGAGCGTCATGAACTACGGGCGCACCAATCCGGTCTGGGACGCGTCGGACGCGCCGAGTCCCGGCGGGTTCACGGAGCCCTTCTCCCGCCTGCTGGAGGCGGTCGCAGCCGTTCCCGGCTTGACCCGTCTGCGTTTCACGTCGGGCCATCCTTCGGGTGTCACGGGCCAACTCGTGCGCGCCTGTTCTGTGCTGCCGGCCGTCTGCCATCATCTGCACCTGCCGGTCCAGTCCGGCTCAGACCGTGTTCTCGCGCGTATGCGCCGCGGGTATTCGCGGACGGATTATCTGAATGCCGTGCGCCGACTGCGCGCCGCCATGCCGGACTTCGCCCTCACAACCGACGTGATCGTCGGCTTCCCCGGCGAGACCGCCGACGATTTCGAGGCCACGCGCGCGCTGATGAACGAAGCCGATTTCGACAATGCGTTCATTTTTAAATACTCCCCCCGCCCCGGCACGCCCGCCGCGGCGTGGGAGGATGATGTGCCGGTTGCAGAAAAAATGCGGCGCAACCAAGTTCTGCTCGAAGATCAGGATCTGCGCGGCGCAGCCGCCAACTCCCGGCTGGTCGGCACTGTACAAGACGTTCTGGTCGAAGGCCCCAGCCTGCGTAACGCCGCGCGTTGGTCAGGACGCTCGCCCGGCAACAAAATCGTGATCTTTGAGCCGCATCCCGGACTTGTTCCCGGCACGCTGGCGCGTGTGCGCATCACCCGTGCAGCCCCGCAAACCCTTTATGGCGACGTGGTGCCATGCTGACGGTCGGCGACACGCTCACCGCCGACGTCCATGCGTTGGCGTACGGGGGCGACGGCGTGGCGCGCTGCGATGGCCGCGTGCTTTTTATTCCCGAGAGCGCCCCCGGTGATCGTCTGCGTGTCCGCGTCACCCAAGTCAAAAAGCGCTATGCTCGCGCTGTCGGCCTGGACCTGATCACGCCGTCGCCCCAGCGTCTGGCGCCATGCTGCCGTATCATCGATCCTGACAGCGGCGAACTGGCGCGCGTGCCGGGCTGCTGCTATGACCACCTCGCCTATCCCGCCGAAGTCGCGGCCAAGCAGCAGCAGCTCGAAGGCTTGCTGCGCCACCTGCCGGGCGTGTGCGGTCTCCGTTACGAAGCGCCTTTTCATGCTCCCCTCACGCTGCATTACCGCAACAAAATCACGTTACATGCCGAACGCCGCCCGGACGGCATGCGTGTCGGCTACCGACGCGAAGCCTCGCACCGCGTGCTGCCGCTGACCGCCTGCCCGCTGGCTTGCGAGGCCATCAACGTCCTGCTGGCTAAGCTCAACGCACAGGACGGATTTCGCGACCTGCACGACGGGGATGCGGTCGTGCTTCGCCATACGCCGCATGACGGCGCGTGCTGGTGGCGATCCGGCCACGTCGCGCCTGACGCACCTCCGCTCACCGAGGCATCGCCCGCCGGCCCCCTGCAGGTCGCGCGAGACGCCTTTTTCCAAGTAAACCCGCCGGTTGCCGACGCGCTCGTGCGCACCGTCCAGACCTGGTTCCAGTCGGACCGCGCCGCGCCCGAGGTCGTCGACCTCTACTGCGGCGTGGGCGTCTTCGGACTCGCTCTCCTGCAGGCCGGCGGTACGCGCCTGACCGGCATCGAATCCGGCCGCAACGCCGTCCGCGACGCGCAGCGCAACGCGCGTGCGCTCGGATTGAAAGCCGATTTCCGCTGCGCGGCGCTGGGACGCGAGGCGATTAATCTCGCAGCGTTCATCCGCGCCCCGGAACAGACAACCGTGCTGATCGATCCACCCCGCGACGGCATGGCGCCCGGCTTGGCGGGCGCACTTACCACGTGCCAGGCCCGGCGCATTTTCTATATCTCGTGCGACCCCGCCACGCTGGCCCGCGATCTCGCCGTGTTGCTGCAGGGCGGTTACCGCATCGCGCGCGTGCAGCTTTTCGACATGTTCCCTCGCACCGCCCATTTTGAATCACTGGTGGAACTCATTCGTTCCGAGACACAAGGTTAACGCTATGCATACGACAACCGAACTCCAAGCCATCGCCACACTCGCCGCGCGCCGCGCGGGCGAACACGTGCTCGCCAATTTACACCGGCGCGGCGACGTCAACTCCATCCTGCGCACCGACGTCAAACACAAGCTCGATGTCGAAGCGCAGGAGACCGCCATGTCGGTGATCCTCTCCGCGTTTTCCGACCATGCGATCCTGGGCGAAGAGACCTGCGACGCGCCGCTGCCCAAGACCGACTACCTCTGGATCATCGACCCGATCGACGGCACGATCAACTTTTTCCACGGCCTGCCGTGGTGGTGCTGTTCGGTCGCGGTGCGCTATAAAGGGCAAGCGATGGCCGGCGCCGTCTTCATTCCGGAGATGCATCAGCTTTATGAAGCCACGTGCGACGGCCCCGCGCTGTGCAACGGCGTACCCATTCACGTGTCGCGCACAGACCGGCTTGACCTGGCGATGCTGGCAACCGGCGCGGACAAGTGGGATCTCGGCGAGCACGCCTTCACATTCATGCGCCGCGTCTCAGAGATCGCCCAGCGTCCGCGCATCCTCGGCGCCGCCGCCGTGGACATGTGCATGGTGGCGGCCGGCCGTCTGGACGGGTATTTCGAGTCGGGCATCTATGTCTGGGACATGGCGGCGGCCAGCCTGATCGTGGAACGCGCAGGCGGTCGCTGCGACGTGCTCAAGGCCTACCCCAAGCACCGCATTGCATTCCTCGCCACCAACGGCTGCCTGCATGGTGCCTGCCGTGAGGCCCTCTTGCCGCTGCTCGGATAAGACCCTGTTTTCACGCTTCAATCCCGAGCCGGTTTGAGGTATGCTGGTGGCCAATGACGACTGATTCTTTTTTGTGCTTTTCCGGCTTATTCCTGCTGCTTTTTGCTGCGCCCTTCGTCGTGCGCGGCGACACAGCCGGCGTCGCGACCCAGTGGCGTTCTCTCTCGCATGTTCAACGTACGCTCGGCGTGACGAATTATCTGTGGAACGGCGAATCGCTCTGCTTCTCCAACACTCAGAACGTAATTCGCTTTTATCCGGGACGGCGCAAAGCCGAAGTGAACGGCACCGTTGTCTGGCTCAATGCGCCGGCCGACGGTTCCGTTGCGGACGGGAACTGGCGACTGGCCGGCACAGACCTTGATTTGCTTCAACTCGCCATCCTCACGCCGCCCGGCGGAACGCTGAAACCGCTGCGGGTACTGCTTGATCCCGGTCATGGCGGCGACGATGAGGGCGCGCGCTGTTCCTCGCCGCTGGTGAAAGAAAAAGACCTGACCCTGACGCTGGCCAAGCGAATCGGCGCGCAGTTGAAAAAAGCGGGCCTGCATGTTGACTACACGCGGACACGCGATGTCACGCTTTCGCTTGACGAACGCGCTCGGATCGCGCGCACCAAGAAAGCTGATCTTTTCATCAGCATCCACGCCAACCATGCCTGCAACCGCGAGGCCTGCGGGGTGGAGACGTATGTGCTGCCGCCCAGCGGCTACCCCGGCACGGCCGAAGGCTCCCGTGCCCGCGGCTGGCAGCTCGGCAATCGCAACGATTTCCACAACACCCTGCTGGGGTTTTCGATTCATCGCCTTTTGGCGTCCACACCGGAAACCGTTGACCGCGGCCTCAAGCGGCAGTCTTTTTTTGTCTTGCGCGAGACGTGTTGTCCGGCCGTCCTGCTGGAGTTCGGCTTTCTCTCCAACACCGGCGAGACGCGCCGCATGTTGCGCGCCGATTGGCAGGCACAAAGTTGCGCGGCGGTGGTCGACGGCGTGCTGGCCTACGTGCGCGGCGTACCGGCGCTGGATCGCGCGGTCGCCGACAAACGCGCGCGCGATGCCGAAGCGAACGAGCGCTGGCGTAAGCATCTCGCGGCGCAGGCCGCCCGTGCGAAGGCCGAAGCCGAGGCCCGCGCGGCCCGTCAACTGGCCGCCATCATGCCAGCGGGCGCCCCCCCTCCTTCGACGGCACCCGGCACGACGTTTTCAAACGCGGTGGCTTCAGTCACCCCTCCTATCCAACAACAGGGCACCAACTCCGTTCCGTCCCGAATGGACGCCCTGCTTGAGTTCTATGCGCCAGACAAGGTACAGTGAGCCATGCCCAACACATACGATTCTGAGACGCCCCTTGTTTCAACGCCTGCCGCCAAAAGGCCGATGCTTCACACCGTCCTGCTCGCCGGGGCGCTCTTTCTGATTCCGGTGCTGCTCGGCCTGCTCTTTGTCGTGGCCTCGCACCGCCTCTCGCCCCGTCCGTCCGCGCCGTCCGCCGACGCGCTTGGCCTGCTCACCAACCGGATCCATGACGGCAGCGCCACTCAGACGGTCCAACTCGCTGCGCTGAGGCGTGAGCTCCGCGAGGCCGGCTTGACTACAGACGAACTTGACATCCGACTTTGGGCGGCACGGGCGCACGAGCCTGAAAAACTCTTTCATGTTTCGCCCCCTTCGACGGAAAAACGCTGGAATTGGCACCTTTCTCAGGACGGTCTTTTCGCTCTGGCGGTCTCCGTACAGCTTGATCGGTATGACCGGCGCAACGTCGGGCTCTTCGACCTCGTCGGCGGCGAATGGGCGTGGACGAACGCGTTGCCGTGGCCCGACGCGCATGAAGCCCCTCACGTCTTTAACCGCCACCTCATCATCCGTTATGTCAAAAACGCCAACCGTTTCGCGTTGGAAGTAGACGCGCGCGGAACGATCATAAGCATCGACCGGTTGGGCGTCGGCACCTACGGCACCCCGCCTGCGATTCCCGCAGTCCCACACATTGCCGGGCACCCCGTCGCGATCCGGCACGGCGTTTTTTTCGCGGCCGACCCTCAGACCGGCGCATTGACGGGCTACGCGCAGTCGGCGTTGCCCGGCCTGCGCGACGCCGGACCGGGCGATAGCGGTACCGTCCTCTCGGGGAACGGGTTGCTGCTGTTCCGTGCCGCCGAAGGACGTGTCACGGTGTCGGACAGCCTGACGCGCACTGTCATGCAATCGTTCGAAGCCTGGCCGCACGCCACCAACACGACGGTCACTGGCGTGCTCGCGACGCGCGACGGTTCCGGCCTGACGGTTTTTCTGAAGACCGTGTTCCACGGCACGCCGCCGGTCCAACGCGAATGGAGCGTAGCCATCGACGTCTACGCAGGCACCGTCACGCGCAGCTTTAATGCCGATGCGCTCTTTGCCAAGCCCGTCGCGGTTGAGACCCGCCGCGCCACGACGGCTGACGGACGCTGGACGCTTGCGGTCGATGTGCCCGGCACGCTGACGGTGAGTCCGGCGGACGCGCCTGAACGCCCGACCGCCCGGATCCCGTTGTCTGAGGTCGGCATTTGCGAACCGATCCGACACATCGTTTTCTTGGAGCAGGGCCGGCACCTGCTGCTGCGCGGCGCCACCCGCCTGTGGCTGCTCGATTTCACCCAGGCCCGCGCCTACGGCGGCCTCATGGCGCGGATCGCCTCCAGCAGCCGGACGATTCCGCTGGAAGCGTATGCCGTGTCGCCCGCGACGGCTGAGCCCGACGCCATGCTCGCCCTTTCGGAAGAGGGTTACGGCGAATACGCCGCCTTCGATCCAGATGATTTGGCGCGCAGCTTTGACCCCGACGCCACAGCCCCCTCTTATCTGGCCCTGCGCGCGGAGCTCTGTGCCGCCAACAACGCATGGGGATATGCCGCAGGCCTGCTCGAAGAGATGGCGCGACTGCAAGAGTTCGATCCGCGTGCCCCGCGCATCAACCCGCTGCTGGCCGCACGCTGCCAGCTCCTGTCGGGACAGCCCCGCAAGGCACACGCGACCTGCCGCGATGCGTTGCGCCGTTTACTCATGTATCCCGAAGAGACGCCGCGCATGATCCGCTACCATTTGCAAGGGCTGCTCTTCGCCGCGCCGTAACACGGCAATCGCTTGATAAACATCGATTCGTTCTTGACCCCCCCCCCGGCTCTTCATTATTATCTAGCGGGTATTCAGCCCGGATGGGGACTATGTCCCCGCAAATGACCGAAATGAAGACAGCTTCAGGTGATGATATGACACAAGACTTGCAGCAACTGCTCGAAAAAATCCAACGCGACGGCGTTGACAAGGCGCAGGCCGAGGCCGACGCTCTGCTTGCCGACGCGCGGGTCAAAGCCGCGTCGCTCCTTGACGCGGCTCAGGCCGAGGCGGTTAAGGTTAAAGCCGAGGCGCGCCAAGAGGCCGAAGCCTTTGAGCGCCGCGCCGAAGAAACTATGCGGCAGGCCGCGCGTGACACCGTGATGAAGGTCGAAAAGGCTGTCACCCACCTCTTGCAGCGGCTTTTGCTTGAAAACGTCAACGCCGGCTTTGACGCGAATCCAGAACTCGTCGCCGACCTCGCCGCCGAAGCCGTGCGCGCGCACTTGGGGTCCAAGGGCGGGGTCGAGGTGGCGGCCGCCACCAAGCTGGCCGACGTGTTGCGCGCGAAGCTCGCAGCAGAGGCAGCGAAGGGCATCACGGTGGTCACCGACGAAGCGGCTGGCACCGGTTTCCGGCTGCGACTCGCCAACGGCCGCGTGGAACATGCCTTCACCGGATCGGCTGTCGCCGAGACTCTTGCCAAACAGCTCCGCCCGCGCCTGGCAGCCTTGATGAAGCCATGAGTGTCATCTACCTACTTTCCAGCCTGCCCCTGCTGAGGTTTGACACGCCGCCGGCGCTTGCGCCTGAGGCGTTTCTGTCGGCCTGCCGCGACCAGCTCGGCGCCGCCGACGCGGCTGCGGCCGAAGCCCTGCTCACCGGCACCGCGTGCGACCATCCGTTCGTCGCCGCCTGGCGCGACCGCGACACGATCCTGCGCAATGCCGTCGCTCGCCAGCGTGCACGCCTGGCCGGCACAGAGGCATCCCGCTGGCTGCGACACGCGCAAGGCTGCGACACGCGCATTGAGAGCTTGGTCGAAGACGCTTTCGACGAGCCCGACCCGCTACGGCGCGAAAAGGCGCTCGACAAAATCCGCTGGCTGGTCGTCGAAGAGCTGCAAGGCCCGGACCCTCTCGACGTGAAGGGCGTTTTCGCCTATGCCGTCAAGCTCGCGCTCCTGACCCGCTGGGCGGCCCTGACGCCTGAACAGGGCGTGGCTACCTTTGATCGTCTCACAGAAATCCCTCTCACGCTCAACACGGGCGAATGACCCACCGCCCACCTACGGAAACACGCTTATGGAAACGACAGGAAAAATTGTCGGCGTCAATGGCAACATGATCACCGTCGCGTTCGACGGTGCGGTCGCGCAGAACGAGGTCGGGTACGCCTGCATCGAGCAGGATGGTGCCACCCAGCGGCTGATGAGCGAGATCGTCCGCATCCGCGGCCGCCAGGCTGATCTCCAGGTTTTTGAAGACACGCGCGACCTTCAGGTCGGCGACGCTGTCGCCTTCACCGGCAACCTGCTGGCGGCGGAACTCGGGCCGGGCCTGCTCACGCAGATCTACGACGGTTTGCAGAACCCCCTGCCCCAACTCGCCGAACAGTGCGGCTTTTTCCTGCAGCGCGGCACCTACCTCAAAGCGCTGAATCGCGAAACACGCTGGGCCTTCACCCCCGTCGCGTGTCCGGGCGACCGCGTGAGCGCCGGCGAAACGCTCGGCACCGTGCCGGAAGGCATCTTCAAGCACCGCATCATGGTGCCCTTTGCCTTTCGCGGCGCGTTCACCGTGAAGCAGGTCGCCGCTGCGGGCGACTACACGGTCGAGCAGGAGATCGCCGTTCTGACCGACGCCGACGGCAAGGATCACAGCGTCAGCATGCTGCAGCGCTGGCCGGTCAAGCTGCCGATCACCTGCTTCGCGGAGCGGCTCAAACCGACCGAAACGATGACGACGCGCGTACGCTCGATCGACACCTTTTTCCCGGTCGCGCTGGGCGGCACCTACTGCATCCCCGGTCCCTTCGGCGCGGGCAAGACCGTGCTGCAGCAGACCACCTCGCGTTATGCGGACGTGGACATCGTGGTGCTCGCCGCCTGCGGCGAGCGCGCGGGCGAAGTGGTCGAGACGCTGCGCGAATTCCCCGAACTGGAAGACCCGCGCACCGGTAAACCATTGATGGACCGCACTGTCATCATCTGCAACACTTCGTCCATGCCGGTCGCGGCGCGCGAAGCCTCGGTCTACACCGCCGTGACCTTGGCCGGCTATTATCGCCAGATGGGGCTGAACGTGCTGCTGCTGGCCGACTCCACCTCGCGCTGGGCGCAAGCCCTGCGTGAGCTCTCCGGCCGCCTGGAGGAAATCCCGGGCGAGGAGGCCTTCCCGGCCTATCTCGAATCCCTGATCGCCAACTTCTACGAGCGCGCCGGGCTCGTGCGCCTCAAAGACGGCTCCATCGGCTCGGTCACGATCGGCGGCACGGTCTCGCCGGCGGGCGGCAATTTCGACGAGCCGGTCACCCAGGCCACGCTCAAGGTGGTCGGCGCGTTCCACGGCCTGTCGCGCGCACGTTCCGACGCGCGCCGCTATCCTGCCATCGACCCGCTGGAAAGCTGGAGCAAATACACCAGCATCATCGACAAAAAACGCGTTGAACAGGTGCGCGCGATCCTGCGCCAAGGCAATGATGTGGCCCAGATGATGAAAGTGGTCGGCGAGGAGGGCACGAGTATCGCCGACTTTATCGCCTATCTGAAAAGCGAGTTTCTCGACGCGGTGTACCTCCAGCAGAACGCCTTCAGCGACATCGACGCCGCCACGCCGGCCGATCGTCAGCGTGAGATGTTTAGCGTGGTCGAAAAGGCCCTGCTCGCCGCGTATCCCTTCAAGCAAAAGGATGAGGCGCGCAAATTCTTCCAAAGCCTGACCCAGACCTGCATCGACTGGAACATGACCGATCATGTCGTGCCGGAATACGCCGAACGCAAGGACGCTCTTTTAAGGACGATCAAGGAGGCCACGCATGTTTGATAAACTGACTATCGAGCACTTCCGGGCATTCGAAAAGATCGAAATCGTCCCGCTTCACCGCGTCAACCTGATCGCAGGAGGTAACAATGTCGGTAAAACATCCGTTCTCGAGGCCATCTGGTTCGCGTTGCAGGACAATCCGTTCACATCCCCTGAAACGCAAACTTCACGCGCCCAAGCACTTTTCCGGCGATCCTCAATAGACTATCGGCCACACACACAATCCCCGCCTGATGACATTGACAACTTCTGGAAATGGCTGTTTCCCCAAAAGGACACATCCCTGCCGATTTCAATCGGACTGTCTTCTTCCGTGGCCCCCCTAAACGATAGAGTGTTGACTTTCCGTTTTGAGGGCGCACAACTCCATGCAACCGCAGGCAAGGTTCATTCTACACTTGGGCAACACTCTTCATCCAGCGTCACGCCTCCGGTTTCCGCACCCGAATGCATCACGTTGGCCACGTTTCACTCATCTCCAGTCGTAGATGCCGAGAGAGTCAATGCGGTTTCTGTGATTAATCGCGATGACGAACTGGTCACGTATCTGCGTCTGATCGACCCTCGTATCCGCAAGCTGAAGTATCTGAAACTACCCGGACATCAGCACCCTTATGTCTACGCGGATGTCGGTTTCGGCAAGGACAAGGAATTAATCCCTGCCACACAACTTGGTCAAGGGACTGCACGGATGCTCGGGCTTTTCGCGTCACTGATGACCGAGCAGGCGCGCGTCCTCCTGATCGATGAATTCGAGAACGGGCTCCAGCACGATGCCATCGGCCCTATATGGTCGGCACTCGGCAAATTCGCTCGCGACAACAATGTCCAGATTTTCGCGACCACGCACTCCTTTGAATGCATCGCTGCCGCGCATAAGGTTTTTGCAGAAAACGCAGATGACTTCGCAGTCATCAAGCTGCGTTCCGACCCCACGCAGGGCATTGCTGCCTTCGTTCTTGACCATGCCAATATTGATGTTGCCATAGAAACGGAGATGGAAATCCGATGAGCAACTCCGCGAAAATTAGCAATAAAGATTCCTTCGAGATTGATTCGAACAAACCCGTCTTGTTGCTTGGAGAAGGCAAAGACGAGGTGAATTTTTTTACCGGCTTGGTAACGCACCTTGGTCTGAATGTATCGATCCAGATCGCGCAATACGCGGGAAAAACGAACCTATCTGTTTTTCTCTCAAATTTGGCCGCACAAACCGGGTTCCCGAGTCTACGGACAATTGGAATCACTTGCGATGCGGATGAAAACTATAGCGCAACTCTTGAGAGCGTGAATCACTCGATTCACCACACCAACCTCCCGAAACACATCCAGGTTAAAACGTACATCTTGCCTGATGAGAATAAATCCGGAGCATTGGAAGCCCTTGTTCTGGAAGCCGCGAAGAGCTCACCTGCCTGGAATTGCGTTGAGAGGTTCATTGAATGTGTCGCACCCAATGATAAACTGTCTCTGTCTTCAAACCAGACTGACAAGCGCCGGATGCACGCATGGTTAAGTACCCTCTCCAAACCGGAACTACGGCTTGGCGAAGCAGCCTTGAAACACCATATTCCGTTTGATCATCGAGCATTTCAGTCCATCACTGACTTCCTAACGTCCCTTGTACCAGTAACCAAGGATCAGTAAAGCATGTATAAAGTGTATCACACCATCGACAACCTCGCGGGCAGCGTCATCACGCTGCGCGCGCAGGGGGTCAAGTACCGCGAACTCGCCGAGGTCTCCTCGCGTGCAGGCACCTCGCTCGCGCAGGTCATCAAGCTCGAC
>Ga0116149_1002886_pt1 | contig 18343 bp, 10 predicted proteins | sample AD_UKC057_MetaG_FD_89787 | JGI IMG/M metagenome (GOLD analysis project Ga0116149, IMG submission 89787) | Active sludge microbial communities of municipal wastewater-treating anaerobic digesters from USA - AD_UKC057_MetaG | ecosystem: Engineered > Bioreactor > Anaerobic > Digestate | place: USA... | reverse complement strand
CGGCGACGGGCCGTCGCCGCTCCACTTCATGAATTGGCCCTGTTGTGTGCCAATGGCAGGCGGCGTGCTGTCGCGCGCCCCGGTGCGCCATCGCGCGCCCCATCGCACGGCGCCCCATCGCACGGTTGCGTTTCGGCGGGGCCTTCGGCAGCATGGCCTTCCGGACGATTTATGTGTGGCATTTGTGGCATCTGGCATTTTGCCTCGAACGAGCCTGTGGATGCGGAGTTGCTGGCGCGGATGACGCGTCAATTCGCGCATCGCGGCCCGGACGAGGAGGGGTTCCACGGCGAAGGCGGGGTGGGCCTGGGCTTCCGCCGGCTTGGGGTCATCGACCTGGCGGCCAGCCACCAGCCGATGCCCAACGAGGACGGCTCGCTGCGCCTTGTGGCCAATGGTGAGATCTACAATTTCCAGGAACTGCGCGATCGTCTGACTCCGCGGCACACTTTCCGGACCCAGGGCGACATCGAGACCATCCTGCACGCCTACGAGGAACGCGGGGCGGACTGCGTCCATCAGCTTCGCGGGATGTTCGCCTTCGCCATCTGGGATCGTGCCCAGCAGCGCATGACCCTGGCGGTCGACCGGTTCGGCAAGAAGCCGCTCTACTACGCGCTGGATGGGAAGAAGCTGGTCTTCGGCTCCGAACTGAAGTGTCTGAGACACCACCCGGACATTGCGCTCGATTTGGACTACGCGGCCCTGGACGAGTACCTGAGCACGGGCTACATACGCGCCCCCCGCTCGATTTACCGGGCGATCCGGAAGCTGCCGCCGGGACATACGCTGACCGTCGCCGCCAACGGCGGCTCGCGGCTCTCCGAGTACTGGCATCCGCGGCTCTGCGGCCCGCCGGAACACTCTCGGGCACCGATCGACGCACTGGCTGCCGAACTTCGCGAGCGCCTGCTCGAAGCCGTTCGGCTGCGGATGATCAGCGACGTGCCGTTGGGCGCGTTCCTGAGCGGCGGGATCGACAGCAGCATCGTGGTCGGTTTGATGAGCCGCCTCAGTTCCCGCCCGGTGAAGACCTTCTCGATCGGGTTCGAGGGGGATCCGAACGACGAGAGCCCCTACGCGCGGGCCGTTGCCGCCCACTGCGGGACCGACCACGTCCACGAGATCGTCAAACCCGACGTCGTCGACATTCTGCCGCGGCTGGTCCGCCACTACGACGAGCCGTTCGCCGACAACTCGATGATCCCGACCTATTATGTGTCGGTGATGGCGCGCAAGGCGGTGACGGTCGCCCTGAGCGGCGACGGGGGAGACGAGGTGTTTGCCGGCTATCAGTGGTATCGGCGCGCCTACCGCCACAGGCGCCTTCAGGCCTTCATCCCCCGCCCGATCCGCCCCGCCGTGGCCTGCCTTGCCAGGGCGTTCCCGCCCGACAGCACCGTCCATCGCTACCTGGGCGTCGTCGATCGGCCGCCCACCTGCTGGGGGCTCGCGCAGGAGTACTTCGACCGCAGCCGGCGCGCCCGGCTGTATAACGACTGGACGCGGGCGCAGGTGGGAGAATCGGACGCAGACGCCGAGCGGGATGCGATCCTCGAAGCGGTCAAGGGGCTGGGCTACTTGTCGCAGCTTCAATATGCCGATCTGGTGGGCTTTCTGCCCGGCGATGGCCTGGTGAAGGTCGATCGGGCCAGCATGCTCGCTTCGCTCGAAGTGCGCAGCCCGCTCCTCGATCACGTGGTGTTCGAGTTCATGGCGCGCGTCCCGCCGCACTGCAAGCTCGATGGCCGCGAGAGCAAGATCCTGCTCAAGCGAGCCGCCGGCGAGGTTCTGCCCCCGTCCATCCTGACTCGACGCAAGCGCGGGTTCGATCTGCCGGCCGGGGAATGGCTTCGGGGCCCGCTGCGGCCGATGCTTGAAGACATGCTTCTGGCGCCCGGGGCACGCACCGCCGCATTCCTCGATCAGGCTGGGATCCGTCGATTGGCGAACGAGCACGCCGCCGGCCGGACGCGGCATGACTCGAGGCTCTGGGCGCTGCTCTGCCTCGAATTGTGGCTGCGCGAGTTCCCCCAGCCCAGGTCCGAAGCGGTCGCCAGCCGGCCTTCGGCGTCGGAGAACCGCGGCCATCCGCCACATCCCGGGGCGCCCTCGTGAGAAACCTCCTTTCAAATCCATGACAGAGCATTCAAGCCAGAAGAGCGGTCGCGCGGCGGACTTTCGCCGCCTGTTGCAGGAGCGGATCGCAATCATCGACGGGGCCATGGGCACGATGATCCAGAGCCGGCAACTCGACGAGGCCGGCTACCGGGGCGAACGGTTCCGGGACTGGGCATGTCCGGTCAAAGGCAACAACGACCTGCTGAACCTGACCCAGCCGCAACTCATCCGCGAGATCCACGGGGCCTACCTCGATGCGGGGGCCGACCTGATCGAGACCAACACGTTCAACTCGACGTCCATCTCCCTGGCCGATTACGGGCTCGAAGCGTTCGCGCACGATCTGAACGTTGCCGGGGCGCGCCTGGCGCGCGCGGCGGCAGACGCCCACATGGGCGAGCATCCGGATCGCCTCTGCCTGGTCCTGGGCGCCCTGGGCCCCACCAGCAAGACCGCCTCGCTCAGTCCCGACGTCCACAATCCCGCCTATCGGGCCGTGACATTCCGTCAACTGGCTGACGCCTATGCCGAACAGGCGCGGGGCCTGCTCGAAGGCGGGGTCGACGCCCTGCTTATCGAGACCGTCTTCGACACCCTGAACTCGAAGGCGGCCCTGTTCGCCATCGCCGAGTGTTTCGAGCAACTCGGACGCCGCGTCCCGGTTATGGTTTCGTTCACCATCACCGACAAGAGCGGACGCACACTCTCGGGCCAGACCGTCGAGGCGTACTGGAACTCGGTCTCCCATTTCCCGCTCCTGAGCATCGGCATCAACTGCGCCCTGGGCGCGAAGCAGATGCGCCCTTACATCGAGGAGCTCTCGAGGATCGCCCCGGTGTATCTGAGCTGTTATCCCAACGCCGGGCTGCCAAACGCGTTCGGCGGATTCGACGAGACGCCGGAGCAGATGAGCCGCGACCTGGGCGACTTCGCCGCCAACGGCTGGCTCAACATCGTCGGCGGCTGCTGCGGCTCGACACCCGACCACATCCGGGCCATCGCCGCCGCCGTCCGCGGCGTGCCGCCGCGCGTGCCGCCCGCGGTCGAGCCGTGGCTCCGGTTGAGCGGCCTCGAAGCCGTCTCGTTGCGTCCCGACTCGAACTTCATGAACATCGGCGAGCGGGCGAACGTGACCGGGTCGCCCAAGTTCGCCAAGCTGATCCTGGCGGGTAAGTTCGACGAGGCGCTGACCATCGTTCGCCAGCAGGTCGAGAACGGGGCTCAGGTCATCGACGTGAACATGGACGAGGGGATGCTCGATTCGGAGCAGGCCATGGTTCATTTCCTGCACCTGGTCGCATCCGAACCGGACATCGCCCGTGTGCCGGTGATGATCGACTCATCGAAGTGGTCGGTGATCGAGGCTGGGCTGCAGTGCCTCCAGGGCAAAGGCATCGTCAATTCCATCAGCCTCAAGGAGGGAGAGGAGGAGTTCGTATCCCGAGCGCACCGGGTCCGCCAGTACGGCGCCGCCGTGGTGGTCATGGCATTCGACGAACGCGGCCAGGCCGATCGTTACGAGCGCAAGATCGAGGTCTGCGCCCGGGCCTACCGCCTGCTCACCGAACGCGCCGGGTTCCCTCCTGAGGACATCATATTCGATCCCAACATCCTTACCGTCGCGACCGGGATCGAGGAGCACAACCGCTACGCCCTGGACTTCATCGAGGCCACGCGCTGGATCAAGCAGAACCTCCCGCGCGCGAAGGTCAGCGGCGGTGTCAGCAACATCTCGTTCAGCTTCCGCGGCAACAACCTCGTCCGCGAGGCGATGCACAGCGCCTTCCTCTACCACGCCATCCGGGCCGGGCTCGACATGGGCATTGTCAATCCCGGGATGCTCGAAGTGTACGAGGAGATCCCGGGCGACTTGCGCGAGCGGGTCGAGGACGTGCTCTTCGACCGCCGGCCCGACGCCACGGAGCGCCTGGTCGCGCTGGCCGAGTCGGTGAAGCAACGGGACAAGACCGAGGTGGTGGACGACGCCTGGCGGCGCGGATCGATCGAGGAACGGCTCCACCACGCGCTCGTCAAGGGCATCGTCGACTTCGTCGAAGCGGACGTCGAGGAGGCGCGCCGCAAGTACGGGCGTCCGCTCGAGGTGATCGAGGGCCCGCTGATGGCCGGGATGAACATCGTGGGCGATCTGTTCGGGGCCGGGAAGATGTTTCTGCCGCAGGTGGTCAAATCGGCGCGTGTGATGAAGAAGGCGGTGGCCTACCTGACCCCGTTTCTCGAGGCCGAGAAGCAGGCGGGTGCGCGCGCCCAAGGGAAGGTGTTGATGGCCACGGTCAAGGGCGACGTGCACGACATCGGCAAGAACATTGTCGGGGTCGTTCTTGGCTGCAACAACTACCAGGTCATCGACCTGGGCGTGATGGTTCCGAGCGACACCATTCTCCGGACGGCGCGCGAGAAGCAGGTCGATGCCATCGGGCTCAGCGGCCTGATCACACCCTCGCTCGACGAGATGGTGCATGTGGCGCGGGAACTTGAGCGCGAAGGGTTCCAGATCCCGCTGCTGATCGGCGGCGCCACCACCAGCAAGGCCCATACGGCCGTCAGGATCGCGCCCGCATTCTCCCAACCGGTCGTGCACGTGCTGGACGCTTCCCGCGCCGTGCCGGTGGTCAGCCACCTCCTGCGCCCGGACCAGAAGCCCGCATTCGTCGAGCAAGTCCGCAACGAATACGAGCGGCTGCGCGCTCAACACCGGAGCGCCCGTCCGCGGCTTCTCACCATCGAGGAGGCGCGCGCCCGCGCCCCCCGGTTGCAGTACGACGACATCCCACAGCCCGAGTTCATCGGAATCCGCACCATCGGCACTCAGCCCCCGTCCACGCTCGCCGCGCGCACGCCGCGCGCACGCCGGGACGCCGGGCAGACGGTCGATCACTGCGCGATCACGCTTGCGGACCTGGTGCCCTACATTGACTGGTCCCCCTTCTTCCACGCCTGGGAGCTGCGGGGAATCTACCCCGCGATCCTCGATCACCCCCGACACGGCGAACAGGCGCGCCAGTTGTTCGAGGACGGCCAGAAAATGCTCGAACGGCTCGTTTCCGAGCGACTGATCGAAGCGCGCGGCGTCTACGGCTTCTTCCCGGCCGCGCGCGCGGGCGACGACGTGGAGATCTTCGTCGACACGGCCCGCACGCAGCGGCGGGCCACATTCCATTTCCTCCGCCAGCAGATGGTCAAGGAGGACGGGTTGCCCAACAAATGCCTTGCCGACTTCATTGCGCCCGCCACGGCCTCCTCGCCGTCAGGTGGTCCGGATCACCTGGGGGCCTTCGCGGTGACCGCCGGCCACGGTGTGGGTGCGTTGGTCGAGCGATTCAAGGCCGATCACGACGATTACAGCGCGATTCTGGCCGAGGCGCTGGCCGATCGACTCGCCGAAGCCTTCGCCGAGGCGTTGCATGTCCGTGTCCGACGCGAATGGCAGTATGGCCGGGACGAACAGCTCACCCCCGAACAACTCATCGCCGAGGCTTACCGCGGCATCCGGCCCGCCGCGGGTTACCCCGCATGCCCGGACCACACGGAGAAGCAAACGCTCTGGGACGTGCTGGACGCCGAAGCTCTGACAGGCATCCGCCTCACCGAGAGCTTCGCCATGTGGCCCGGCGCCAGCGTCAGCGGCCTCTACTTTGCCCACCCGGAAGCGAAGTACTTCGGCGTGGGCAAGCTCGAACGCGATCAGGTGGCCGACCTGGCCCGGCGCAAGCAGATGGAACTGCGTGAGTGTGAGCGCTGGCTGAGACCTTACCTGAATTACGAGAGCCCGGATGCGAGACTCCGCGAAGCTTGATGAAACATCCGGGCTGAACCTCACAGCACGGTCGTCGGACGTTCCCCCTTGTCGAGCGAACCTCGGGTGACGCCGAGTTGGTGCTGCAACTTCAGTTCGCGCACAAGGGCCGCCCCGCCGATCTCCCCCGCCAACAGCCGGCGATACATCCCGATCGTGCGCGCGACAACTTCCGGGCTCTCGTCGAGAAACTCGATTCGAAAGCGGCGCGCGCCCAGGGCCTGGAACTGCGCCACATACTCCGCGCCCGTCTGCGCCAGCGCGTTGAACACCGTGTTCCGGCATCCCGCGTCCGCCTTCACCGGGTGCTCGGCCCCCACACGGTCGCGCAGCGCAAGAACCCGCCGGTCGCACGGGCGTCCGCAGTTTGTGTGGTCCGTGCCCGATGTGAGAAACGCGCAGAAGACGCAATGCTCCATGTGAAACATCGGCATCCGCTGGTGCACGTTGATCTCGAACCAGTCGGGCGGAGCGGCTTCGAGCAGCGCCTCGATCTGACGGTTGTTCAGATCGTACGAAACCGTCAGCCGCTCGAGTCCAAACCGTTCCTTGAGGTACTGCGCGCTCAGGGGATTGGCCACGTTGAGCGAGTAATCGCCCACACACCGCTCCCGCGCGAAGAACTCGAGCTGATCGTAATTCCGAACCAGATATCCGTCCGCGCCGCATCCTCCAACCAGCTCGAGCATCCACTCTTCCCCGGGCTTCGTGATGCGCGGCGGCACGGCGTAGATCCGGGAGCGGACGCTGCGGAGTCGGGACTGTTGCGAGCGGGCGCAAGCCACCGCAGCCCGGCATCGGCTCAGGCTCTCGAACTCGCAGTAGACGGTGGACACCCCGGATGCGAGGGCCGCCTCCAGTTGCTTCATCGTTCGCACCAACACAATCAGCTCGGACGCCGCGTTGCGCTCCTGGGCGTTGAGCCCTGCCAGGTCTCCCTGACCCGGCGCCTGCGCGCCAGCCTCTCCCGTCCGACGGGAGCGGGCCGGGGTGAGGGTGTACGGCTCATCGGAGGCGTTGACATTCAACAGTTCAGTGGGCGCTGGGACCATGAACGGTTCCGCGGCCGCCCCGCATGGCGGGATGAGTCGGCCCTGATTCCCGCCTTTGACGGAGCAAGATGCCGCGGACTCATCCCGCCATGCGGGACGGCTATGAAGTTCATGGCAGGCGGCGGGTTCTTCCGCCTCGAGACTCCAGCGCGGGGGGCGGGCCCGTTCGGCTTCCAGCCGCGCAATCGCCTCGCGCCGGAGCCGATTCAACTCGGCGAGCGGCAGGATCAGATCGGGGGCAAGGCGATTGTCGATCGCGCCGAGTCGGAAAGCCGTGCCGCCCAGACGCCCCAGTTGAGCGCGCAGGCGCTCCGTGGTGAGCGGTTGCCGCTGCGCGGCTGCCAACGGCATGGCGGAATCCACCCGCGCCTCGCGCCCGAGCTCGTCACGGACGATCAGAGTCAGAGGGGCGCCGAGTTCCCCGCGCGCTTCGATCGTGAGAGGCCGTTGGAACCGGGGTGTCTCGCCGCTGAAGCTCGCCCGGACACGGTGGTCCAGTTCCGGGTCGTTTGTTTTCCAGACACGGTCGCCCAGGTGCAGACGCCGGAAATCGATGTCGCCGCGCCCGAAACCCAGGGCGGCGCTCTCGCCCCGGCGCTCGACGCTGTAGACGCGGCCTCCCTGCTCGGGTTGGTCCGGGTGACCGGCATCGAACACAATGCCATCGCCGGGCTTGATCGGGGCGCGGAGGCGGAGCACGACCCGATCCCGTTCAATGCGGAGGACCTCGCCGAGGAAGACGCCGCGCTTTTTGCCGAACCGGGCATGCACCAGGCGCTGGTGATCGATGCCGCGCAACCAACCGGGGCCCAGACCGCGCGAGAAGGCCATCTCCATCTCGTATTGCCTGAGGGCGCGATCGGGGCTCGAGCGCGCGCCGGCCTTGCCGTCGGGCGCCGAGCGGGCATCGAACGCCGCGGCGCGCGCGGGTTCGCACCGGGCACGGTCCGGTTCGAGCTGGTCGAGCGCCTCGCGGTAGACTCGAACGATCATGGCCACGTACTCGGGCGATTTGAGGCGGCCTTCGATCTTGAGGGAATGCACCCCCAGTCCGCGCAACTCATCGAGAAGATCGACACCGGCCAGGTCATGCGGGCTCAGCAAGTACCGCCGGTCGCCAAGGGGCACCTCCCGTCCGTCGGCCACCAGGGTATATGGGAGCCGGCACGCCTGGGCGCACTCGCCTCGGTTTGCCGAACGCCCCCCCAGCGCTTCGCTGGTCAAACACTGGCCGGAGTAGGCCACACACAAGGCCCCATGAACGAAGATCTCGAGCGGCAGCGGCGACGCCACAGGCCCTGACGCGCCCGCCGCGCCCGACACAGCGCAATCCGCTCGAACGCCTGGCGCGGGCTGCATCTCCCCGAGGCGCGCCTCGGACGGATGGGCGCGCTGTGCTGACTGGATGCGGGCGATGTCTTCGAGGGTGCATTCGCGCGCCAGCACAACACGCCGGCACCCCAGTTCCCTGGCAAACGCCACACCCGCGGCGCTCGTGACGGTCATCTGCGTCGACGCGTGGATGGGAAAATCGGACGAGATCCGGCGGATGAGCCGGCAGATGCCGATGTCCTGGACGATGGCGGCGTCCACTCCGGCTGCGATGCAGGACCGGAGGAACCGCTCCGCCTCGACGAGTTCATCGGTGAACACCAGCGTGTTGAACGAGACATAACCCCGCGCGCCGCGGCGATGCAGATAAGCCATCAGGGCGGGCAGATCGGCTTCGGTGAAGTTCGCGGCCCGCATCCGCGCGTTGAACCGATCCAGGCCGAAGTAAATGGCATCCGCCCCATTCTCCACGGCCGCGCGCGCGCACTCCCAGTCTCCCGCAGGGGCCAGGAGTTCGGGCAGCCCGCCACATCCAGAGATCCCATCAGGTCGCCGCTTCACGCTTCATGCTCCCCGTTCCCCGCCCGGTCAGGATCGCTTTTCCATTTTGACGCTCCCGACGATCTCGCGCACGTCCTCGATCCCGTGACGATGCATGAACTCGCTAAGACCGTCCATGACCTGCAACGCGGTCTGCGGCTCGTAGAAATTCGCGGTTCCCACCGCCACCGCCGTCGCGCCGGCCATCATGAACTCGATGGCGTCCGCGGCGCTCTGGATGCCGCCCATGCCGATGATCGGGATGCGGACGGCCCTGGCGGCGTCCCAGACCAGCTTGATTGCGATCGGTTTGATGCACGGCCCGCTCAGCCCGCCCGTGCCGTTGGCCAGCCGGGGCCGGCGTGTCTCGATGTCGATGGCCATCGCCGGAAAGCTGTTGGTGATGGACAACGCGTCGCAACCGGCCTCCTCCGCCGCCTTGGCATACGGTGCGATGCTGACCACATTCGGGCTCAACTTGGTGATGAGCGGCAGGGATGTGGCCTTTCGACAGGCCGCCACCACCTGATGAAGCAGTCTCAGATCGGTGCCAAACTGGGCGCCGCCTTCCTTGATGTTCGGGCACGAGACGTTCAGTTCGAGCGCGCCGACCCCGCCGAGGGCGTCGAACCTTCGCGCCACCTCGGCGTATTCCTCGACGGTCGTTCCCCAGATATTGATGATCGTCGGGACCTCGAGCCCCGCGAGGAAGGGCCAGTAACGCGCGGTGAAACCCTCAACCCCGGGCCCCTGCAAGCCGATGGCGTTGAGCATGCCGCTGGCCACCTCGGCCGTCCGGGGCGTCGGGTTCCCGCGGACGGGATCCAACCGGATGCCCTTCACAACCACAGCGCCGAGGCGGTTCAGATCGAGCAACCGTGCGTACTCGACCCCGTAGCCGAACGTACCGGAGGCGACCGTTACCGGATTCCGCAGTGTCAACCGGCCAATCTGGACCGACAGGTTCATCGCATTCAGCCTCTTGCTTTCCAGGCGATCGTTCGCGCGTCGAAGACCGGCCCCTCGGTGCAGGTGCGCTGGTACTCCCATCCGTCGCCTTTGCGTATCGCAATGACACACGCCAGGCACACCCCGACGCCGCAGCACATGTGCTCGTCCATCGAGAGTTCCGCCGGCACTCCGAACTCGGACGCGATCCCGCCCACGGCTTCGAGCATCGGCGTCGGCCCGCAGGCAAAGAGCTTTCGTCCGGCGGCGGCGCGACGCACTTCGTCGATCAGAGGCTGCGTCACAAGGCCGCGCTCGCCGCGGCTGCCGTCCTCGGTCGTCACCCGCACATCCCAGCCCAGCGCCCTGAACTCCTCTTCGCACAGGATATCCGCGCCCCGGCGTCCGCCGACGAACACGACCCCCTTTTGCGGCGAGCGCTGGGCCAACAGATACAGGGCCGCCATGCCGTAGCCCCCCGCGACCAGCAGAGGCGTTTCCCCGCCCGGCTGCGGCACCGTGAATCCGTGACCAAGCGGCGCGATGACGCTCAGGTCGTCTCCCGGACGCATCCGCGCCAGGGCTTCGGTGCCTCTTCCGACCGCCTTGTAGAGGACCGAGAAGGTCTCATCCGCGACCTGGAAAATGCTGAACGGACGCCGCAGGAGCGCCTCGCCCAGGAACGCGATGCGCACGTGCGCGAACTGCCCCGGCTGGATCAGCGGCGCAACCCGCGGCGCCCGCACCGTCAGACGATAGTACAGACCGGTCTCGCGATCGTTCCGCAGGATGCGCACCGTATCCTGGATCATAGCAGTTCGCGCCTCAGCAGATCGAGGGCCTGTTGCGTGGTGACGCGCTTGAATGTCTCGCGGTCGAACCGATTCCACTCGTGTCGGACGAGGGTCCGGTCAGGCCCGGCCATGGCGATGAAGACCGTGCCGACAGGCTTGGTCTCGGTGCCGCCCGAGGGACCCGCGATTCCCGTCGTGGCCAGGGCGTAATCGGCCCCGAGACGCGCCCGCGCGCCCTCGGCCATCTCGCGGGCGGCGGCCTCGCTGACGGCGCCATGGGCGGCCAGTGTCTCGGACCGCACACCAAGCATCCGCTGTTTGAGGTCGTTGCTGTAGGTGACGGCGCCGCCCACGAACACGTCCGATGCGCCCGGCACGTCGGTGATCCGGCTGGACAGCCGCCCGCCGGTGCACGACTCAGCCGCCGCCACCGTCCGCCGACGGTTCGTCAGAAGGCGGACGACCACTTGTTCGAGCACCTCGCCGCCGACCCCGAACACGTGGTCACCGAGCTGTCCGCGCACCACGGTTTCGGCGTCAGCCACCAGCGCCTCGGCCGCCGCACCGCACGCCGTCAAGCGCACATCCACTTCACCGGGCCGCGCGCAGTACCCGACTTCGAGCCCGCCGCCGCCAAGCTTCGAGAGCGGCTCCCCAACCATCTCCTGGATCACCGACTCCCCCAAACCCGTGCTCCGCAGGATGCGGCACACGGTCGGTCCGGGCGGCGGAAAGGCGGCCTTGAGCCACGGAAGCACTCCTTCGAGGAACATCGGCTGGAGTTCGCGCGGCGGGCCGGGCAGCATGATCAGCCACTTGTCGGCTGCCACTGTGGAATCCGCGATCGAGCCGTGACCGCATCGCATCCGCAGGCCCGGCGCCGTGCCGTGGGTGTTGGGGATCACAATCGCGCCCTCGGGGACCATCGCCTGGATGCGCGTGGCGGGCGGTTGCGGACGGTTCCGGGCGGCGAACCAGGCGTCAATTCGGGCCCGCACGGAAGCGTCCTCGATGAGCCGCCGCCCGAGCAGGTCTGCGATCGCATCGCGCGTCAAGTCGTCCGAAGTCGGCCCCAAGCCGCCGCTGGTGATGACAATGTCGGCCCGCCCCAGCGCTTCGCGCGCGGCCTCTTGAATGTGGGCGGCGCCATCGTCGACCGCCACCTGGCGCGCCACGGTGTAGCCCGCGTCGGCCAATTGCCGGCACAGCCACTGATGATCGGTGTTCAGCACGTCGCCCCGCATCAGCTCGGTGCCGGTATTGATGAGCTCGATCTGCACGTCGTCCGCAGTGTTGTGCCATCTCGACCGGCTTGCAAGCCCGCGACGGCGCGCGGCGCGACGGCCGGCGGCGCACGCGCATCGGGTTGTTGTCGGTGTTTTGTCGCCCGGCGAGGGCACCGCACCTACAACAAATGGCGACTGCCGCTGTAGGCCGCGTGCCCCCACGCGGCGCAAGGACAGACATCGGTGCAGACGCCGGGTCAGGGGACCCGGCCTACAGGCTGATGATGCCCATTCTGTAAGCGGTGCGCTCCGCGCCCGGGGCGCATTTTGGGCTCGCCCCGGCGATAGGCCATCCTTCAGAATCCTTGACCGGTAAAATGCGTTGTAAACAAGTCCAAGAAGACATCGTATGACACTTGAGAACCTGGTCGCTACAGCCAAGGCGCAAGGCGCCAGCGACCTGCATCTCGAACCGGGCCTGCCTCCCGCCTTTCGGATCAACGGCGTCCTCAAGGTGCAGGACGATCCGGTGCCGGCCAAGGACCTCATCGAGGCCGCACGCGAGCTTATCGGCGAGGCCCACTGGCCGGCCTTCCTCGAACGGCGTTCCTTCGACATGTCCCGGGCCATCGCCGGGGTGCGCTGCCGCATCAATGTCCTGAACAGCACGCGCGGGATCGGCTTTGCCATCCGCCTGCTGGCCTCGTTCGCCGCCACGCTTGAACGCCTCAATCTCCATCCCGATCTCGAGAAGTTCGCCCGCCTCCAACACGGCCTGGTCCTGGTCTGCGGGCCGACCGGGTGCGGCAAGTCGACAACCCTCGCCGCCTTCATCCAGGAGATCAACCTGGCCGAGGCGCGGCACATCGTGACCGTCGAGAGCCCGATCGAGTACACGTTCAGGCCGCGCCGTTCCTTCATCCGCCAACGCGAGGTGGGGCGCGACACGCCCTCGTTCGAGCAAGCCCTGCTCGACTCGTTGCGCGAAGACCCCGATGTTCTGATGGTCGGCGAGATGCGCGAACCCGCCACGATGCGGCTCACGCTCAATGCCTCGGAAACCGGCCACCTCGTCTTTGCCACCATGCACTCCTCGACTGCGGCCGAGGCCCTCCAGCGCATCGTCTCCGCCTTCGCGCCCGAGAGCCAGGGAAGCGTGCGCGCCGCTCTAGCCGATTGCATCCAGGCCGTCGTGTGCCAGCGCCTCCGCTACCGACCCGACCTCAAACTGCGGATCCCCGAATGTGAAATCCTGGTCGGCACGCATGCAGTCAAGAACTTCATCCGCCAGGGCGAGTTCTTCAAAATCTTCCCCATGATCGAGACCGGCGCCGACCATGGCATGTGGACATTTGATCGGTACCAGCGCTGGCTCGACAAACGCAAGGACTGGTCCCTGGCGAACACGGCCGAGACCGCCGATGCGGACGCCGAGCCGGCGATGATCCCCTCCCCCCTGCCCCCTGCCGCGCCCGGGCAGGACGGGCGCCCGCACGAGACGCCTCTGACGACCCCGCCAGGCCCGGTCCCCGGCCCCCGCTCGAAGCGCACGATCGAGATCGAGCCGGTCGCGGGCGGATTGGCCGAGGTGGTGAAGAAACTGGCGAAATAGTCCTTTCATTTGAACCGCAACCATAGGCTGATTCATCCATGAGCATCCGTGTCCGATTCGCCCCCAGCCCGACCGGCTTCCTCCACATCGGCGGCGCGCGCACAGCGCTGTTCAACTGGCTCTACGCGCGCCACGTCGGGGGGCATCTGATTCTCCGCATCGAGGACACGGACACGGCGCGCAACACGCAGGAGGCGGTGGACGTGATTCTCCAGGGACTCCGCTGGCTGGGGATCAACTGGGACGAAGGTCCGTTGACCAGCGACGCGACCGGGCCCTACAAGGGCGAGCGCGGCCCGTACTATCAATCGCAGCGGCAGGAGAACTACCGGCGGCGGGTCGAGGCGCTGCTTGCGCGCGACATGGCCTACGAGCACGAGGGCGCCGTGCGCTTCCGCATGCCCCGCGAGCCGATCGTGGTGCCGGACCTGATCGTGGGGGAGGTGCGTCGCGAGCTCACCGACCGCGAGGCGCGCGATCCCGATTTCGTGATTGTCCGGAGCGACGGACAGCCCGTGTTTCATCTGGTCAACGTGATTGACGACCTTGAAATGGGAATCACGCACGTCATTCGCGGCGAGGATCACCTGTCGAACACCCCCAAACACATCGCGCTGTTCCGGGCCTTCGGGGTTGCGCCGCCCGCCTACGCCCACATCCCGCTCATCCTCAATCCCGACGGCACCAAGATGAGCAAGCGCGATCAGGGCGCGTCGCTCTCGACGTATCTCGATGAAGGCTACACGCCGGAGGCGGTGGTCAATTACCTCTGTCTCCTGGGCTGGTCTCCGAAGGACAACCGCGAGATCCTCCCCATCAAGGAGATCATCGAGCGATTCGATCTCTCGCAGATCCTGCGGCACAATGCGCGCTTCGACATGGCCAAGCTCCAGTGGATGAATGCCGAGTACATGCGCGTCATGAGTCCCGACCGCTTTTACGAGCTCTGCGTCCATGCCCTGGCCAAGGCGGGCATCGACACCAATCGGTTCCCCCTGTCCTACGTCAAGGCCGCGCTCGACACCTGCCATGGCAAGCTCAAGACCTTCGCCGAGCTGGGTGGTTACGCCGGCTTCTACTTCACGGACGAGATCTCATGGGACACGCAGGCCGCGGCCAAGGATTTCACCGCCGAGGGCCGCGACCGCCTGCGCAAGCTCCGCGAGGCGTTTGGCGCGCTGCCCGAGTTCACGGCGCTGCACCTCGAGGCGTGTCTCAAGAACCTCGCCGGGCAACTCGGAGTCAAGGTCGGCGCCCTGGTGCATCCCACCCGGATGGCCTGCACCGGCAAGACGGTCGGACCGAGCCTGTATCACCTGCTCGAAGTCCTCGGACGCGACAAGGTTTTCGCGCGCATCGATCGGGCCCTGGCGTGGAACGGCTGACCCGGCGTCGGCTCAGAGCGCCGTGTGCTCGTCGAGCAATCGCAGGTAGAGCCGGTACTGATCCAAAGACACGCCGGGCGGGGTCTGATGGTCGACGCTCGGGATGAAGCCGCCGGACGCCATGAGCGGACGCAACCGCTCGAACTCGGCTCGCATGGCGGCCTCGCCGCGCGTCATGGTCATTTTGTCGAAATGGCCAACGAACCGGAACCGTGGGAACTGGCGGCGCAGTTGCATTCCATCGACGCCAGCCTGGCGTTCGAGCGGGAGCACGCCGGCAATTCCAAGCTCCTGCAGCCAGGGCACGACGCGGGTAACATCGCCGTCGGTATCCACAAACACCAGGATGCCCCGCTCATGCAGCCGGGGAATCAGATCGCGGTAATAGGGCGCCACGAAGGCGTCGAACATCGCCTTCGAGATCATCGGCCCGTGGTTGTAGGAGAGGTCCTCGGCCACCGTCATGAACGTCGGCACGCAGAGCCGCGTCATCCGATCCAACAGATCCAGGTTGAAGGCGAGCAGATCGCGGTTGATGGCGTGAATCAACTCCGGCTGGTCGTAGAACGCCAGCATCAGGGGACTGAATCCCATCAGCGTGCGCGGGAACCAGAAGAAACCCTCGAACGTCGCCCACACAACCGCTTCGCCCCGGCGCTGCCGATCCGCCCACGGCCCCAGACTCTGCATCGCCGCCGCATGCGATGGGAAGAGCCGCGGACGAATCCGAACGTAATCGTCCATCGTGGCCACCACACCCTCGACGTGGTGTTGCGTGGCGGCGATCGTCGGGTCGGTCGTGCTGAACCAGAACTGCTGGTACGGATCGAGGCCGAAGTGCGCGGCGATGTCAAAGACCTGGCTGAAGTGGAGATTCGCGGGCAGGCCTTCCCGGTGCCAGCGCGCGATGGTCTGGTCCCACCACATGGCCCATTCCCAGCGCGGCAGGCGATCCACCGCCTGGAAACTCATCACCGCCAGAAAGCGCTCAACATGCGTCATCGGCAAAGGGTAGCGACCCGTGCCTTGCCGCACTGCCCAGTGGACGTGAACGCCGTAGCCGCCGTCGTGAGACGGCGCTGATCCCTGCCCTTGACGGAGCGAGATGGCGCGGACTCATGTCCGCGGCTACGAAACAGCGGTTCATGGAGGCGCTACTGGGCGGCCTTCCTCTGCGCCTGCTCGGCCAGGGCGTTGGCCTTGCGCGCCAGATCGGGATTCGAGATCGCTTGCGCGGCCTTTTGCAGCGGCGCCACCAGCTTCGACGCCACCTCGGCCGCCTCACGCCCCTTGAGCAATTCCTCGCCGATGACAATCACCGCCGTGCCGGCTTCCGCCCGCACCGCCGCATCGTCGAGATAAGGCACGGCCGCGGCGAACGCGCCGGACGTCTTGATGCTCCCCAACGCGCCCAAGAGCAGCTTCTTCTCCTCGGCCTGCTGGACGACGCCCGCGGCCTCCTGGCACAGAGCCAGACGGCGTTCCGCGGGCAATTCGGCGTTGGACGCCCATCCGAAGTAGCCCCGCAAGGCGAGCAGCCTCTCGGTCGGGTTGGCGGAGGATCGGGCCAGGGCGAGCAATTCGGGGACGACATCCTCGGTCTTCCATGAGCTCAGCGCCCGGATCGCGGAGGCGCGCACCTCGGCATTGGGATCGTTGACGGCGGCCCGAGCCGCCTTGAGGGCGTCGGCTCCACCCACACCGGTCAAAACGCGCAGCAGCGCGCCTTTGGCGTCGGGCTGAGCCGAGGCCAGCCGTTGCGTGACCTGGTTCACGCACGAGGCCGGGGCCTCGGCGCGCGCGCACACGGCGCTCACAGCCTGTTCGGCGGCATCGCGATCCGCGGCATCGCCGGCCTTGAGGAGCAAATCGAGCAGATGAGGCAATTGGGCCGGACTGCTCAGTTCTCCGAGGCGTTTCAACGCCGCCGGACGCACCGAGGCATCGGCGTCGGTCGCGGCCTGCAACAGGGCCGGCACGCAGGCTTCCATGCGGCGGCGTCCGATGAGATCGATCGCAGTCAGCCGCTCCGCCGCGCGCGAGCTGGAAAGCATTCCGACGACGGCGCTGTCCACGGCGTCGCCGGGGAGTGCCGCGAGGGCTTCCTGGGCCGTCCTGGCAATCTCCGCATCGGCATCGCCGAGCAATTGGCTCAGCGGGTTCAGCGCCGCGGCCTGGCCAAGCTCGGGCATGGCGCGAATGGCCGCGAGGCGAACGGGTTTCTCATTGCTCTGGACGGCTGCGATCAGCGCGGGCAATCCGGCCGGATCGCCCCGTTTTGTGAGGACCTGCAGGGCGAGGATCCGCTTGTCGCCGTTCAGCGCATTGGCCAGCGAAATCAGGGCACGCGTGACCTCGGGCCCGCGCATCTCCATGGCAGCCCGGGCGGCAGCGGCTGTGAGGATGTGATCCGGGCTTTGCCAGGCCTCTTCGAGGAGCGGGAGACCCGCCAGACCGTGGGTCAGGATCGCGCCGCGCCATGCGCCTGCTCGAACCTGATGCGAAGCGCTCGGAAGCGCGCGCAGGCGGTTGTACACGCGCAGGGCCTGGGCGTTGTCGCCCTTGGCCGCGAGGGTCTCGGCCGATCGGAACAGGCCCTCGCAAAAGGCGAGCTGGTTCTCCGCGGATGCGGTCCCCAGCGCGGCCTCGATGGCCTGGGCTGCCTCGACGGTGCCAATGCTGCCCAGAGCCCGCGCGGCGGCCTGCGCGACATCGGGATCCGCCGCGCGCAGTCGCGGCGTCAAGGCCGCGATCGACTTCGCGTCGCCCCGCACGCCGATGCTGTCGATGACGCCGACGAGTTGGCGTCCGCTCAGCCGGTCGAGCGCGCCGCGCAGGGCGTCGTCGACGGCGCGGTCCGGAATCGTTTCGAGGGCGTACCGGGCCATGTGATTGAGCGTTTCGTCCGGCAGGAGCGCCACCAGGGCCGGCACGGCGGCGGCGCCGCCGGTCACGGCCAATTGCCGGCAGGCATCGGTCTTCTCCTTGACGGTCGAGCTTGGGGACTGGAGCACGGCAATCGACTTGTCGGCCGTTTGCGTGACCAGCGGGGACGGTTGCTGGCCGCGGACGAACGTTGTGCCGAGGGCGAGCGCCGCAACTGCCAGGAAGGTTTTGAATGAGAGAGTGGACATAATCGTGTGTCTTTCGTGTCGCTTCAGATGGTCAGAGAGATTCAGACAGTGTAGGGCGCGCGCATGGCCCGCGAGCGCAACCGGTTCGCTTCCGCATCCCCGATGAACTCCTCCTTGACAGGATCGAACTTCATGTTGCGTTTGAGCCACATGCAGATGTTGGCGGCGTGCACGGTCGACATGCCCCGGTGCATCACCACCGGGTGCGCCACGGTCAGCCGCCGCGACTTGACGCAATTGAAGAAGTCGCGCACGTGGCTCATCGGCCGCTGCGTCCGCGCCATGTAGTCCTGCACGACCTTGTTGAAATCGGCGAGCAGGCTCGGATGCGACACCTCGGGCCGCGAGTACCCGTCGGCGACCGACACCCACCCTTCCGGCCCGT
>Ga0116149_1002879_pt1 | contig 18363 bp, 15 predicted proteins | sample AD_UKC057_MetaG_FD_89787 | JGI IMG/M metagenome (GOLD analysis project Ga0116149, IMG submission 89787) | Active sludge microbial communities of municipal wastewater-treating anaerobic digesters from USA - AD_UKC057_MetaG | ecosystem: Engineered > Bioreactor > Anaerobic > Digestate | place: USA... | reverse complement strand
CCCACGAACAGCAGGTTCAGCATGACCATGCCGGCGGGGCCCATCTTGACCGCCAGCCCGCACAACAGGTTCATCAGGGGCGGCTGGCAGTGCAGGTACCAGAGGCTCTCGGCCAGGCGGTCGCGCAGGAGCGAGATATCGATGAACTGCCAGTGGTCGACCAGGGCGTCGGTGACGAACCTCAGGCCCAGGGCCCACCAGACCAGGCGGCTGAGGACGAACAGCGCCGTGATCCAGACCCAGGCGCGGCGGTCCAGCCAGGGGGCGGGGCCGGCCGGAAGAAGCGTCGACTGGGACGGGGCATCCTCGCCGATTGACGGCTCTGTCAACTGCGTCATCGCTCTCTACCTCGTGGTGACGATTCGGCCGGCCGGCTCGCTGGCGCCGATGCCTGAACGGGCGGAAGGAAGACCCACAGGTCCTCGCCGAAGGGTTCCTGCCCGCCGCGGAAGGCGGCCATCACTCGCTGAAATTCCTCGCTGGAGCTGCTGAAGATCACCGCCAGGTAGACGCGCTTGAAGACGAGCATCTTGACGTAGAGGCGGCGCTTGAAGACGTGGTAGCGGATCTCGTGGGCGTCCATCAGGACGTGGAACTTCTCCGGGGAGATCGCCACCGACTCAGCATCGAGGTACCAGAAGAAGACGGCGTGCGAGCCGTGGTCGAGTCCTTCGGCGGGGACGCGGCTGGCCTGCCCGGCCAGCAGGGCGGCGCGATAGTCGCCCAGGGTCTGGTCGCGGACCAGGGCGGGCCAGTCAAAGCCCCCCCAGCGCGGGCGCCGGTGGAGATTGCGCCCCGGCTCGCCGTCGCCCCAGTATGCCGGCGCCGAACCGTCCACCTCGCTCACCACGCCCAGGTACAGCGGGCCGGTCAGGCGGTTGATCCGCTTCGACAGCGGATGCGACCAACCGGGCGGGCGGACGGGCAGGTGCAGGCCGAGAATCTGGCAGACCGAAGCGTCCTGGGGTGCGGCGGCGGGCTCCAACAGGCTGGCCAGACGGTCGCGCTGGGCTGTCGAAGGCGGCTGGTACGACCAGGAGAACGTGCAGGCCGCGACCGCAGCCAGGCAGGCAGCCGACCCGGCGACAACCGCCGCGGAGCCCAGGCGGGCCAGCCGGCGCAGGCCCGCGGTCATCAGCCCCGCCAGGCCCAGCAACACCAGCGGCAGAAAGAAACCCGTCACCCGCACGTACGGGAACCGCCTGGCCGCCAGGAAGTGGGCAAAGCTGACGGCAACGGAGAGCGCGCAGGCGGCCAACAACGGCCTGGCCGCCCGGTCGCGCCAGGCCAGCACCGCCCCGGCCAGTCCGCAGGCGCCCACGACCGACCAGGCGACGCTGGGGAAGAGATAGGTGAAGATGTCGCCCGACAGGACGGCGAAATCGCGCCAGGTCGTCCACTCGTCGCCGTATTGGCGCATCGAACTGATGACAAAGGGCAGGCGATCCATGAAGAACACCGCGCCGATCGCGCCGATGGCCAGGGCCTGGAGCAGCAGGTTCTTGCGCAAGGCGCGGGCCTCATCGCGCCCGGACGAGGCGTCCAGCAGCAGACCAGGCAGCAGCAGGAACAACCCGTAGACAGGCGCCAGCCAGTCGAGGGCCATGCTGACGATGTTCATGAAGGTCATGACCGACAGGGCGGCGCAGACCACGCCCCAGAAGGCCGAGCGGGGCCGCCGTCCCAGGCGGCACAAGGCCCCCAGCAACAGCGCCTGGAGGGCGAGCATCCAGGAGTACCCGCGGGACTGCTGACTGTAGAAGTGGACGTAGGGAATGGCGAAGGCGGCCAGGGCCAGCGCGGGCGCCGCCGCCGCCCATCGCAGCCGCCACAGCACCAGGCCCGAAAGCGTGCCGGCGAACACGAGCGCGGCGATCAGGGCCGGAAGACGCAGGGCCAGCAGCTTGTCGCCCACGGCGGCGTAGGAGAAGTTGACCAGGAAGCTGTTGACGATGTGGTTGTTGGGCTCGGGCCAGCGCCCCAGGCTGCAGAACATCCCGATCGCCAGGTTCCGCATTGTCGGTCGGGGCGGGTTCTTCAGGTCCACGCGCCGGGGGAAGCCCTCGCTGTCGGTGCCGGCCCACGTGTAGTAGGCCAGCGTCATGCTTTCGTCCTCGTCCGGCGGGGCGTGCATGCGGGGCTCGACCAGCCGCATGTATCCGGCTGCGCCAAGCACCAGCGCACAGAACAGGGCGGCCCACGCCGCTGTGGCAGTGCGCTTGGCTGGGGACGCCGCTGAAGTACGGGTCGATTCGTTCATGGTCCTGGTCCGGCCTGGACGCCCAGGCGTAAGGCGACCATACCCAAGTTTTCGACTTCTGCGGGGATTATCTTGACTTAGTTCCGGCCGGGACCAGGTCCTCAGGCCCGTGCGCACCGTTCCGGGGAGGTGAAGTTCGACCCGCAGCCCGCCGCAGCCGCCCCCGCCCGTCAATGGCAGACCGGCAGAGGATAGACCCCTGCCGGTCGGGAGAGTTCGGCTTGCCCGGATTGTTCAGGCGGCCCTTACGCCCGCGAGCGCTTGGAGGCCGTCTTGCGGGCAGCGACCTTCTTCGTCTCTTCCACCTGCAACACGGAGTTGACGGTCCCGTAGGCGTTGGAGACGTAGATGTTGTTGTCCGGGTCGGCCATCCACTGCCCATCCAGGATGAACTTGTACTGGTGCGTGCCGGGGGGCAGCTTGACCTCGACGGCGAACTGGCCGGCGCGGGTCCTGACCATCTGCACCGGCTGCCAGTTGTTGAAGTCGCCGGCGACCTGGCAATCGCTGACAGGATACATCGGCTTGAATGAGAAGCGGATCGTTCCTTTTTTGCTGTCCTTCTTAACCATGGCAATCCTCTCTGCCTCTTCGTCGGCTGGCCCGGCCCGGCTGCACCGGCGGCCCGGCCCCGTTTTCGGCCACGGGCATTGAGGCCGCGCTGGCCGGGGATGAAGTTCGCGCTAAACCGGGCGCCCTCGGACGATCAGGCGATTTTGATCGCCTCGACGGGGCAGGCGGCGGCGGCTTCCTTGCAGGTCTCTTCCTGTTCGCTCGGGACGGGGTCCGTCTTGACCTTGGCGATGTTGTCATCGCCCATCTCGAATACCTCGGGGCACATTTCGATGCACAGCCCGCAGGCGATGCACGTGTCGTCCACAGTCGCTTTCATGTAGTTCTGTCCTCTCGCCTCCGCCGTCATGGCGGTGCATGAATTGTTGAGCTTTTGTCCGTCATCCGCAATAGGTGTTCCCACCGATTTCGCCTTGGGAAGACCTGTCGAAATGGATCAGCCCCCCGCTGACTGGAGCGGAGGGCTGGCGAACAAGTCGGGAGCCGGCGGAAAAAGACAATCAGGCGACGCCCTGGCCCAGCACCGTCTTGGCCTCGCCGACCAGGTAGAACGAGCCGGTCACGCAGATGATGTCTTCCCGGCTGACGGCGTTGAGGGCGATCCGCATGGCGCTGCGGAGGCTGTCGGTGACCTGGGCCACGCGTCCGCTGCACTGCTCGTACATCTCGGCCAGGTCCTCGGGCCTGGCTGCGCGCGGATTGCCGGCGGCACGGGTGAAGATCACCTTGTCCGCGCCGGTCGAGATCTGCTGCATCATCCCGTTGATGTCCTTGTCGGCGGCACAACCGAAGATCATCACCATCGAGTCGTAGGGGATATGCTGCCCGATGGCCCGCATGAGGGCCTGCACCGATGCGCCATTGTGGGCACCGTCCAGCAGGATGCGTGGGTCGCGATGGACGAGTTCCATCCGTCCCGGGATGTACACGCTGCTGAGCCCGCGGATGGCCTTCTCGTCGCTGATCTGGTTGTAGCCCTTGAGCTTGAGCTGGTCCAGCATCGCCAGGGCCAGCCCGCAGTTGAGGGCCTGGTGCTCGCCCAGAAGCGGCACGGGCAGATGCTCAAAGCGGCTGCGGGGCGTGGTCAGGCAGATCCGGGCATGACAGCCGTTCTGGCGAGAGGACTCCACGCGGTAGCTGAAGTCGATGTCCTCGCCGGTGAACATCAGGCTCGCGCCCGTTTCCCGGGCGGTCTTGCGGAGCACCCGCTTGACCTCCGGAAGCTGGCTGACGCTGATCGCCGGGATGTCCCGCTTGAAGATGCCGGCTTTCTCGGCGGCGATCTTCGCCGGCGTGTCGCCCAACTGGTGGATATGGTCCAGCGAGATGCTCGTCAGCCCGCAGACCTCGGGCGTCAGGACGTTGGTGCTGTCCAGGCGCCCGCCCAGGCCCGCTTCCACCACGGCCACGTCCACGCCGCTGTTGGCGAAGTGCTGGAAGGCCATGGCCGTGAAGATTTCGAAGAACGTCGGCTTGTCGGCCATCTTGGCGATGATGGGCTCGACCTGGCAGATCAGGCGCGTCAGCGCCGCCTGGGAGATCATCTCGCCATCCACGCGGATCCGTTCGCGAACATCGCAGATGTGCGGGGAGGTGTACAGCCCGACCTTGTAGCCGCAGGTCCGCAGCATCTCGGCCAGCATCGTCGCCGTCGAGCCCTTGCCCTTTGTACCGGCGATGTGGGCGGCGCGCAGTTTGGCGTGGGGGTTGCCCAGCCCGCTCAACAACAACCGCATCCGGTCCAGGTTGAACGTATCCCGGTTATATCGCACCCGGAGCATCTGCTCGTAGTCGGTCTGTCCGAACAGATACTTCAAGGCTGAGTCGTAGGTCCGAATCGCCTTCTTCCGGGGGGACAACTTCTTAGTCGAACGAGTTGCCGTCACCATAGTGAGTGTGATGCTAGCACAAGATGCCAAAACTGTCAAGATTAGAACCCCTTCGGGCCCCCAAATGGGGGGTTTCACCCCCCCTGACTCCATCGAACAAGCCAATTCCTGGTAATTCTACAATCTTGTTTACTTGTTTATCAACATACTCACCAATAAGATGTTCCTAGCTTTCCTATCTACTGTTGCGACTCTTCCAAGGAGTTTCGCGTCCTTCGGCCAAGCTCCGTCTGCCGCCGGATGGAGGAGACCGAGGGGGCAGGCTCAAGAATCCAGCCCACGTCGCCTTCTGGCGGTAATCCCCATCCGTGTTCTTGCCGATAACAAGTCAAAGCCTATGGAAGTTACCGAGCCAGATGCCGTCGCAGTCACCCGGCCAGGGGTGCTGTCTGTCGTGATCCCCGTGTACAATGAACTCAACACGTGGCGAGATCTGCTGGCGCGCGTGGAGGCGGTGGAGCTGGGCGGCTTGGGCAAGGAGATCGTCCTGGTCGAGGACGGCTCGAAGGACGGCACCCGCGAGCAGCTTCAGGAGTTCGCTGCCCAGGTGGCCCAGCGGAGCGACGCCAGCGGCGAGGGCGGCACGAGCTACCGCGTGATCTTCCACGACCGCAACTCAGGCAAGGGGGCCGCCCTTCGCACCGGCTTTGCCGCCGCGTCGGGAGACTTCATCATCATCCAGGATGCCGACCTGGAGTACGATCCCAATGATTACCTCCGCGTGCTGGCCCCCCTGCTGGCGGGGCAGGCCGACGTGGTCTACGGCAGCCGGTTCAGGGAATCCCGCTCGCGCAAGGGGTACTGGAAGAACTACCTGGCCAACCGGTTCCTTACCTGGCTGTCCAACCGCACCACTCACCTGGGCCTGACGGACATGGAGACGTGCTACAAGTGCTTCCGTCGCGAGGTCATCCAGTCGGTGCGTCTGGAGCAGGACCGTTTCGGCTTCGAGCCCGAGGTTACCGCCAAGATCGCCCGCAAGGGCGCACGGGTGATCGAAGTGCCCATCAGCTACGACCCCCGCCTGCACAGCGAAGGCAAGAAGATCGGGTGGAAGGACGGGCTGAAGGCCATCTGGTGCATCTTGAAGTACGGGTTCGGGAAGAAGTAGCCGACGGCCGATGGTCGGGCCAGTCGACCGCTCCCCGAACCGGCTGGCGGGCGCTCGCCGTGTGGGGCCTGGCCAGCCGCCCCTCGGCGGCAGGATAATGAAATGTCCACGGATTTGGAAACTCAACCAGGCCGGGCGGGCCTGGTCCGCAGCGTCGGTCTGGGCCTGATAGCGGTGCTGGCGGCTGCGGTGGTGCTGGCCTCCGCATCCGCCGGGCCGGGCATCACGCCGGACTCGGTGATCTACCTGGAGGCCGCCCACAACCTTCGCCAAGGCCAGGGGCTCAGCGCCCCCACCTGGCATGCCGAGGCCCCGATCGCACCGCTGACCCACTACCCCCCCCTGCTGCCGGTCCTGCTGGCGGGGCTGTCCGCGATCGGGCTTCAGGCCTCCTCCGCGGCCGTCGCCCTCAACGCCGTCTGCCAAGCCCTTTCGGTCTTCCTGCTGGCCCTGCTGGTGCGGCGGGCGACCGGCCTGGACTGGCTGGGTCTGCTGGCTGGGACATTCCTGGCCCTGTCCCCACGGCTGATGGATGTCCATGTCTCGGTGCTGTCCGAGCCGCCCTTCCTGGCCCTGACCCTCCTGTGCCTGTACCTGCTGATCGTGTATCTCCAGACCCGGCGGCGTTGGCTGCTGGGGCCGCTGGCTGCGGCGGCAGCAATGGCGGTTCTGGCCCGCTACGTGGGCGTGGTCGTCATCGCCACCATAGGCCTGTCCCTGCTGGCCTGGAACGGGAGGTCCTGGAAACGCCGGCTGGGGGACGCGATCCTGTTCGGCCTGTCGGCCGGCCTGCCCCTGGTCGCCTGGCTGGTGCGGAACAAGCTGGTCGGAGGGTCCGCCGCCAACCGACAGTTGGCCTTCCACCCGCCCCAGGCGGACAAGCTACTGGCGGGGCTGGAAGCCATGGGCCGATGGTTCCTGGCCAGCTACCTGCCTTCGCCAGCCGGGATCGTCTTCGTCGGCGTCCTGGTGGCGGCGGCTCTAGCGACGGCTGTTCTGCTGCGGCGCCCGGACCCGACGGCGCCCCCGCCGACGGTGGGGCGAAGCACACGGGACGTCGCCTCAGCCATGGGTCTGCTGCTGCTGTTCAGCCTGCTCTATGTGGGCTTCCTGCTGGTCTCGATCACCTTCGTCGACGCCCATACGCCCCTGGACAATCGTCTGCTGACCCCCCTGCTGGGACCGCTGGTCGGCCTGCTGGCCTGCCTGGTGGTCGCCCTGCCCCGTCTGGTCGTTCGTCGATGGTTGATGGGCGTGCTGGCCCTGGGCCTGCTGGGCCTGGCCGGCGCGCAGGCCAAACAACTCGCCGCCGAGTTGCGAGGCCGCCTGGACGCGGAGGGCTTCGCCTCGCGAGCCTGGCAGCGATCAAGCGTTCTCCAGAACCTCGCCACCGCCAATCCCTCGCGGACCTTCTACTCCAACTGGCCCGACCTGATCCACTACCTGACCGGCCGCACCGCCTGCCTGCCGCCCGTCCGGCGCAACCCGTACTCTCTCCAGCCCAACGCGGACTACGCGGTCGAACTGGAGCGGATGGAGCAGGCCCTCCGCGCCGGGGCCTGGCTGGTCTGGCTGGACGAGCCCGGGCGCAGCTACCTGGGCGACAGCCGGGAGCTGGTGGAGCGGCTGAACCTCCGCGTTCTGATGAAGACCTCCGGCGGGACCATCTACGTCCTGCCGCGCGCCCGGGCCGCTACGACGACCGCCCCGGCGACCTCGCCGGCAGGACCCAGCCGCGCCCGGCCGCAACGACAACAGGATAGCCAAACCGGCGCGGACCGGGTATAATTGACCCTTTGACGTGGACGGACGTGGAGGGCTAGGGTCTTCCAGCCGACGAGGGTTTGCAGAACGACATGACGACCATCCTGGGTATATCGGCGTTCTACCATGACTCCGCCGCCGCCCTGGTGCGCGACGGCGAGATCCTGGCCGCTGCGCAGGAAGAGCGGTTCACCCGCATCAAGCACGACTTCAACTTCCCGCAGCACGCGGTGGATTATTGCCTGGCCGAGGCGGGCATCACGTCGGAGAGGCTCGACGCGGTGTGCTTCTACGACAAGCCCCTGCTGAAGTTCGAGCGGCTGCTGGAGAGCTACCTGGCCTACGCCCCGCTGGGGCTCAAGAGCTTCATGATGGCCATCCCCCTGTGGGTCCGCCAGAAGCTCTTCCTGCCCCGCGAGATCGACAAGGGCCTGCACAACCAGTACCACGGGCCCATCTACTTCACCCAGCACCACCAGTCGCACGCGGCCAGCGCGTTCTTCCCCTCGCCCTTCGAGCAGGCCGCCATCGTCACGCTCGACGGCGTGGGCGAGTGGGCCACCACCACCTGGGGCGTCGGGCACGGCAACCGCGTGGAACTCAAGAAGGAGATTCGTTTCCCCCACTCGATCGGGCTGCTGTACTCCGCCTTCACCTACTACACCGGCTTCAAGGTCAACAGCGGCGAGTACAAGGTGATGGGCCTGGCCCCCTACGGAGAGCCCAGGTACGCCGACCTGATCCTCAACGAGCTGATGGACCTCAAGGAGGACGGCTCGTTCTGGCTCAACCAGAAGTACTTCAACTACTGCGCCGGGCTGACCATGACCAACGGGCGCTTCGCGAAACTGTTCGGCGGCCCGCCGCGCCCGCCGGAGTCCCGCGTGACCCAGCGGGAGATGGACCTGGCCGCCAGCGTCCAGAAGGTGACCGAAGAGGTCATGATGCGGATCATCCGCCACGTCCACAAGGAGACGAAGCTGGACAATCTCTGCCTGGCCGGGGGCGTGGCCCTCAACTGCGTGGGCAACGGCAAGATCCTTCGCGACGGGCCCTTCAAGAACATCTGGATCCAGCCGGCCGCCGGCGACGCGGGCGGGGCCCTGGGCGCCGCCCTGTTCACCTGGCACCAGATCATGGATAAGCCCCGCACGCCCCAACCGCTGGACAGCCAGGCGGGCAGCTATCTCGGCCCGGCCTACAGCGAGCAGCAGGTGCGGGCCTACCTCGACTCCGTCGGGGCCAAGTACACCGTCTACGGCGACCTGGATGAAATGTTCGCCAAGGTGGCCGATCTGATGGACCAGGGCAAGGTGGTCGGATTCCTGCACGGGCGGATGGAGTTCGGGCCGCGGGCCCTGGGCGGGCGGAGCATCATCGGCGACCCGCGCAATCCCAAGATGCAGGCCCAGATGAACCTCAAGGTCAAGTTCCGCGAGTCCTTCCGCCCCTTCGCCCCCTCCTGCCTTCGCGAGAAGGTGGCCGACTACTTCGAGATGGACAGCGAGAGCCCCTACATGCTTCTGGTGGCCCCCGTTCGCGAGGACCGCCGAAAGGAAATGACCGACCAGCAGAAGAAGCTTTTCGGCATCGAGAAGCTCAACGTGATCCGCTCGGACATCCCGGCGGTCACGCACGTGGACTACTCCGCGCGGGTGCAGACCGTGAACCGGGAAGTGGCCCCCGGCTATTGGAAAGTGATCAAGGCCTTCGAGGAGCGGACCGGCTGCGGCGTGATCGTGAACACCAGCTTCAACATCCGCGGCGAGCCCATCGTCTGCACCCCCGAGGACGCCTACAAGTGCTTCATGTACACCGACATCGAGGCCCTGGTGCTGCAGAACTGTCTGTGCCTCAAGGAAGATCAGCCGCCCATGAGCGGGGCGGAAGAATACCGCAAGCAGTTCAAGCTGGATTAGTGGCCGGTAGCCAGTAGTCAGCCGTTGGCCTCTGGTGTCTGGCAGTCAGTGATTGGTTGTTGGTTGTGTAGATGAAGTCCAATGGTCTCTCAGGTCCCTGGAGTCCTCTGGGCCCTTTTGACAGGAAGCATCAAGCATGGCAAAGCGAACAGGCATCGTGAGCGAATTCGTGATGTTCCTCAAGCAGAACAAGGCCTACTGGATGGTCCCCATCCTCCTGGTCCTTCTGCTCCTGATGGCCGTGGTCATCCTGGGCTCCACCGCCGCCGCCCCGTGGATCTATACGATGTTCTAAGTCCTCGATTGGCCATTGACCAATGAGGAACGATCGCCGGCCCGGCTTGAAGCCGATCACCGGCTGCAGACTACTAACTACTGACTACTGATTACCGGCTACCGGCTACTACAATGTCTCTAGTCCAAATCAACTGGAATCCGTCCAAGAAGGACCTGCGGATCTTCGGGATCAGCATGATCGCGGGCTTCGCCGTGATGGCCCTTCTGCTGTGGTACCGCTGGCACCTGTGGACAGCCGGCACGGTCGTCCTGATCGTCGGGCACGTGATCGGACTGGTCGGCCTGAGCGCCACGCGGGTCGCCCTGCCGCTCTACTGGGCCTGGATGGCCGTCGCCCTGGTCCTGGGCAACATCGTCAGCCGCATCCTGCTGGCCGTCTTCTTCTACGGCATGATCACCCCCATGGGCCTGGTCATGCGCCTGCTGGGGCGCGACAAGCTCTCCCGCCGCCGGCGAGAGGACACCTACTGGGTCGACGCCCCGCCCACGCCGGCCGAAGGGCACCTGTACGAACGGCAATTCTGATTTTCAATTTGCGATTGCCGATTGCCGATTGTCCAATGCCCATCAGGCGTGAAGGCCGCCTTGCGTCATGGACCCATCGACAATCGAAAACCGACGATTGACCATCCGCCCCGTGCTCGCCCTGGCGGTCTGCCTTGTCGTGGCGTCCCGCGCCGCCTCGGCGCCCGGCCCCCCCGCTTCCGCCCCAGCCATCCCCGTCACCGGATCAGCCGTCGCCGGAATGGAGAGCTTCGACCGGCTCATGCTCGACTTCCTGGCCGCCACCAAGGCCCCCGGGGCGGCGCTGGCTGTCGGACGAAACGGCAGGCTGCTCTACGCCCGCGGCTTTGGCTGGGCTGACGTCCAGGCCCGCCAGGCTGTCCAGGCCGATTCGCTCTTCCGCATTGCCAGCCTCTCCAAGCCCATCACCGCGGTGGCCGTGCTCCAACTCGTCCAGGCCGGCCGGCTGGGTCTCGACGACCGCGTCGCCGACCTGCTCAAGCTGCCCCTGGACAGCGCCTGCGACGGCCGCTGGCGTCAGATCACCGTCCGTCACCTGCTCCAGCACAGCGGCGGGTTCGATCGCCGCGGGGGCGACCCGATGTTTCTCTCCCGCCCGATCGCCCAGGCCGCCGGCGCCGCCTCCCCCGCCACAGCCGCCCAGATCATCGCCTACATGACCCGCCAGAAGCTGGATTTCGACCCGGGCAGTCGCAGCGCCTACTCCAACTTCGGCTACTGCCTGCTGGGCAGGGTCATCGAGAAAGTCACCGGGCGGAGCTATGCCGCTCACGTCCGCCAGGCGGTGCTGGAGCCCTGCGGAGGGCGGTCCATGCGGCTGGGACGCTCACTGGCGGAAGACCGCGCCGCCGGGGAGGTCCGCTACTACAGCATCAGGCGCAGCACGGGCGAGAGCGTCTTCGGCCCGCCCGGCCGGACGGTCCCGGGCCCATACGGCACGTTCTGCCTGGAGGCGATGGACTCGCACGGCGGGTGGCTGGCCTCAGCCGGCGACCTGGTCCGCTTCGCGATGGCCCTGGACCGCCCCAGCTGCGCGGGTGGAAAGTGCCTGCTCTCGAGCGGGGCCCTGGAGACGCTGTTCGCCCCGCCTCTCCTGAAGCCGCCGACCTCCCAGGCCGCCTCCGGACCGGACGCGCCAAAGGTCTACTACGCCTGCGGCTGGTTGGTCCGCCATGTGGGCCGCAACAAGATCAACACCTGGCACAACGGCGGCCTGAGCGGGACCAGCACGCTGCTGGTCCGCCGCCACGACGGCTGGGTCTGGGCAGCCCTGTTCAACAGCGATTTCGACGCCGACGGGCGCTGGCTGTCCGGCCGCCTGGATCACCTGGTCCACGGCGCCGCCGACCGCTCGGCCAGCGCCCTCGACCGCCCCGAACACACCCCCCAGCCGCCAGACAAGGAGTAACCATGCGTATCCTCCTGTCCAACGACGACGGCATCCTGGCTCCCGGGCTGGCGGCCCTGCACGCGGCCGTGCGCGACCTGGGCACCGTCCACGTGGTCGCGCCCGACTCGCCCCAGTCCGCAGCCGGGCACGCGATCACGCTGCGACGCCCCCTCAGCGTCCGGCGGGTCCGCATCGAAGGCCCCCCGCCGCTGACCGGGATGAGCGTGGACGGGCGGCCGGCCGACTGCGTCCGGCTGGCCCTGCGAAAGCTGGTGAGCAAGCCGGTGGATCTGGTCCTGGCGGGCATCAACGCCGGCTCGAACGTGGGGATCAACGTCTTCTATTCCGGCACGGTGGCGGCCGCCGCGGAGGCGGCGATGTGCGGCCTGCCGGCAGTGGCGTTCTCGGCGTCAATGGGAGAACAACTCGACTTCGCCCCCATCGCCGCCCACTGCCGGGAGGTCCTCGACCTCCTGCTGAACATCCCCCTCGCGCCGGGCGAACTGATCAACGTCAACATCCCGCCCCTGGGCGACGGACGCGCCCGCGGCATCCGCGTCGTCCGCCAGTCCACCGCCGGACTCGACGACGTCTACCTGCCCCACCTCAGCGAGGATGGCACCGAGGCCTACCGCCTGGGCGACGACTACGCCTTCCTCCCAGCCGACCAGGCGGACACCGATGTGGCCACCCTGGCTGAGGGGTATATCACGATCACGCCCCTCCACATCGATATGACGCGCTATGACCAGGCCCAACAACTTGAGAGATTGAACACTGACTATTGACCATTGAGTGCGGAAAATGAAAACTAATTATTCAATTGAGTTATGTGTCAAATTAACATACTAAATGGTATTCAATGTCAAGTTGGCAATTGTCAATGGTCAATCTCCCTCGGTTGGTAGCGCAGGCATTGTTCGCTGGTCAGGCGGTGGGTTTTGAGCAGCCGCGCTGGGCTCTCGCCCTGGCCGGTCTTGTCCGAGAGGTAGATCGCTTCGATGACGGCCTGGTTGAGCAGGTTCTCCCTGGCTGAGCACTCGTAGATTCGCTGGTCCTCCAGGATGGCCCGCGCGAAGCCCTCGCTCTGGAGTCGGAAGAGGTCCAGCGGGCTGGCGGGCTGGCTGAGGCGGTCCAGGACATTCCCGTCGACGTCGCGGAGGATGCAGCTCTCGCTCCGGGCGACCAGGCTGCCCCCCCGCCCGTGCAGGCTCAACTCCTGACTGACCGGACCGCTGCAACGGATAGTGACCACCGAGGCCATGCACGAACCGCCGTAGCGGAGGATGGCCGAGGCGGTGTCCTCGGTGTCCACGCCGCTCGTGCGGGCCCCCGCGCCAGCGCCGGCCGGCGCCAAGCCGTAAACCTCCTCGCACAACCCCAGCATCCAGACCAGCAGGTCGATCACGTGATAGCCGGCGTCCATCAGGACCCCCCCGCCGGCAGAGACTTTGTCCGCCCGCCAGCCGAGGTCCGGACCCCAGTTGAACAGGTAGTGCGAACGACCCAGGAAGATCGGGGCCAGCTTCTGGCGGAGCTGCCAGGCCCTGCGGTATCCCGGACCCATCCGCCCCTGGGTGCCGACGGCGAACTTCAGCCGGGCCTTCTCCATCCGCCGCACGAAGGCTACCGCTTCCTCCAGGTTGCGAGCCAGGGGCGGTTCCTTCCAGACGTGGATGCCCCGATCGGCGCAGGCGAAGATGACCTCGCCCGCCTCCCTGGGCGGCACGGCCAGATACACCGCCGCCGGGCGGGTCTGGCTCAGGAGCTGGCGGATGTCGCTGTAGGCCGGCAGGCCCACCTCGCGTCCAGCCCGCTCGGCCAGCACCCGGTCGCGGTCCGCCAAGGCGACCAGACGGACCAGAGGACTGTCCCGCAAGGCCGTCAGGATCTGTCGGCCGAAGGCGCCAAGGCCAATCACGGCCGCCGGCAATGTCTGAGTCCTGGTCATAGTTCCGATAGGTTGATGATCGACTCGCTGCCCGATCGCCTCGTGGACGCCCTGGCTGCCCGACCTAATCCGCGCCCTTCCTCCGATCCTGCCTCGCCGTCTCCATCCTCCGTCCTTGGCCCCCTGCTCCCTGCACCCTTCAGCTCTCCACCTTCAGGCCCAGAAGGGCGGTGATCCGGTCGAAGTCGTCCAGGCTGTAGTACTCGATGGCGATCTTGCCGTTGTGCTTGCCTTTGCCGGGGGAGATGGCCACCTTGGTCCCGACCGTGCGGGTCAGTTGCTCTTCGAGGTCCAGCAGGTAGGGCGGCTTGGCTGATCCCGCCCTGGCCTTGCGGGCCTGGCGGGGCAGACCCATAGCCGCGATGAGGTTCTCCAACTGGCGGACCGAGAGCGATTCGGCGATGGCCTTTCGGGCCAGGGTCTGCTGGCGGTCGACTTGGCTGGCCAGCGAGGCCAGGACCTTGGCATGGCCGAAGCTCAAGTGCCCGATCACCAGCATTCGCTGGACTTCGTCGCATAGGTCTAGAATCCGCAAGTAGTTAGCCACTGTGGCCCGCGGCTGACCCAGCCGCTCGGCTGCCTCCGCCTGAGTCAGGTGGAAGCGGTCCATGAAATCTCGGTAGGCACTGGCCCGTTCCACGGGGTTGAGGTCGGACCTCTGGATGTTCTCCACCAGGGCCCACTCCAGCATCTGCCTGGGTCCGGCCTCCCGGACGACGCAGGGGACGCTAGCCAGCCCGGCCAGCCTGGCCGCCCTCAGCCGCCTCTCCCCGGCGATCAGGACAAAGGACTTGCCGACGTTGGGCTCGCTGGCGGAGGCTACGATCAACGGCTGGAGGACCCCCTGCTGCGCGATGGAGGCCGCCAACTCGTTGAGTTGCTCGATGTCGAACTCCCGCCTGGGCTGGTAGGGGTTTGGAGTGATCAGGGAGATCGGGATCTCCACCGCACCGGCCGCGATGTTGCCCGGCTGGGTCTGACTGGCGGCTGCGGCCGGGACGGGGATGGTCCCCGCTACGGGCGGCTTGGCCTGGTCAGCGACAGCCGACGGCCCATCCGCTGGCATATAGGACTGGGCAGCGACAGGCTCCTCCACGGCATCCGGCTCGACGCTGCGACTGATCAGGCTCGAAAGCCCCCGGCCAAGACGAGGCATCTGTTTGGACATCCAGGTCTCCTTCCCTTGGGCAGCCGGCATCCAGGACGGCGGCGGGGAAACGCTTCGCACGACTCTTCCCGCCTTCGGCAGAATACCCCAGCCGCCGGCGACGATGCAACGGAAAAACCCAAAAACAGCATCACACAAAGCCTGATTCCGGCCGCCGCGCCGCCTGGCACCTGTGTTCCACGTGGAACATCAGGACCATGCCAGAGGGGCTCGCGGCCACTCAGCCAGACCGGCCAAACACCTCCGGCCGCGACGGGTCTAGGCCCCCGCCGCAGGATGTTCCACGTGGAACAGGCCTACTCGAAGACCCGGTGGCCGACCATCCAGCGTCCCAGGACCAGCAGCGCCCATAGCCGCTGTGCGTGGTCGTATCGCCCGCTGAGGTGATCGTTGATCAGACCGGCCAGCGCGGCTGGGTCGAAGATCCTGGTCATGGCGGGGTCCAGAACGCTCTCCAGGAGGATCTCCCGCAGGGGCCCTCGCAGCCAGGCAGCCAGGGGCAGGCCGAAGCCGCGCTTGGGCCCGGCCTGCACGTGGGCTGGCAGGAGGTCGCCGAAGGCCAGCCGAAGGGCCTGCTTGCCCTTGCGGCCAGCCAGCTTCAGCCGCCTGGGCAGCGAGAGTCCCAACTCCACCACCCGTTCATCGAGCATCGGGGCCCGCAGCTCCAGCGACGCTGCCATGGAGGTCGTGTCGCTCTTGACCAGCAGATCGTCGCCGAGATACGTCGCCAGGTCGCAGAGCTGGCAGCGGAGGACCTCGTCGTCGACGTCCGGCTGTTCGTACAGGTCGCAGAACCACCGGCCCGGGGCGGACAGGTCAAGGCGGCTGGCCAGTTCCGGCTGCAAGAGCCGTCCCAGGTCTGCGGCGTCGAACAGCCGGCGATAATGAAGGTACTGCTCGGCTGGGACCAGGCCCAAGCCTTCGGCGAAACGGACCAGCCGGTCCGCCCGGCCGCGAAGGTCGCGCCCCGCCCACGGGCGGGCCAACCAGGCGGCCAGCTTGACCGCGGCGTATCTGGCAGGGCCCATCTCCAGCGACAGGGCCATGGCCCGGTAGCGGTCGTAGCCGGCGAAGACCTCGTCGCCGCCCTCGCCGCCCAGAGCGACCGTGACGTATTGGCGGGCCTGGCGGCAGATGAGCCAGCTCGCGGCGGCGGACGCGTCGGCCAGAGGCTCGTCGAACAACCCCACCAGCTCATCCACGGTCTTGGCGGTCAAGGGCTCGACGGTCAGTTCGGTGTGGTCGCTGCCAAGCACCGCCGCGGTCCGCCTGGCGGCGGGGCGTTCGTCGTAGAGCGAGTCCGCGAAGCCCGCGGTGAAGGTCCGGATCCCCCCGGCCCGCCCGGCCCTGCGCACGGCCAGGGCGGTCAAGATGGTCGAATCCAGCCCGCCGCTCAGGAGGATCCCCAGCGGCACGTCGCTGGCCAGCTCGTCGCCCACCGCCCGATCGAGCTGGTCCCTGACCTGGTCCAGGCGCTGGCGGTCGGTCTGCGGGTCGTCGGCGCTGTCGGCCTCCGCCGGCGCGGACAGGCTCCACCAGGGCTCGACGTTCAGTTGTCCGTCGGCCCGCGCGGTCAGCCGACATCCGGGGGGGAGCTTCCGGACCGCGGGGTAGATGCACAGGGGCGATGGAGTGTAACCTATTGTCAAATAATATGTTAACGACTCAAGGCTGCACGTCCGCCCCACCTGGGGGTGCAGCAGGAGGCTGCGGATCTGGCTGGCGAAGACGATCCGGTCGGGCAGAGGGGCGTAGAAGAGGGGTTTCTGGCCCAGGCGGTCGCGGGCCAGGACCAGGCCGGGCGGGTCGCCGCGGTAGAGGGCCAGGGCGAACATCCCCTCGAGTTCCTCGACCGCCCGCTCGCCCAGCCGGCTGGCCAGCTCGACGACGGCTTCGGTGTCGCCCGTGGTCCGCAGGCTTGCGCCCCGCTCGGCCAGGCGGGCGCGGAGGGACTTGTAGTTGTAGGCCTCGCCGTTGAAGGCGATCGTCCAGGTCCCGTCGGCCGAGGTCATGGGCTGGAGGGCGCAGGGCGGGTCGAGCACAGCCAGGCGCCGGAACCCGATCGCGCAGCGTCCGTCGGCCGAGAGGAAGCTGCCTTCCTGGTCGGGCCCGCGGCAGGCGAGCGGGCCGGCCATCCGCCGGGCCAGCTCCAGGTCCGCCCGGCCGGGTGCGAAGACGAATTCTCCGGCAAAGCCGCACATGGGCGGCGATTCTACCGCGGGGGCCAAGGGGCCGACAAGGCAAAAGCGGCGGGAAGAGAGGGGATGTCATATTAACTATAATATATATGTATATGTGTATATGCTTTAGCTGCGCGTCTTGCATCTCCTGTTGGTCCTATGGGTCGCATAGGTCTCACAGGTCGCACGGGAGGCCGAACGGGTTGTTCGCAACCCATACGACCCGGACTCTCCGGGACGGAGCGTTCTTGCCCCCGCGCCGCCGGGGCCGTAGAATGCGCCCTCGCGCCGCGGGCGCGATCAGGAAGGAGCCGACGCATGGACCAATCAGACGCAGGCCCCGACGGCCTGGAGGCCCTTTGGCCGCTGCAGGCGGAGCTGAACAAGAAGGCGGGGCTTGACACCGCCGCCCTGGGTCGGGCGCTGCGCGAGGCGGAGTCGGCGGGCTCGCTCGACCAGGCCGGCGAGGTCCGCCTGGCGGTCGGGCGGGCACTGAAGAACTACCTGGACGCCCTGTCGGCGGAGTGCCACGAGCTCCAGGAGTGCCTGTCCTGGAAGCACTGGTACCGCGAGGCCAAGGAAGGCCGCCAGCACCAGCTCCAGGACGTCCAGAACGCCCGCGTCGAGGCGATCGACATGCTCTTCTTCTGGATCTCGATCTGCCAGCTCCTGGGCCTGGACTGCGGCGACGTCTACCGTCTCTACGCCGCCAAGCTGGGCATCAACCACCGCCGCCAGGACCAGGCCCGCACCCAGGCGGAGCACGCCGACCACGAGCAGGAGAACCGCGACGTGGTGTAGTAGCCGGCAGCCAGTAGCCGGCTGTTGGTTGTTGGCCCCTCCGGCGCAGAATTCTTGCCCGATCGCGCTACACTATCGATAGCGGCTGCCAACAACGAACAACAAACAACGAAAGCCCCGAAGGAGCGTCCATGCGAATCCTGGTCACCGGCGGGGGAGGGATGGTCGGCCAGGCGGTATCTGAGCGTCTGACCGCCCTTGGGCATCAGATCGTCCGCCTCCTCCGCCCGCCCAGTCAGGCGTCGCCCAGCCGGCAGGGGGGCGATGGCCAGGGGGATCGCCCAGCCGCAGCGTGGTGGGACATCCCGGCTGGGCGGATCGACCTGTCAGGGGCAGGCTCGCTCGACGCCGTCATCCACCTGGCCGGGGAGCCCCTTCCCGGCCTGTGGACGCGCCGCAAGCGCGAGCGTATCTTGGCCAGCCGGCGCGACGGGACAGCGCTGCTGGCCAGCGCCCTGGCAACGCTCCAGCCCCGGCCGAAGGTCCTGTTGTCCGCCTCCGCCGTCGGCTATTACGGCTGCGGGGGCGACCAGGT
>Ga0116149_1002878_pt1 | contig 18366 bp, 16 predicted proteins | sample AD_UKC057_MetaG_FD_89787 | JGI IMG/M metagenome (GOLD analysis project Ga0116149, IMG submission 89787) | Active sludge microbial communities of municipal wastewater-treating anaerobic digesters from USA - AD_UKC057_MetaG | ecosystem: Engineered > Bioreactor > Anaerobic > Digestate | place: USA... | reverse complement strand
TCAGCCCGGACCTGTGGGTCGAGTTCTTCCAGCCGCGATACAAGCGCATTTTTGATGCATGCCACGCAAACGGGTGGCACGTATGGATGCACTCCTGCGGCAAGGTCAACGACATTATCGAACTCCTCATCGAGATCGGCTTGGATGTCATTAATCTGCAACAGCCTCGCGCTTTGGGGATCGAGGAGATCGGGGAGCGGTACCGCGGACGCATCTGTTTCGAGTCCTTGTGCGACATCCAACATACCCTTCCGTTTAAGGGCGAGGCCGAGATTCGCGAGGAGGCGCGCCTCTTGCTCGAACACTGGGCGACGCCGGTAGGCGGGTTCATTCTGTCCGACTACGGCGATTCCAGCGCAATCGGGGTCCAGTTCGGGGCCAAGGAGACCATGCTGAAAGCGTTCCGGGACGCCGACCCATGGCGCTCCGCCGCAGTATGACGAAAGGGGCGGAGGGAGACTCTATCTGGGCCGACAATTCAAAGGACTGGAGGGCTTGTGCATGATGGCCGCAATTATTGTCTCCTCTTTGCTCTCCGCAAGCGCTGTGAACCATCCCGTATATCCTCCGGATTACGGACAGGCACAGATTGAGAACCTGAAACAGGCGGTTGCGCCCGCGATGGCCATGTCGCCCCGGGAATTGTACGACTTGGTTCCGAGGCAATCGGGCATCTACTTCTGCGGTTGCCCCCACTGCGACGGCGGCACGCAGGAGCACGCACTGGAGTGGAACCTCGGGATGGGCGATACGGTCAAGTGCCGGTACTGCGGCATGGTGTTTCCCAATGAGGAGTACGCGCCCAATCGTGCGAAGGTTCTGACCGCGCCCAGCGGTGCGGTTCAGGAGTACCGCTGGTACGAGAGCGAAGCGGGCCGCCAGTATTTCTTCGAGGCGCGCGCCTGGTACGACCAATGGGCATGGACGCAGCAGATGGCCTGGAAACTGGCCAATCTGTACGCCTTGACGGGCGGAAATGAATACGGCGACCGAGCCGCGATGATAGTCGGGCGTTATGCCCGGGTGTTTCCCGACTACGCCGTCCGCTTTGATTACCCGTTCCAGCCTGTGCGTTTCTGGCCTGCGGACCAGAAATGGCCCTACGACCCTGATATTGCCCCTTTTCGGGGCGCGAAATTCTATTGGTGGGGTTATCGCGACATTCCCAGCCGGCTCGCCATTGCCTATGACCTTCTCGCGGCGGGCGATTCCTTCGAGCGGATGAAGGAGATGCTTGGACCTGATATTCGGGCCCGTATCGAGCAGGATCTCATCCGGCTGGGCTACGAATTTGTCGCGGCGAATCCAGATGACTACACCAACATGTCGCCGGGCATGTATTGCGATATGGTGGTGGCCGGGCGCGTCATCGGCGACGCGGGGATGGTCCACGAGGCCGTGAACCGGACGCGCACCCTTGTTGAATCGCAGTTCTTCGCGGACGGGTGGTGGCGTGAATGCGCGCCGAGCTACCACTGGCAGACGGTCGGAGCGCTCGGAGAGGTTGTCAGGGTTGTTCACGGCTACAGCGATCCGCCGGAGTATCCGGGGCCGCGTTTTGAGAACGTGGACTTCGCGGAACTCATCCCGATGCTGGCCAAGGCACGGGAGGTGGGCCAGGAAGGGGTGCTGCCCAACGGCCGCTGCATGCCGGTCAATGACACGTGGTCTACCCACATGCAGGCGCCGCTTGGCGAATCGGTCTCGCGACTGTGGCCGCACATGGGGCACGCCGTTCTTGGCGCAGGCGCGGGCAACGCCCAGTTTCAGCTGCATATCAACTGGAACGCTTCGTATGGCCACACCCATATGGACACGGGCGCAATCCTGCTTTTTGCGCACGGGAAAGAATTGCTGTCCGACATTGGCTACACGCACACGCGTTACCGCAACTGGACCATTAATTCGGCCTCGCACAACATGGTTGTCGTGGACCAGCGGTCCCAGAGGCTCGGGTATGACCAGCCCGCCATGGCAGGCAACCTGCTGTTTTTTGACGATACGGACCCACATGTGCGAGTGGTCGACCTGGATGCCAGCCCCGCGTATCCCAGCTGTTCGGTGTATCGCAGGCGGCTCATCCATGTTCATGTGAACGAAGGGCAAGACTATTTCGTGGACTGTTTTGACGTCACAGGGGGCGAAACGCACGATTATTTTCTGCATGGTTGCGCAGATGAGCAAGGAGTCCTCGAAACAAGCATCGAACTGACCAGTCCGGTGCCGTCTCTCGTGCCGGATTGGGGAGGGACGCGTCCGCATACCGGTGAAGATTGCGTGGACACCAGCGGAGAGAAGCATCATCCCTACGTGTTCTTGCGAAACATCCTGTCGGCGGCATGCGGCGGCCCTGTGCGCATCACGTGGCGTTACGGCGACACGGGCCTGATGACTTTTCTGTTTCCCGAGGACGCCTCCACCGCGTACCGGTTCCAATCCCCCGCTATCCGGCCGGCGGACGAGGTTGACCAGAATCTCGAACAGCATCTTATGGACGGATTCATGCTTCGCCACACGGGCGGGGCCAGCCGGTTCGTCGCAGTGCACGCACCTTTCAAGACTCACGAATGGGTTTCCGGCGTGACCCTGAATGACGGCGAGGTGACAGTCCAGCGGGGAACCGTCCAAGACAGCATCGTGGTCAACGGGGAGGGTATCGCGGTCACATCATCGGAAGGCTGGGGCTACGCCATGGGTGAGCCTGTGAAAGGCGGCGTGGAGAGTATCGTTGAACAGGCTGGCGAGGCCACTATCGTGTGCGACCGCGAGGCGCCCCCCGCTGGAATCGTCAGGCTGGAGTTCGGGGGCGCCCGTACGATGTGCTTGCGGACTGCCCGCATCGAGGGCAATCGCATCGTCCTTGCTGAGAACCCCGGGTTCGACTTTGACGCGGCGGCGGGGCGGACGTCGCTGCGGTTTCATCCCCGCGAAACGATTCCCGGACCCATCACATGGACCATCTGGCGATAAGAAAGCCGGCGCAACGGGGATGGCATCATACGTGAAACGCTCGCGCCACTTCTTAGACGAAGACGGACCCCAAGTCGCCGGATAACACGACGATTGCGGAAACTCACACAGAGGCACAAAGGACGCGGAGGAAATGGCGCCCGCGCCGAAGCGAAATCTGCTCAATGTCCCCGTTTATGATGCGGGAAATGCCGTCCCTCATCAAAGCCTCGCCGAAGTCGAGTAGACAGCCGACTCTGATACCCGTCAACCGCGGATAGGTCAACACCTGCTTGTGGTGCGCGTTTGTGACCTTCTCCACGGATTTGAGTTCCACAAGAACGGTTATTCTCCACGACAGGGTCTGCACGAAACCCTTCGTCGAATTGGAGCCCGCGGAGCTCGATGGGGATGGGAACTTGCCGTGCCATGCGCAGACCCCGGGCCTCCAAATCGCGTGCAAGAACCGCTTCGTACACTGTTTCCAACAGCCCGGGACCCGTCTCACGATGAAGCGCCACCGCGCAATCCACAATGATACTTCCTCTCTCATTCTGTTCGGAGGATTTAATCTTCGTGTTCCCTGTGTCTCCGTATGAGTTCGTTCTTGTCTTGATGGAGACAATAAGATCCATCCAGCAAGGGCTTTCCTATCAGGCGATTGGGGACGGACGCGGGCAGGACTGCGAATTTTGGTCTGCGTGGGCAAGGCGTGGTATGCTTTTGGGGATGGAGGAAACGCAATGCTGGGGCGGATTTTGGATGTATTCAGCGGGAAGAAGGACGTCCCGGAGATCACGAAACAGGAGCGGATCGAATCCGCGACGTGCGTTCTGCTTCTCGAGGTGGCGGGGGCAGATAATGAGTTCTTGCCAGAGGAATGCGAGTATATCATCAAGACCTTGTGCGCCCGGTTTTCGCTGTCGCAGGAGCAGGCCGAGGAATTGATTGAAGCCGCGAACACGCGCCGCGCGCAGAGTTTCGACATCTGGAAGTTTACGAACGAGATCAATGAAACCTGCACTCTCGCGGAGAAAAAGGAGATCATCGGCGAGGTGTGGCGCGTGATCTATGCGGACCGGTCGTTGAGCGCCCATGAGGACTACATTGCGCACAAGCTCGGGCGGCTGCTGAATCTGACCCATCCGGACCTGATCGAGGCGAAGGTGAAGGTGCTCGAGGAACTGCGGCAATCTTAGCGCGTCCTGCCTGCCTCGCGAAACGAGTCATACGGCAACATCGGAACAGAACCCGCCATGGGAGCAGACTGACTCCGCGGCGAAGCAAGTAAGTGCCGGAGGTCAGCGTCTGGAGCGTTCGCCCTCTCCCCCGTCCCACACGCCGGTTGCGCCGAACCGGTACCGGTAGACCTCACGTCCCGTCTCGCCAGTGCGGACCGTGGCGGATTCGGCCTCGGCTTCGGCACGGGTGTTCTTGCGCGCGCTTTCGTACATCTGATAGGTATACTCGATATATCCGAGGTATCCCCGGTCATCCGTGGCGCCGCGCGATACGGCGCCCGCCTCGAGCGGAACCGCGTCTTCGTAGACTTTGACGCGCTTGAAGTATTTTCCTTTGAGGCCGCCCTCGTCCTGGAATTGTATTTCGCCGTGGCGTCCTTCGCGATTCATGCGCTTGAGCTCGGTCTGACCGACGGAACTGAGCCGGCCCATGACAATGTCCGCGGTAGACACGTAGCCTTCGGGTTTTTCCCCGATCCCGAAATCGTACTTGACCTTCTCGATAACGCTGCCCCCGCCGGTCCCGCAGCCGGTCACGGTGCAGATAAGAGCAAAAGTGAGGAACTTCTTCACGCCTGAATCTCCTTGCGCTGCCAGCGGAAAAAATCAGCGCCGTATTGGAAGCTTACACAGGGGTGATTCTATCGGGTTGCGAAAACGGGGTCAACAGATATTCGGAGACACCAGGTGTGTGCCTGGCGGAAAGCTTCCACATATCCGAGGAAGGGGTGAATTCTCTGCTACTCGACAAAGTCCATCAGACTGGGTTGAATGGCTTGCGAGGCGGCGTAGAGGGCCGCCCGATAAGCGTTTGAATGGGCATTGAGCTGCATGACGACTTCCGCAAAGTCCGCGTCTATGGTATTGGACAATTGCGTCTGCAACTGAAGGTTGAAGTCTTCAAATTCGTCGGCGCTGCGTTCGAGCCGGTTCTGGATGCTGCCCATCCGGGCAAGGGATGAGACCAACTGTTCCTGGACCGTCTCCATCTCGGGCAGCCGCAACGATTGCAGGGCAGTCTGATCGCCGGCGCGGAGGTTGTCGCGCACATCAATGAGGGTCTGAAAAATGTCCTGGTTTTCCGAGAAGACCGTGGGGCCCGTTTCGTTGTATTGGAGGTCGAGCACGTCCGACACGGCCACGCGTACGGCTTCCGTGTTTCCCACGAAGGCGACCGCGGTGATCTCGCCGTTGGCGTCTCGTGTCGCTTCGTAGGGAGGAGTGCTTGTACGCGTTCCGCCGAAGATGTAGCGTCCGTTTGTTTCGTGGTTGACGGTATTGAATATTCCCTCGAGAATCTGGTTGATTTCGAGGGCGATGTTGTCGAGCTGGGTTTGCGAATTGGTTCCGTTGGCGCCCTGGATGGTCAGTTCCCATGCCCGGTTGAAGTAACCGAGCACGGACTCGATCGAGGTATTTGTTTCCTCCACGGGGGATGCTACGATGCTGATGTTGGCCAAGTATTGTTCATTCTTCTGGATGAGAGACCGGATATTGACGGCGCGGCGCGCGTCGATGGGGTCATCGGCGGGACGGTTTACCCGGAGTCCGGTCGCCAATTGTTCCTGCATCTTGAGAATCTGGCTCAGCTGCGAATTGATGTTGCGCAGCGAGCGGTCCATCAGTAATTGCGTTGTTACACGCATAGCGCCCATGGAAGGTCAACCCCTTTGGTTTACCAGCGCAGGAGAAATGCCCGGAGTCTCAGGACGCCACCCCTGCGAATCGTAAAGCCCCGATTTGCCCTCTTTGGAGTCAAAGCCGAGACGGGCGAAGTTCTGGCCGCAAACCTGCAGGCGATGCCGAAGTTCACGCACATATCCACGCGTCACGGATTGGGTAGTTTCGAGGGTCTTTTTCAATTGACGCTGGAAGTGCTTCAACCGGCTCTTCCAGGGTTCAGGAACTGCTTCGACTAACCGGGTCAGCGTGACGGCGTCTTGGGGCAGTCCCATTTGGAGGGTCAGGGCGTGGAGGAGGTGATGGCGTTCGGCCTCCGCTTCGAAGCTTTCCCGGAGCACGGCTTCCAGAGCTGCGGTGCGCGCTTCGAGGGCTTGAATGTCGGCCACGCGAAGAGCGTCGCGTTTCTTGCGGCAGATGGCGAGAATCGTCTCCTGCCGCACGAGTTCGGCATCGAGTATGTCGCAGAGTCTATCGAGCAGATTGTCCACCTTAAACACCTCTTCTCATTCCGTTTATCGGCAGAAGACAGGGTTTACTTGACTGCTGTTTCGGGATTGGCGGGGCCGACGTCTTCGCGGGGGTTTGCGGCGTGCTGAGGTTTGAGCTGTTTCTGCATTTCGCCGATGCGCAGTTGCTCCTCGAGCATCTTGGCCAACCCGAGCTGTCCGCTTCGTGCCATCTCCGCGCTCAAGGCTTCGTCGAGCATTTCCTCGAAATTCTGGCGCTCGGCGCTGCGTGGAAAGATACCGTCATCGGGAAGTGACGAACGCATTTCCCGCATGATCAGCCGGGCGAAATACTGTTCCATTTCCTGTAGGGCGATTCGCCGCTTGGTAGCATCCTCGCCTAGAACGCCGTTTTCGAAGGCTCGGGGTGCATCGAGGGGGTTTACGTAAAGCATCACATGATCTCGACATCGGCATCGAGTGCGCCGGCCTCGCGCAAGGCTTGGAAGATGGAAATCATGTCGCGCGGCGTCACTTTGAGCGCGTTCAAGGCCATGGCCACGTCGCTTGCCGAGGTGCCCTGGACGGGCAAGAGGTAGCCTTTCTCCTGGATAGCGCGCAGGTCCGTCACTTCCGTAACCACGGTCTGTCCTTCGGAGAGCGGGGCGGGCTGGCTGACCAAGGGCGTTGTGGCGACTTCCAAGGTGAGGTTGCCATGAGCGACTTGACAGGGCCGTATGATCACCTCGCCGCCGATAACCAGGGTGCCGGTGCGTTCGTTGATGACTACTCGGGCGGGAAAGTCGGGTTCGACGCTGATGTCCTGGACAGCCGCCATGAAGGATACGAGATCGTTCTGCCGGTCGGCAGGAATACGCACGTTAATGGCGCCAGGCCCCAGCGCGGCGGCGACGCCTTCCTGAAACTCGCCGTTGATGGCCATCTGGATCTTGTTAGCGGTGATGAAGTCAGGCCGTTTCAACTGGAGGGTGATTCGTTCGCCGTCGGTGATGGTGGAGGGGATTTCGGATTCGATGGTCGCGCCCATGGGTATCCGGGCCACGGTGACATGGTTCTGGGTGACGCCAGCGCCGCCGGCGCGCGTGCTGAACCCGCCCACGGAGAGCGGCCCTTGAGCTACGGCATACACCTCGCCGTCGATTCCGTACAGCATGGTTTGGAGCAAGGTGCCTCCCTGGAGGCTTTCGCAGTCATAGAGGGCATTTACACGTACGTCAATGCGCGTGCCCTGTTTGGCGAAGGGAGGATAGGTGGCATCGACAACGACGACGGCGATGTTTTCGGAGTTGAGGCCGTCGACCTGGTCGACGTCGATCTGGAGGCGTTCGAGGAGGCGTTGCTGGCGGCGAAGGGCGTCCTCGTTGCCGTCACCGGTACCCGCAAGGCCGACGACCAGTCCTACACCCGTGAGCGTGTTTTCCTGCGCCCCCTGTACGGTGCACAGGTCTTTAATGCGGCTTGCGTGTGCGCCCGAGGGAACGAGCATCCCGCAAAAGAGGGCACATGCAAAGACTGACCCAACGGTTCGAGTATGCATTTCCATATCCTCTAGAATGGCGAGAACCAGTCCAGCAACTTGGTCAGGATGCCCCGCCTCTGATTGTTCCACAGCGGGCCTTTCCCCTTAAGTTCCACGATTGCGTTGGCCACCCTGTCCGATGGCACGGTATTTTCGGGCGAGACGTCGCGAGCGCGCACGGTGCCGGTAAGGAGGACGGTTGAATCTTCTGAGTTCACGGTGACCCTTTTGTTGCCCATGATCTCGAGATTCCCGTTTTCGAAGACTTTCGTGACGGTGCACGAGATGGTGGTGGTGAGTCTGTTGGAGCGCGAGGTGTCGCCCCGCCCCTTGTGTTCGTTCTCGACCTCGATGTCCCAATTGGGCAGCCGTTCCTTCTTGAGAAGCCCCAAACCGTCGGGTTTCTTAGCCACCAGGAAGGTATTGGAGCCGACGGGCGCCTCGGCGACGATCTCCGATTCTTTCTTTGTATTGGTATTGGATTCGGTGGTTGCATCGATGTTCTCACGCACCAGCACGATGATGATGTCGCCCTCGGCGAACCGCGTGTTCTTGTTGGAGACGGCGGGCCCTCGTTTGGCGACTTCCTTCGTAAACAGGGAATCCGCCGAAGCGGGCAATGCCGCGGCCAACGCCAGCGTAAGCAATAGGACCGATTTTTTCACGATTAGTCTCCCGGGCGTTACTGGACCACGACAACGCCATCTTTTCGAACGACGCCCTGGAATTCTTCTTTCGAATTCATGCGCCGGCAGATGATGATGTCACCGGCGGCGGCGTTGCTCATGGCGAGAGCGCGGTCGCGCACGATGAGCGCCCCCACCTGTACCTCGACCGTGACGATTTGGTTGCGTTTGATGATGCGCCTCGGCATGACGTGGCGCGAGGTGAGAACCGTGTCGGGAAAGATCGTGCTTCGGGCCACCATTCCGACGAGTTCCTGGGGATCCTGGTAATAACCATCGCGCATGGCTGACATCGCGCGTTTTTCCAGCACAAGGTCGCTCTGTGAGATGATGGAGCCGCGCGGAATATCCTTGGTGGTTACGACAACATCTCCAAACGCCTGCACATCCACCTTGCAGTAGACGACATCGCGCACTTCGCCGTCGACGACCACCTCACCGCGGATGGTTCCCTTGCCGAGGTACCTGTATAAGGGGGTGGGGCTCCACTCGAGGGCAACGTCGCCCTCGGGCACGGTGAGGCCGGCGGAGGGCATCTCGATATCGACGGTGGCGTCCGTGGCGTCCCAAGGCATCTCGCTAACGACGAAGCGGCGCAGGTCATCGACGAGCATTTCTTTGGAGAGCTCGATGGAGAGGGTGGTCGCATTCACGTTTTCCGCGCCGGTGATCTCGAATTGCTGGACGTCATAGCCCGAGGAAACCAGACGGGAGCGGAGCAAAGAAGCGTTGATGCGTTTGACGGCGCCGGGAGAGGCGGCGGGCACAATCTCGAGTTTTGCCAGCGCGGCGGCATCGTCTCCTTGGATATCGGCCACGTCACCGAGGAATACGCTGGGTCCTTTGACATAGGCTTCTTCTCGCAGCGCGACAACGTTCAGCGCAAGCGCCTGGGCAGCGGCCAGCAGCATGGCGGCCGCAGCAGCCCACGGGCGCCGCGCTCGAAGAATCTGCCGTTCACGAATCATATGTCACCGACCTCCCCTCCTACCGCCGGATGTTGTTTGCCGTTTGGAGCATTTCATCGGAGGTTTGCACTACTTTTGAACTTGCTTCGTAGGCGCGTTGAGCAATAATGAGCTGTATGATCTCTTCGACTACCTGCACGTTCGAGTTCTCGAGGAAACCCTGCTCCAGAAAGCCGACGCCTTCTTCACCGGGTTGTCCGATTGTGGGCGCGCCGGAGGCGTCGGTTTCGAGGAGGAGGTTACGCCCCAGCCGGGAATCCAGGCCTGCCGGGTTCGAGAATCGTGCCAACTCGATCTGGCCCACATTGACCTCAGCCGACTGCCCCGGGACCTTTACGGAGACCGTGCCGTCTGAATTGACGGTAATCTGCTCGTGGTCTTCGGGAACGGTGATGCCGGGCTCGAGGGGGAATCCATCAACCGTCTGGATGGCACCGTCATTGTTCAGCTTGAAGTTGCCGTCGCGGGTATAGGCGATTGTGCCGTCGGGCAACTCGATTTGAAAGAAGCCGTCGCCCTCGATGACGAGGTCCAGCTCATTTCCGGTCTGGATCATGTTGCCTTGCGTAAACAGTTTGGCGATTGAGGCGGGGCGGACGCCGTGCCCGACCTGGATGCCCTCGGGAATGGTCGCGCCCGTGGTGGTTTCCGTTCCTGCGGGCTGAAGGGTTTCGTAGAGGAGGTCCTGGAAATTGACGCGGCTTTTCTTGAAACCCGTGGTATTCACGTTAGCCAGGTTATTGGCAATGGTGTCGACGTTGAGCTGCTGGGCAATCATTCCCGTCGCCGAGGTGAACATTGCGCGGATCATCGTGTTTTCTCCTCACCCTAGACCGGCATGGCCACTTCGTTGATCAAGCGGCCTACCGTTTCGTCAATTGCGTTGATTACTCTCTGGTTCGCGGCGTAGATGCGCGCGCCGAGCATCATCTGGATCATCTCGGATGGGACCTGGACGTTGGAGAGTTCGAGGGATTTGTGGAGCACGCGTGTATCCGCAGCCTCCGCCGATCGCACCATGGCGTCATCGGAGGCCTGGTAAAGGTTGGCGCCCACCCGCGTCAGCATGTGAGGGTCCTCGAACTCTACAAGCCGAATCTGTGCGACGAGGAGTCCCTGGCTGTACACGTTTCCGTCTTCGTCGATGGCAATGTTGCCGCCGCTGACCTGGATCCCTCCGCCGTTCGCGGCCTGCACGTGGTAACCGTCGGCGGTGGTGAGAAGGCCGTTGGCGTCGACAGCGAGTTTTCCGTTTCGCGTGAAGCGTTCGCCCTGAGGTGTCTCGATCCCGATGAATCCGGGTCCCTGTAGTGCGATGTTGAGCGGGTCTTCGGTAACGGTGATACTGCCCGCCTGGGTATCGGTGAATGTCTCGATGAGCTTCTGGCCGCCTCCAGGGGCGGATTCTGCGTTCAGGCGGAAAGGATGCCGTGCGCTTTGGAGCAGGATTTCGTTAAATCCCTTGTTTACGGGAACATGACGGCGAAAGCCCGGGGTGGCGGCATTGGCGATATTGTTGGCGATGACGTCCTGGCGGGACTCGAGCCCCATCATGCCGGACGCGGCAGCATATAAGCCTTGAATCATGTGCCGTCTCCCCCCACACTCTTCGTGGGAACCCCGTTATTGTTGATGCGCGTGTACCGCAAGGATGGCCTGGCTCCGGCGTTTGGCAACAACTGGATATCAGGAACGTCTTTTGGGGTACCGCTCCTTGCTGCCAGGCCACCCGCGATACGGGCATGCGGCGACGCATCCATGCCGCCAAACTGGGTGGAGCAAGGCATGTGCCAAACCTTTTGAGCAGGGGCGAAATGCACAACCCTCGTGCAAACAATCACTTATGGCTGAAGCGGGAACTGCGGCTTTGTTTTTGCCGACAGTAATTCTTGCCGGGGTGCGGCACATTCTGCAGGGGGAATGGACTAGGAGGTGGGCGTTGCCCCACCCTCAGCTGCGGGGGATTCCGCCTCGTCAGCCCCGGGAGAAACAGGAGAGGTCTCGGGTTGGGACGCTGCCGCAGGGGCGTCATCCGCGGCGGCAGCCACGGTAGGCCCCGCGCCTCTGTAGAAACGGCAGTCGCCCTTCCAGGATACCCGGATTGGCTCGATGCGCATGGTACGGGCCGACATACCGAGGTCGTCGAAGAGCAGCGCGAGCACCTTGTCGAGTTTGGTGCTTCGGGGGACCTTCCAGGACGATTCGATGCCGCGCGTTTGGAGTATGGTGTCCAATATAGCCTCGTCAAACGTGTCCACGAGTTGCCGGGGAGTGGTGTATGAGCTCTTTTGTTCAGAAGAAGATTGGTCGAGGCTGAGAACGGTGGAGCCTTTTACGTAATCGGTAGCGTTTACGAGGTTGGTGACGCCCTGAAGTTCGGATGTCCCCTTCTCGGCGAGGTCGGCAAGGGTCGGGTAGTATTTGGGGTCGGCGAAGGTCTTGCTCTGGTAGGCAGCCAAGGCGGCGTAGGTCACTTCGTACTGCGAAGACGGACTCCAGATGAGGAAGCTCTTGTATCCCGCGGCTTCGATGCCTTTGATTTCGTTGATAATCTCAGCGGGCTGGTACCAGAACCCCTGTACCCATGCGCGGATATCGACGTTTGTACGCTTCTTGAGGCGTTTCATGCTTTCTTCCATGATTTCGTGGGGGTATTTCGCGGGGTCGTCTTTGCCCATGAACTGTTTTGGAAAGTGCGAGGGATAGAGCATGGGGCAGATAGCATCTACATGGGGCGCAATCTCCTCGATGCGCTGGCCCACTCCGAAATCGTACGTCATCCAGGCGACGAAGCCGAACAAGTCGACGGATATGGCGGCCCCGAGGGGTTTGAGCTCCGTGTTGGCCTTTTCCAGGAACGCGCCGATGACCTGCAGTCGGTCCTTGTTCTCAAGCACTTTGGGATATTTCACGCGGCTCAGTTTGCCATCGGAAGGAAACCGGACATAATCGAACTGGATTTCATCGAAGCCTAACGCGATTAGTTCTTTGGCCAGAGCAATGTTGTAGTCCCACACGCGTTCGTCGTGAGGATTTCCCCATGCGAGGTCCTGCTTGTTGTACCAGGGTTTCCCCGTAACGGTGTCCTGTACAGCCCAGTCGGGACAGTGTTCGGCCAAAAGGGTGTCTTGAAACAGGTCGAGCTTGGCAATGGTCCACAATCCCGCATTGTTGAAGCGTTCGATGGCCGCGCGGAGTTGTTTGTCCCCCTTGGACGCTTTCATTTCGCGGGCCAATGCGTTCTCGGCATCCCAGTAGATGTGGCCATATGGATCTTTCACGTGCATCACGACGGCATTCAGTCCGGCCTCTTTCGCGTAGTGCAGGGTCTCGGTGATTTTGCGTTCGTAGAAACTGGCGGAATTCAGATAGACTCCGCGAATGCATTCCGGCGCCTTGGATTTTGCTGCAACGGGCCCTGCCGGGGCGATTGCGTGTTCGGGGGGTGACGGCACGCCCGCCGCGATGCTGGCGAATGCGAGAAGAGCCGCGCAGCAGAGCCAAGGCCGTAGCCCGATTCCCGAAGTGTACCGGCGTCGATTCATTGTAAGTAGCCCTATTCCCAATAGCTAGAGTTCCCCTCACAAGCACTGCGCGTGATGTCCCCCCATCGGGCGAACCGCCCAAGACGGGATACTGCGATACCAAAGAGTACCACAGAGTTGCGTCTTTTTGTAAAGACCTTTCCCCGGCTTGCCCGCCGAGTCAGCTGAAAACATTATAGCATGTGCGTGCCCCCCTGCAGGAGCGCATTGACAGAGTCCGCGCCGGCTTGTATAAGGACGCAAGAGTTACCACCATTGTATTGGCAATTGAGGCTGAAGAAACATGCTCGACAAGAAGACGATCCGACGGGGGTTGCTTGCGGCGCGTCGAGCCCTGCCCCCGGTCGAGGCGACGGCGAACAGCGCGGCGATATGCGCACGGGTGGAGACGTTGCCCGAGTTCGAGGCCGCGCGGGCGATACTGACTTACGTGGCGTCGAAAGACAACGAAGTCGACACAAAACCGTTGGTCGAGCGCTTGCTTGGGGGGCCGCGGCCGGTGCTGGTGCCGGCTACCCTGGGGAAAGGCCAGATGGTCTGGTCCCGCCTGGAATCGATGGACGAGCTCGAGCCGTCGGCTTTCGGCGTGCTGGAGCCTCGACCTGAATGCCGCCGCGATACGCCGCCGCCGGCGAACAGTGTTGTGCTTGTGCCGGGTCTGGCGTTTACGAAGGCGGGATGGCGTATTGGATACGGTGGAGGGTACTTTGACCGGTTTCTTGCGGGATTTCCGGGGACCAAGATCGCCGTGGCGTATGCGATGCAGCTGGTGCCGGAGATTCCCGTAGCGGCCCATGACGTGCCAATGGACGTGATCGTGACCGAGGCGGGGATCCTCCGTTGCCATTTGGAGCCCTGACGCGTCCGGCCGGCTCTACAACAGGCTCAGCGCCTCGTCCGCGTAGGCGGAGATGGAGCGTCCCGGTTCGGCCTTCATCCAATAGATGTCCGGGTCGGAACGAAACCACGTGAGTTGGCGTTTGGCAAAGCGCCGTGTATTCTGTTTCATTGCTTCGACGGCCTCGTCATACGCTTTTCTGCCGGCGAGATAATCAGCGAACTCGCGATAACCGAGCGAACGCAACCGGTGGAGATGTTTCTCGTAACCGGCGCTCAACAGGGCCTGCACCTCGCCAATGAAGCCCTGCTGGAGCATTCGTTCTACTCGCGCATCGATGCGGGCGTAGAGTTCGTCTCGGGGCCAGTCGAAGGCGACCTGAACGGCGTCGAGCGGCATGGCGGCCTCCTTGTGTTCGGCATGCAGCATGGACAAAGGCTGTCCCGTCAATTCGAACACCTCGAGGGCGCGGACGATCCGGCGGAGATCATTCGCGTTTATGACAAACGCATACTCAGGGTCGCAGGCCTGCAGACGCGCGTAGAGCGGCGGCACTCCACACTCCTCCGCTTCCCGGTGTAACCGCGCACGGATCGCATTGTCTTTTTCGGGCCCGGGAAAGAGTCCCTCGATGAGAGCGCGCACATAGAGGCCTGCGCCCCCTGCCACAACCGCGACTTTTCCTCGGGCGTTGAGGTTTTCGACCACCTCGCGCGCCATGCGCTGGAACATCCCGGCCGAAAAATCGGCGCCGGGGTCGAGAATGCTCACGAAATGGTGTCTTGCGATGGACTGTTCCTCGTGGGTGGGAGCGGCCGTGCCGATCTCCATGCCCCGGTAGACCTGCATGGAGTCGGCTGAGACAATCTCGGAGTCAAGACGAATCGCCAATTCAAGGGCCAGCGTCGTTTTCCCCGAGGCGGTGGGGCCAACGACGGCGATCACGTTCCTCACTGCCGCCTCCGAAAACTCTTCTCCATCTGCAATTGGGTCAGTTCGGTAATGATGGGACGTCCATGAGGACAGGTGTAGGGCGGACGCAGACGCCTGAATCCCTCGAGAAGTTCCCGGCGTTCTTCGACCGACAAGCGGTCCCCTGCCTTCACGGAGCTTCGGCATGCTTCCAGGGTGAGGCGCAGGAGGTCGGATACGATTTCCTCATGATTAAACAGGTCGCCCTGGGCCAATGTGTCAAGCACGCGGTGCACGGTATTGGGGATGCAGGCATCTTCGTAGAGGTGGCACAACGCAGTCACCTGGAAAGTGTTGTCTCCGAACGGTTCGAGTTCGATCCCGAGTTTCGAGAAGAGGTCGATGTGTTCCTGCAGGATCTTGACGTACGATGGGGGAACATCGATAAGAATGGGAACGACCAGTTGTTGGGCCTGATAGTCGGCATCCTGCAGGTCCGCGAGCAGATTGTCGTAGGTGAGGCGTTCGTGGAGGGCGTGCTGATCGATGATCAGGAGCCGGTCTTCTTCCGGGACGAGAAGGTAGGTGTCGAAGATCTGCAGGGGCACCTCGCCGACGCGTCCCAGGGAGGCGTAGAAGGCTCGGGGCTCGATCTCGGGGACTGTTTCGCCGCCGCCCCCTGCAGGCACGCCGGCGAATTCCGTCTGTGCGGGCGGCAGCGGGTCGAGAGCCGGCTGTGACATGGTTGAAGAGGGTGCCGTAGCAGTGGCTTGGTGGCGCGTTTGCTGCTGGTCTCCGGGCAGGTCTTCGGTCTGCGCGGCGGGCTGGTGCGGCCAATTCGCGGTTACGCCGGTGGAAACGGTTTCGTGGGACTCGCCACGTTCTGAGGAAACAGGGACGGACCTGGCGGCCCTGGTCAGCCGTTCCAAGCGGGTGCGGACGGCGTCGCGGACTGCGTTCCGTGCCGCATGCTCATCGCGAAACCGGATTTCTCGTTTTGCGGGATGGATGTTCACATCCACCAGACGCGGTGAGGCGGTTGCGAGAATGATGCCTACGGGACGGCGCCCAACCGTCAGCAGACCGCGATAGCCGTCTTCGAAGCCGTATTGCAGGCTTCTGTTGACGACGGGGCGTGCATTAAAGAAGAAATACTGGTGGCTCCGGGCGGAACGGGTCAGCGAGGGGGTTCCGATATAGCCCGCGAAGGCCAGCCCCTCCCCTTCTCCGTCAAATTCGACGAGGTCATCCACGAACCCGAGTCCCCATATCAGTGCGATGCGCTCGAGGAGAGTGGCGTGCTCGGGGATGTTGAACAGGACTTTTTCATTGTGCAGGAATTGAAACGCGACGCCGGGCGCGGCAAGGGCGTGGCGCTGGACGATATCGATGGCCTGGCTGAGTTCGGTGGTGATTCCTTTCAAGAACTTGGCGCGCACGGGGGTGTTGAAATACAGCCTGTTGACGGTGACGCGGGTGCCTGGGGGCGCAGAGGTCTGCGACACGTCGCGCAGAACGCCGCCTTCGATGCGTATTCGTGTGGCGTGAGGGTCATCCGGACGGCGCGTGACCAGTTCGAAACGCGACACCGAAGCGATGCTGGGAAGCGCTTCCCCCCGGAAGCCCATGGTCACCACGTTGTCGATATCGTCGGCCTTGCGGATCTTGCTTGTGGCATGCCGTTCGATGGCGAGCAGGGCGTCCTGCTCGTTCATGCCGCAACCGTTATCGATCACTTCAATAGTGCGCCGTCCTGCGGCTACAAGTCGTACGATGATACGGCTAGCCCCGGCGTCCAAGGAGTTCTCGATGAGTTCCTTGACGACGGAGCCGGGCCGCTCGACGACCTCGCCGGCGGCGATCTTGTTGGCCACGTCCTCGGGAAGCACCCGCACGGGGCGTATGTCGTGTTTTCTGACAGTCATTCGAGACACCTGCGTTGCCGTAGGGGAGTCATTGTATTGAAGCATGTGAACCGCCGCAAGATACCAACCGCGCAAGAACCGCGCTGTTCGTCATACAGCGCAGCGGTTCATATTACGTTCTGGCGCCGTGAGCATTCCCGCCTGTGGCTCATACCTCTCGGACCAGGCGGACTTGCTTGTGGTGCGGGCTTCGAGCCGGCTTCCCGTTGCGTCCTCAAAGCCGCCGGTGGAAAGAGATCAGGGGTGGGTCTCCGTCCACGTGAGGCCAAGAATCATAATCGCGGTCCACGGAAACGCCATCTACACTTTCGATGACCCAGGTGCCCTTCGGGGCATTCGGGACGTAACTAAGGGAGCGACCGTCGAGCCAGTGGAACGTGTGTTTCAAGGTTTGGGCGTCGGGGTTGACGGTCTGCAACTCTTCGAGCAGGGACTGCGGAAGCAGGGTCTCTCCGGGGAACAGCGCGATCAATCCGAAATCGTCCGCGCTGAATACTGCAATCGAAAGCTCGGGCGCCGCTTCGGGCCGGAACACCGCCCATCCTTGTGCCTGAGCGGCCGGAGCATACTGTTCGGGGACCGCGACCGGCGCTGTTCCGCAGGCGAAATGCCTGTGCACCCCCGTGTTGTTCCAGTCTTCCCAGTTCCCCTTGCCGCGAATGTGAAAGCATTGCATCAGGTCGGTTGCCCCGTCGTTCAGGATGAGGCTGATGGGCCGTGCCGCGATCATGGAACGTTTGCCGCGATGCACGCCGCCGGCGGACAAGAGATAGCCGGGGCCGCCGCTGTAAAGTTCGGGGCTGGCATAGGGTCCGCGCCCAAATTGAACAAAGTAGTCGGCGCGCTTGTCGATGGTCCAGGTGAGAACGTCGTCAGGAGGGCGGTATGGGCAGAGTTCAGCGATAATTCCCTGGGTGCCATCGTTCGCGTGCATGGAGGCGTCGGGCGAGCCGCCGGCTGGGCGCGATGTCCACACGGACATGACCTCGGTGTTGTAGTCGTGGTTCAATGCCGTGTCTTCGGCGTGACGGGTCTGCCTGCGAAACGGGGCCAAACGCCGGAGCTCGAGGCTGCCCAAGGCGTACTGGTAGTTGATGATGTCGAGCACGTAACGCGCACGGGAGGTGATTTCGCTGGAATCCGGGAATGCCTCGAGATTGAGCAGCGCCTGGATCGTGTAGCCAATGTATGGCTGAGAATTGAACTCATACACGCCCTCGTCGATCATTTGCTGCAGGTAGCCTTTCAGCCATGTTTCGAGGCCGTTGGCCTGGTTGTTGTACTTGGAGTCGGTATTGCCGTGGGAGAAAAGCCACTGGTTCTTGAGGTAACGGCTTCCCTCGGTCATAAGGTGGTGGTTTTCGGTTTCGATCACCATTCCATATGAACCCGGTACCTTGACTCGAGCTTTGCCGCCCTCTTCGATGAGCAGCACGTTGACAATGTGGTCGACGGTTTCGGGATACAGGCGATCGGGGTCCCCGCCAAACACGTAGAGCAGCGTCGTGAGCGTGACCTCGGCGAAATCGTAATCGCCTGCGTGTTGGAGGGGACCCAGTCTCCAGCTGGAACCGCTGTTTCTACTGGGGACCTGGGATTGAAGATAGACATTCACTTCGGGCACGTCGCGCCC